>ENA-OWYX01000112-OWYX01000112.1-human-gut-metagenome-genome-assembly--contig:-NODE-112-length-39334-cov-53.0878_pt1 | contig 39334 bp, 38 predicted proteins | sample MGYA00249758_ERZ652102 | MGnify/ENA primary metagenome ERZ652102 (study PRJEB26925, sample SAMN05827107) | human gut metagenome | biome: ENVO:2100002; feature: ENVO:00000062; material: ENVO:00002003... | reverse complement strand
ACTAATAAATTATAAACAAAAAATATGAAAAAGTATATTAAACCGACCATGAAGGCCAAGCCTCTTGAAATGGAAAACTGCATCCTCGCCGGCTCCACCAGCGTGGGCATCAGTGAAGACCCCGCCACGGGACCTGCACTGTCGAAAGGTAATAACTTCTTTGGCGACGACGATGAGGAGGAAGATGAGGGCTATGCTGCTCCGATTTGTCGCTCAAAATCGCAGTGGGATGATTAAATCCATTTTTATCGAGGGCGTGGTGCATAACAGGTGCCACGCCCTTTTGATAATTAAAGAAAATGACGTACACATACAGTCCGAAAGATGTTCTCTCGAACATATATCTTTCTATTCCCAATGCATGGTAACTATTCTCTGACACCTTTGCAAGGAACAGATGCTCGGAGACATCGGTTGGTAAATGGTCTACTCTTTATTCAAGTGGGCAAGAGCCGGATCGGTCTTGATGCGTTCCTTCTCCGATTCCACAAGTGAGATAATCTCTTGTTTGACACGTTTATAGTTGGCTTCGATAGTCTCTTTGAGATTGTCGGAGCCATCTTCGTTTGTAAAGTCTGCGATTATAGGGATTGGTTGGTAAGTTATCGTTTCTGCTGAAACTTTGGCAGAATCCACGACTATCTCTGCATGGAAAATTTTCTGGTCGATGCGTTCTTCGAAGTTGTCGGAGACGGCACCGACAAACATTCCTTGCGTAAGGTTGCTGATTTTCGATGCAGGGATAAGACTGTCCATCTGTGTGGAGATTGAAGTGGATTTATCGTTGCGGTTGATGGTCATGGACTGGCGTTGCTGAAGCACCTTACCGAAACGTTCGGAGAGTGTTTTGGCAGTTTCTCCAACCACCTGCCCGGAAAAGACATTGCCAACTGTGTTTTGTATCACCTTACTTTCCTTGTCACCATAGTCACGGGTGAGCTGCGAAAAGTCCTGAAAGCCCAAGCATACAGCCACCTTGTTGCTTCGAGCTGTGGCAATCAAGTTATCCAATCCACGGAAATAGATGGTTGGCAACTCGTCGATAATCACCGATGATTTCAGTTGCTTCTTCTTGTTGATGAGCTTCACGATACGGCTGTTATACAGACCGAGTGCCGCTGAGTAGATATTCTGTCGATCAGGATTGTTACCAACTACAAGCACTTTCGGCTCATTAGGGTTATTGATGTCAAGTGAGAAATCATCGCCTGTCATTACCCAATAGAGAGCAGGCGAAATCATCCTTGAGAGCGGTATCTTCGCTGATGCAATCTGTCCCTGCAACTGATCTTGTGCTCCACCTTCCCAAGCGTCCATGAAAGGAGAAAGATAATTGGCAAGTTCATCGTAAGAAGTGAGTATCGGGAAAATCTGTGCATAGGGGCGGTTCAGGAACTCGATGGCATGGGGAAAGGTGCAATACTTCCCGTTCTCGTATATCTTCAGAAACCAGATGATGGCAGCCAGCAGAATGATTGGTGACTCCACAAAGAAATCACCCTGTTTCTGAATCCACGAGCGGTTAAGGTTGAGCATAATGGTGTAGGCACTTTCATAGGCATCGGATATGTCCGTCATAAAGACAGGGTTGATAGGATTACAACGGTGGCTTCTTCGAGGGTCGTCAAAGTTAATCACAAAGAATTGCGGCTTTACCTTATAGGAATCCAAATGATGGAGCAGGTGATTATAGGTTATCTCTGAAAGGTCAGGGAACTTATAGTCGTAGATGTACATGGCAAAGCCTTTCTCTATCTGCTGCTTGATGTAGTTGTTCACGATAGCGTAGGACTTACCAGAACCCGGTGTACCGAGCACCATTGAGGCACGAAAGGGGTTGACTACGTTTATCCAGCCATTATTCCACTTCTTCTTATAGTAGAAGCGTGTAGGGAGATTGACGGAGTATTCATTTTCCATCAACCGCGTTTCCTGCATGAAACTCTCGTTCTCCGTGTTGAATACATCATCCATCAGATTGTTTTTGAGCAGTCGGCTCATCCATACGCCACCCATCAGCAGACAGATATAGCCCAAAGACAGCGTAAAGATATAGAGCGAAGCTGCACCAATTTTTCCTATGCGCAATGCCAACAGCCACCAGTTGAGAAAGAAAAAGACAAAGCCTGAGAAAAGCACCGTCCAAATCTTTGGCCATGTGATTTTCTCTTCTTTCACGCCTTTCGTGCCCAAACAGGATAAAGCAAGAAATACTACACAAAAGAGTTTCGTCCAAAGGATGGAAGAAAACAATCCCGTCGTTCGCTGGAAATTCATCAGTATCTTATTGATGATACCAAGTGTGAAGTGCCACTGCTGAAATGCCTCGTAGCAGAACCAATAACAGTTGATAAGGAGGAATATCACCGATATACCTCGCATAAAGTCCATGACCTTACCTAACGCCCTTAAATCGTCTTCTTGTGCCATAATCGTATTGCTTTTATATTTGTTGTATTATCGTTATTTGAATTGCGTTTGAATACTGTTCAAACAAAATTTGAAATACCTACTTATCTTTTCCTCCGTTTGAGATTGACTTTGCTTTGTCTGCGGAGTTTACGTTGCCAAGCCGCTTCTTTCCAATCATCATTGCCCGTAGATCTGAAAGAGTCACCCACTATATCCTCGATGAGTTCATCGACAAGGTTGTCTCCATCTTCCGTATCTGATTGCAAGGGATGAGCGGTTGGCGATGGTTCCAAACGAACAGACGAACCACCATACAGCATTTCAACCAAGAATGGGTTGTGCGTAGGATTGGAGAAGTAGCCATTGAATACATTGGCGGCATATCCCTTTCCCAATCGTGAACCGTTGAGTGCAACACCTTGCTCGTCATCAATAAAGGTAATACCGTAAATTCTTCCATTATCATTCTTTCGGATTACCACACGCAAGCCTTGTTCCTCCAATCTGCTCCGCAGGTCTTTCTCTGTCTGGGGAGAGGTGCGCATAGCTTGTAACACTTTGTTCCTGACGGTTGGTATCAGTGGTTTGACATTTTGTTTCGACTTCTGTATTCTGTTCTGTACGGCAGTATAGCCCACACCACGACCGATGTCCGAGGCATGGATGGGTGTGCTTACTTTATTGCTCTTGTCATCTGTCGGAACATAGACCAGTCCGTCATATTTCTTTCCCCGAAACTCCGTCTTCACTTCTTCCACGGCAAGGTTATATTTACTCAGGATGGCATTCAGTTCGCCCAAGGAACAGAAACGATAATACTTCAGCACCATGCGGATAACGCTTGCCGTCTGCTCCTTGATGTTTCCTCTATCAATATCCACCTTGGGCGTTTCTGTTTCCACCTTACCGCTAACCTTTGAACTTGGAATGAGACCAAATTTTCTTTCCAAAGCATCGGTAATTTGCTTGCTCCGCCGTTTCTCGAAACGGTCGTTGATCTTTCGTCCCTCATCATCCACACGAAGTGACACAATGTGGATATGCTCACGGGCGATGTCGTTGTGCTTGAACACGATATAGGGTTGCTTGCCGTAGCCGAGTGCCTCCATATACTCCCTGGCTATCTGTGTGAGCCTTTCATCGGATAGTTTCTCGTCCGGGTGCGGATTGAGCGAACAATGGAACACCGTCTTTTTTGTTCTGCACTTCTCTGGGATAAGTGCTTGCATATCGGCAAATACCTCTGCCATCGTATAAGTTTCTTCTTTGTTTTGATACAAGCCTTGGGCAAGAAGAACGTTCGCTTCCCCTTTTTCCACCTTTTTGAAGTTATAGCCAAGTGCTCCTCCAAGGTTCTCAGTACTTGAAATCTTCGCTATCATTTTTTGCGGTAGTCAATGGTAAAATTGATTGCCTGCTCCTGCAAAGTGATGATTTGAGCAGACAGTTTCTCCAACTTCTCAAGCATAATCTGTGCAGTCTTCACGCTGTGATAGCTGTTGATGGCACGCACGGCTTGGTTATACAGCACGCCAATCTTATGGATTTGTGCCGTCAATTCTGAGAGCTTCCGGTAATATTCCACTGCGGATTTATCCACCGTGATCACCTTGAAACTCTCTCCAAGAATACGTCCACGCACGAAATCCGACTTGGTTTCTGCGCCCGAACGCTGAAACAAATCAATCGCCCTTTGTTGGTCCTTCGGGTTAGGAAGGCGTACATGCCAGTTGTCCCAACGTGGCTTTTCCGCTTGTTTTCGTTCTGAACCGTGTTCCGTGTCCTTTTTCATATCTGTTCTGTTTTCTTAATTACGACTTTGGAGTAATTCATCTCCCCTTCGGGGCAAGGGTCTTTGTGGTACAAACGGCGGTTTGTGTCACAAAGACACACCTTGCCAATATCAAGAGCTGATGCGATGGAAGCATCCACCTGTAAGGGTGTCCGCTTCGGGTAGTTTACCTCCATGTTCTCTATCCGCCTGCAAAGTTACGGCGGATTTCCAAATATCTCATTATCAGTAATATTCCCTCTTTTTCCTTTCATTTCCCTATACTTCACAGGCATAGAAAAATCTATCAAAAAAGCTTTTATTTTGCAGACAGAACGAGCGGACAATCGCTCGAACAAACGTTCAAAAGGACGATAAAAAGTTCAGAAAATAGATTGTTCGATTTCTCGATAGTTCGACATTTCGAGATGTAGATTTCTCGAACTCTCGACAAACCGAATGGTTGATAGAACAAATGATTGATAAATCAAATGACCGACAGATCGGCAAGACAAACTATAAAACAAACTGTCGATGGTTCTATCGGACAATCAAACGTTCAAACGGCATATCGCCCAAAAGACAGTTCAACAAATAAAAATATCTATCGCAATGGAACAGACAAACACATCGCCCATCTTTCTGGGCTTTTCCTCCCAGAAGGGAGGTGTCGGAAAAAGCACGCTGGCAGAAATCGTCAGCAGCATCCTCTATTATGAGAAAGGCATCGAACTCTTCATCGTGGACTGCGACCTGTCGCAGGATTCCTTTTACAAGCTCCGCCAAAGGGAAAAGGCCTTTGTTGAGGGTGATCCCTTGGTCTCCGAGCAGATGAACAACTATTTCTCTGCATTGGGGCGTGTCTCCTACCGTGTGCTTAAGGCCGACCCGAAAAGTGCCATTGCCAAGGCTGACGAATACATCCGCAAAAATTCCAAGAAACGCTTCGATCTGGTGGTCTTCGACTTTCCCGGGCATGCGGGGACGAGCGACCTTCTGGAACTCTCACTTGAAATGGACTATATCCTTTCACCCATCGAGGCAGATGTGCAGTCAATGGTCTCCTGCCTTGCCTATGCCAAGACCATGCAGGACTTGGGAGTTTCGATGACCGGGGCACGCATCAAGGACGTCATACTCCTTTGGAACAAGGTGGACAGACGGGTGAAGAGTACGCTGATTGAGAAATACAGCGAATACATCAAGAACGAGGGCTACACGCTGTTTGACGAGCATGTCTATGCCGCCCACCGTTTCTGTCACGAGTTGGAACAATACGGTTTCCGTGGGGCATTCCGTTCCACTTATCTGGCTCCGAGCAAAGTTCTGCGTGCTGGTACAGGACTTGATGAACTGATAGACAACCTGCTCACGCATATCAGACTAAAGAAGGAGGCGGGCGATGGCACGGATTGACGAACGGAGAAAAATCTTGGAAGCCAAGCTCAAGGAGATGTCAGAGGACGGCGTGATGAAAGGAAAGCCCAAGGACACACTTGCCTTCGACCCGCCCGATGAGGATGAAGAAAACGAGCAACAAGAGGCGAAGGAGATTATGCCGGTTCAAGGGAATACTCCCGTCCTCCAAGAAACGAATGCGGAAAGGGCAAGGAAAGTGCCGCATGAGACTCAGGTACTCTCATTGGATGATTACCGGACACGCTATTTTCACGCTGTCCGTATCCGCGTAAAGACAGCCTTCACGATGGATGTGGAGACCTTGCAGGTACTAAGGAACGTGCTGCAAGACTTGGGTGAACGGATCTCGATGGCTGCATACATAGACAACATTTTGCGTGAGCACCTCAGAGAGCATAAGGAACTGCTCAACAATGCCACGGCAAGACAACGGCGTAAAACAACCATAACAATATAACATATTATGACAACAAACGATTTTCTGATTTTATTCTTGGTATTCAGCAATATTCTTCTGATTATATATTGCTGTGTCATTTTCTTTCAGGTTTACATAAGAGACATGAATACCAAGGAAGACAACACGGACAATCCCACTCAGGTAAAGAAAACAGCGTCCGGAACTCAGCATCTTATGGAAGACAGCAAGGATTTTACAGATACGGATTACCTTGCTGACTTTATGCTGCAAAGTACAGAGGAGCAATGGGAGGATTACAAAGCCAAGTTCTTTATTCCAAGGCGGTCCCGAAACAAATCGGGGTTCACGATCAACACAGAGACCTTAACCATACTCCGCAATGTTCTCCGCGATACAAAGGCGGAAACGACGTTGACGGCTTACATAGAGAATATCCTTACCAATCACCTCAAAACTCATCAGGAGCTTATCAATGAGATTGCAGACAAGCAGAAATTAAAAAACACTTTATACCTGTGAATATGGAAACTGTTCTTTTAGATATTCTCCTTTTCTTGGGTGTTGTTTGGGTGATTTTGGGCATCGCATACCTGTGGAGTTTGTTTCAAGGTTTGAACATAAAACCAAGAAAAGACACTGAAGAAATGAAAGCTGGCAAGCAAGGTGAAAGTCCCAAGCCTTCTGTTTCCCAAGAGCAAATAGACAGTGCCCGCCATATTCTGGTAGGCAGGAGCAAACCTTTCACTTCCCCGTCTATCCCTGAAGTTCCCGCCGTTTCCCCGTCTGAAAAATCAGCCAAAATTTCTGATACTTTTGCAGGGCAAAACTCCTTGGCAGGGCAAGATGCTGCCGAAAAAGCAGGAAGTACCGCTGAGGAGGACGACAATGAGATGAATGTCGACTATACGATGGACGAACCGGATGAGGACACCATAGCCCGTGAGGAACTGCAATTGGAAATCGGCGGACGAGGTGAAAGCCTGATAGCAGACGATTCTCTGCCCGAAGTATCACCGTCCAGCATCCTCGCAAGGGACATCATCCGTGTCAATGGTTGGCACAAGAATGACGATGCGCTTGATGAGGAAGACGAAACTGACGTTCACGAAACGCTGCAAGCGATACGAGGGACTGAGCTCATGGAATACATGAAAGAAGTCGCACTCGGACAGGAGCAAGACCATCAAAAGCTACTCGCTGCCATCCGCAAGGTCGAAGAAACGGAGTTGCAGGAGAATGATACAAAAATGACTTCTGTCCCCGAAACAGACAAAGAAAACAATAACGAGGGAACGACGGAAGAAAAGCCGCTTTCCTACTATCTGTAAAACAATCCATATTGCAAACAGGGAAGGAGTAACGGACGGGGCGGCTCACTGGTAAAACAATCCCATACGATAAGACAGAGCCAGCTCCGCCGTCTCCTCCCATCAAAGACTTATCATTAACAACTTAAAAATAAACAGAACAATGGACAAAAAGAAAATCATGATGCTGTTCCTGCTGACGGCTACTGCCATAGGAGCGTATGCACAGGGCAACGGCATTGCCGGAATCAATGAAGCAACGAAAATGGTAACCTCCTACTTCGACCCCGGCACGAAACTCATCTATGCCGTAGGGGCGGTGGTAGGTCTGATTGGAGGCATTAAAGTGTACAACAAGTTCTCAAGTGGTGACCCCGATACGAGCAAGACCGCAGCCTCTTGGTTCGGTGCGTGTATCTTCTTGATTGTGGCTGCCACTATCCTGAGAAGTTTCTTCCTGTAAGGCGATGGCTGCATTTGAAATCAACAAGGGTGTAGGCCGGACGGTAGAGTTCAAGGGCTTGAAGGCGCAGTACCTCTTCCTCTTTGCAGGAGGGCTGCTGGCAGTCTTCATTCTCGTGGTCATTCTCTATCTCTGCGGCATCAGTCAGATAGCCTGTCTTGTCATAGGTGTAGTGGGTGCCACCATAGTGGTGTGGCAAACGTTCACCATGAACAGAAAGTACGGGCAGTACGGACTGATGAAGAAAGGAGCAGTGCGTATGCACCCACGCTACCTTGTGAACCGCCGTACGGTCTGCCACCTTATCCGTAACCTTCAACCAAAGAAAGCGAAGAAATGAGAAATAAAAGCAAGATAACAACCTTGGAATCGAAGTTTCCACTGCTCTCCATAGAGCAGGGCTGTCTGGTGAGCAAGGATGCTGACATCACGGTGGCTTTCCGTGTGGAGCTGCCCGAACTCTTTACCGTCACTTCTACAGAATACGAGGCAATGCACTCTGCCTGGCATAAGGCTATAAAAGTGCTACCCAATTACAGCATCGTGCACAAGCAGGACTGGTTCATTAAGGAGGACTATCAAGGAAAGCTCTCCGATGGTGGATTGAGTTTCCTTGCCCGCTCCTCTGAACGGCACTTCAACGAACGTCCGTATCTACACCATTCAGTCTATCTCTTCCTTACCAAGACCAACAAGCAGCGTATGGCACAGCAGAGCAACTTCTCTTCGCTCTGCCGTGGACATCTGTTGCCCAAGGAAATCACCAACAAGGACGAAGTGATGAAGTTTATGGAAGCAGTAGACCAGTTCGAGCGTATCATCAACGATACCGAGCAGATAAGGATTGTCCGCATGACTGAAGAAGAGTTGGTTGGCACAAATGAAAAGGGCGGTCTCTTGGACCGTTATTTCTCCCTCTCGGAAGAAGGACACGCCTCGTTGGAGGACATCCGTCTGGGCGCAGACCTTGTACGTGTAGGCGACAATCAGCTGTGCCTGCATACGCTTTCCGATACGGATGACCTACCGACAACGGTCAGCACGGACAGCCGATATGAGCGACTGTCCACCGACCGCTCGGATTGCAGGTTGTCCTTTGCCTCGCCAGTAGGGTTGATGCTACCCTGTAACCATATCTATAACCAGTACCTCTTCATTGAGGACAGCGACGCCAACTTGGAACGCTTCGAGAAGCAGGCAAGAAACATGCACTCGCTGGCACGCTACAGCCGTAGCAACCAAATCAACGAGGAATGGATACAGGAGTATCTCAACATTGCCCACTCACAGGGGCTGACATCTATCCGTGCCCATTTTAACGTACTGGCATGGAGTAGCGACAAGGAAGAACTTCGCCAGATCAAGAATGACGTGGGTTCTGCACTTGCTCTTATGGAATGCCACCCTCGTCATAACACCATTGATGCGGCAACGCTCTACTGGGCGGGTATTCCCGGTAATGCGGCAGACTTTCCTGCAGAAGAGTCATTCTATACTTTTATCGAGCCTGCCCTCTGCTTCTTTACGGCAGAGACGAACTATAAGGACTCGCTATCACCCTTCGGTATCAAGATGGCAGACCGCCTTTCAGGAAAACCTGTCCACTTGGATATATCGGATTTGCCGATGAAAAAGGGAGTCATCACCAACCGTAACAAGTTCATCCTCGGTCCTTCGGGAAGCGGAAAGTCTTTCTTCACCAACCACATGGTACGCCAGTATTACGAGCAGGGGGCGCACGTCCTCTTGGTCGATACGGGTAACTCATATCAAGGCTTGTGTGAACTTATCCACCGCAAGACCAAGGGCGAGGACGGCGTATATTTCACCTATACCAATGAAAGTCCGATATCCTTCAACCCTTTCTATACGGATGATTACTTCTTCGATGTAGAGAAAAGGGAGAGTATCTGTACGCTGCTGCTCACGCTCTGGAAAAGTGCCGATGAGCATATCACCAAGACCGAGGCGGGCGAACTTGGCTCTGCCGTGAACTCGTACATCGAGCTGATATGTGCAGACCATAGTGTTACGCCCTGTTTTAATACTTTCTATGAATACCTGCGAGACGTCTATCGCAAGGATATGGAGAAACGGGACATCAAGGTAACACTCTCGGACTTCAATATCAACAATCTCCTGACAACCCTCAAGCAATACTACCGAGGGGGACGTTACGATTTCCTATTGAACTCGGACAAGAACATCGACTTGCTCAGTAAACGCTTCATCGTCTTCGAGATTGATCAAGTGAAGGACAACAAAGACCTCTTCCCCGTGGTGACGATTATCATCATGGAAGCCTTCATCAACAAGATGCGAAGACTCAAAGGTATCAGGAAAATGATACTCATTGAAGAAGCGTGGAAAGCCATTGCTTCGGCTAACATGGCAGACTATATAAAATATTTGTACAAGACGGTGAGAAAGTATTTCGGGGAAGCCATTGTCGTAACGCAGGAAGTGGACGACATCATCCAGTCGCCCATTGTCAAGGAAAGTATCATCAATAACTCCGACTGCAAGATACTGCTTGACCAGCGCAAGTACATGACCAAGTTCGACGGTATACAGGCGATGCTCGGTCTTTCGGAAAAGGAAAAGAGCCAGATACTATCCATCAACCAGAACAACGACCCCAGCCGACTCTACAAGGAAGTGTGGATAGGTCTGGGCGGTATGCAGAGTGCAGTCTATGCCACGGAAGTGAGCATGGAGGAATACCTGACCTACACCACGGAGGAAACCGAGAAGGTGGAGGTAATGAACAGGGCGGCACAGCTTGGTGGGGATATCGAAACGGCTATCCGGCAGCTTGCACAAGAGAAACGGGTTGCACGAAATCGTTAATCGGACAAGACATGTAAAAAATGTATTGGTTTAGCCAAACGTGGATAAACAATTGGACAAACGTGTCCAATCAATTAGACAGTCGTGTCCAAATACTTGGACTAACTTGTCCAACTTATCCCTATAACAGCAAGCTGAATAGACATCCCTTAGTGGACATTCAGACAAACATAGTATTCACATCATAAACAAAAAGAACAATGAAAACAAGAATTTTAATGCTGCTGATGGGCATCGTCCTTTTATTCAGCGGAAAGGCCCACGCACAGTGGGTGGTAACCGATCCCGGTAACTTCGCCGGCAACATCGTCAATTCAGTCAAGGAGATAGCAACCGCCTCCAAGACGGTGAAGAACACCTTGGACGGATTCAAGGAGGTGGAAAAACTCTACAACGACACCAAGAAGTATTACGATGCCCTGAAGAAGGTAAGCAATCTTATCGGCGACGCCTACAAGGTCAAAGAGTGTATTCTCATGGTGGGCGACATCTCGGAGATTTACGTCACCTCGTATAAGAAAATGCTCTCGGACAAGAACTTCCGCCCTTCAGAACTTGCTGCAATGGCTTCGGGCTATGCCAAGCTTCTGGAGCAGAGCGGTGAGAGTCTCAAGGAACTAAAGTCCATCGTCAAGAGTAATGTCTTCTCGATGAACGACCACGAGCGTATGCAGGCCATCGACCGTATTTATACCACGCTTAGGGAAAACCGTTCGCTCGTGTCGTATTACACAAGGAAGAACATCTCCGTAAGTTACGTCCGTGCCCGTGAGAAGAACAACCTTGCCTCCGTCAAGGCACTCTACGGCAATACGGCAAGCAGGTATTGGTAATTAAGTTATTGGTTATTGGTTATTCATACATCTAAACACACTTGCTTATGGATTTTGCCAGTTTACACGAGCTGCTCCACTCAACCTATGAAGAGATGATGCCGCTCTGCGCCCAGATGACGGGCATTGCCAAGGGTATTGCGGGCTTGGGAGCGCTCTTTTACATTGCCCTTCGGGTATGGGCTTCCATTGCCCGTGCCGAGGCGATAGACGTCTTTCCCCTTCTCCGTCCCTTTGTCTTGGGTTTCTGCATCATGTTCTTCCCGACAGTCGTACTGGGTACGATGAATGCCGTTCTCTCGCCCGTGGTGCAGGGAACGGAGATGATGGTACACCAGCAGGAGGGGAACCTTGCCGAGCTTACCGCCAAGCGTAACCGTTTGCAGGAGGAAGCCTACCTGCGCAACCCCGAAACGGCCTACTTGGTGTCCAACGAGAAGTTCGACCAGAAAATTGAGGAGATGGGTATCATCGGACCTGAAGATGCCGTGACGATAGCGGGTATGTATGCCGAGCGTGCTGCCTATCAGACCAAGCAGTGGGTGATGAAAATGGTGCACGACCTCATGGAGCTGCTGTTCCATGCCGCAGGGCTTATCATCGACACGCTGCGCACGTTCATGCTCATCGTCCTTTCCATCCTCGGTCCGATAGTCTTCGGCATTGCCGTGTGGGACGGGTTGTCGGGTTCGCTCACGGCATGGTTCTCACGCTATATATCGGTCTACCTGTGGCTGCCCGTCAGCTCTATCCTTACGGCACTGCTTACGAAGATACAGGTGCTGATGGTACAGAAGGACATCGAAGCGCTCAGTGACCCCAACTACCTGCCTGATTCGGGGACGTGGTACTACATCGTCTTCTTCCTTATCGGTATCGTGGGTTACTTCTGCGTTCCCACCGTTGCAGGCTGGATTATCGAAGCAGGAGGCGGTATCGGCTCTTACGGTCGCAATGTCAATCAAGCTGCACAGCGCGGTGCACAAAGTGCCTACACGGGCGGACGATATGCCGCAGCAGGTGCCGGGTCAGTCATCGGAAATGTCGGTGGACGTATCAAGGGTGCACTGCTTAAAGGAAAATAGAAATGGAGCAATAATGCTTAATAAATCAACAGCTATAAAAGGAAAGAAAAAAATGGAATTCAAATCACTTGGTAATATCGAGACCTCATTCAGACAGATAAGACTCTACGCCTTTGTCTTTGCCATCGTCTGCGTGGCAGTAAGTGGTTATGCTGTCTATGCCTCGTACAGCTTCGCTAAGGAGCAGAGGGAGAAAATCTATGTGCTTGACCAGGGAAAGTCGCTCATGCTTGCCCTCAGTCAGGATGCAAGTCGTAATCGTCCCGTAGAGGCAAGGGAGCATGTACGTCGCTTCCATGAGCTGTTCTTCACCATTGCGCCTGACAAGGATGCCATTGAGAAGAATATGGAACGTGCCTTCGTGCTGTGTGACAAGTCGGCTTTCAACTACTACAAGGACTTGGCGGAGAAAGGCTATTACAATCGTGCCATATCGGGCAATGTCAATCAGCGCATAGAGGTGGACTCTATCCACTGCAACTTTAATACTTACCCTTATGCGGTAACAACCTATGCACGGGAGTTTATCGTCCGTCAGAGTAATGTTACAGAGCGCAGTCTTGTTACGACCTGCACGCTGCAGAACTCTGTCCGTTCGGACAATAACCCACAAGGCTTCCTGATGGAGAACTTCCTCGTCAAGGAGAACAGGGACATACAAACTTATAAACGGTAAGGCTATGGCAAGGAAAAGAAACTTTTTACGCTCACGTCACTATCTGCGCTTTCACCTATGGCTCCGCCATCGGTGTGAAAGGCTCACGATAAGGCAGAGAAAGGAAATCGTCTATGGGCTGAGCTTCATCTATCTGCTCTGCTCGCTTTGGATGATAGCGCAGTTTTTCCTTCCTCCAAAGAAGGAGAAACTACCCATCCCCACGGGAAAGCTGACGGACAGTCCCATACGGACGGACAGTACTTTACAAGAGTTACACGGCAATTTTTATCTACAACATCATCAAACAATCAAAGAAAATGGATAATAAACAGAAAGAACAAATGAAGAAAGGCCTGGTCTTCGGAGGACTGGGACTGCTGTTTGCCCTCTCGATGTGGTTTATCTTCGCGCCTTCGGGCAAGGATAAGACTGCAGCGGAGCAGGGACTCAATGACAGCATCCCGCAGGCAACGACGGAAAAGCTCACCGAAAACAAGCTCAAAGCCTACGAATTAGGCGACAAAGCACACGAGGAGGAACAGACCCGCGAGGAGATGGGCAGGCTATCGGACTATTTTGCACAGAACACCGCTCCATCAGAGGAGCAGCGTGCAGAGACAGCAGCATCTACGGCAAAGATAGAAAGCTCCATGCATCGCTATGAGGAGAATAATCGCCTCTTAAACTCCTTTTACGCTCCCGATCCACACGAGCAGGAGCGTGAAGCCTTGCGCTCGGAAATAGATAACCTTAAAAAGGAACTCTCTGCCAAAGACAGTAAGGAGGACAATGAAGAAAAACGGCAGCTTGCCTTGATGGAAAAGAGCTATCAGATGGCAGCGAGGTATCTTCCCAAGGCTTCTGCCGTTCCACCATCTTTGGGTAATGACTTTACCGAGGGTAAAGGGCAAACGTCAACGAACAAAGGTCAGAGTATGGGCAGTAATATAAGCGGAAGTTCGGCCGACTTGCCTGCAATGGAAATCTTGGCGGAACGCAAACAGGTAGTATCCTCACTGGGGCAGCCGATGAGCGACGCTGACTTCATCAAGGAGTATGGCACGAAAGCACGCAACTTGGGCTTCCATTCGCTCGCAAGCACGGCTGTACCTACGATGCGCAATACACTCAAAGTGGTGGTGGACAGGACAACGACGCTCAAAGAGGGCGATAATGTCGTACTCCGTCTGCTGGAAAGTGCCAAGGTAGAGGGGCTACACATTCCACGGCAGAGCCGACTCATAGCCGTCGCTAAGATTGAGGGTAACCGTATGCACCTGCTTATCAAAAGCATTGAGATGGACGGGCATATCATAGCCGTCAAGCTCTCGGCATACGACACAGATGGGCAGGAGGGTGTGTATATACCTGGTTCGGAGGACATCAATGCGCTTAAGGAAGTCGGAGCGAACATCGGTGGTTCAATGGGAACATCCTTTACCTTCGCTTCCTCTGCCAAGGACCAGATTATCTCCGAGGCTGCCCGTGGGGTGATGCAGGGTGCAAGTCAGCTGCTTCAGAAGAAGCTGCGCACCATCAAGGTAACGCTCAAAGGGGGCTACCGCCTTTTCTTGGTTCAGTCCAAATAAAACAATCAAAAATGATAAGTAAAAAATAACATCAAATAAAAGAGGAACAATGAAGAAAATTATTTTATCAATGGCTATGCTTGCCATAGTGGGAGCAACAGCCACAGCACAGGAAAACAATGATGGTCTGACACCAAGCCGTCCGCTTACTTCGGGCGAACTCTTTCAAGGTATGAGCCGTGCCATACCAAAGGGGCGTGTCGTTCTGCCGTATGGTCTTGACGTTACCTTTGACAAGACCGTGCATCTTATCTTCCCTTCTGCCATCCGCTATGTAGACTTGGGTTCACAGAATATTATCGCAGGGAAGGCGGAGGATGCTGAGAACGTACTGCGTGTAAAGGCTTCGGTGAAGGACTTTGAGACGGAAACCAATATGAGTGTCATCTGTGAGGACGGCTCTTTCTATGCTTTCAACGTAAAGTATGCCGATGAGCCGGAGAAGTTAAGTATCGAGATGAAAGACTTTCTCTCTACAACAGAAGGCAGGCTGCCAAGCAATCGCTCTGACATTTACTTCAAGGAACTCGGTAATGAGTCGCCCGTATTAGTAAAGCTGATGATGCAGACCATCTATCAGAATGACAGACGCTGCATTAAGCATATCGGTGCACAGCAGTTCGGTATGAAGTTCCTGCTTCGTGGCTTGTATGCCCATAACGGCTTGCTGTATTTCCACACTCGAATGGAAAACGGCACGAATATGCCGTACTCAGTGGACTTTATCACGTTTAAGGTGGTGGATAAGAAGATGGCAAAGCGCACCGCTATACAAGAGCAGGTATTGCAGCCGCTTCGTGCCTATCATCAGGTGATGCAAGTGCGTGGCATGTGTAGTGAACACGCTGTGTTTGCACTCGAGCAGTTTTCTCTGGCAGAAGACAAGCAGCTTGAAGTGACGCTCTATGAGAGAAATAGCGGTCGTACACTGACCTTTTATGTAACGGCAGAAGATCTGCAGCTGGCAAAGAAGATTGATAACCTCAAACTGAAATGGTAGACATTATGAAGAAGAAAATCATTTTATCGGTTTGTGCAGCGGTGGTAATGGCTTTTAGCTTGCCATCGCAGGCACAGCAACTGATACCCAAGCAAAGGGGAATAGAAATCGTGGGGAGTGTTCCACTTATTAAGGGTGAAAAAATCCTTGCTGCTGACAATTTCGGTATGGGAGTATCACTCACTCACTATCTGGGTCGTGAGAACTATACCTTTGTTATGGCAGAGTATGAACAGCAGAATATGCCGTACAGAAGTTATAACGTAAAACTCAAGGATGCACTCTTGCAGGTGGGCTATATGCACCCTGTTCTTTCTGATAGAGGAAAGAATGTGTTTCTTTATGGTGGTATATCCGCTTTGGGTGGCTATGAGCAGCTGAACGAGGATAACAAACTGCTGCCCGATGGGGCGACACTGCTTGACCGTTCCCGCTTTGTCTATGGCGGTGCCGTGCATGGTTCGGTGGAAGTGTTCCTAACGGACAGAGTTCTCTTTCTTGTAAAGGCGCAGGGACGCTTCCTCTTTGGATCGGACGTGCATCGTTTTCGTCCGGTCGTTTCAGCAGGACTTAGGTTTAACTTTTAAGTAGAAGAAAAGATGAAGAAGATATTGAATACGATTTGGGTAATGGGTGTGCTGACCCTTGCCGTGTTTTGCCTATCTGCTTGTGATAGGGATTTGGATGTTCAGCAGTCTTATCCGTTTACGGTGGAAACAATGCCGGTTCAGAAGGACATCATAAGGGGGCAGACGGCTGAGATACGCTGCACGCTGAAGCGGGGCGGTGAGTTTGCCGACACTCGCTATACTATACGTTATTTCCAGTCTGACGGCAAAGGCTTGCTAAGAAATGATAACGGTACTGTCTTCAAGCCTAACGACCGCTATCCGCTCACGAAAGATGTATTCCGCCTGTATTACACCTCGCTCTCCACAGACCGCCAGACGATTGATGTGTATGTGGAAGACAACTTCGGCAGAATGCAGCAACTGACTTTCAGTTTCAACAACGAAAAGGCGGAAAATAAGGAAAAGTCCTCCGCAACAGTTACCAAAGTATTGAAAGATGCAGACAACTAAACACTTTGCTTTATTCTGTATTTTATGTTTATTCTGCCAGCCCATCCTTGCCCAGCGTAGGGTGCGGTTGGCAGACTTGTCTCCTTTCGAACGTGGTGTGGTTGTTGTTAAATACTTTGAGGGACTTCATAATAAGCCGAAGGATTTTCCTTATGTAGGGTATGGTCATCAGCTGCAACCAGGAGAGCACTTCACGGCGGATATGACGGAACGGCAGGCAGACTCCCTGCTCCGTGCCGACCTTTGGAAATGCTTTGAACACTTCAAAGACTATGGTAAGGATGCGCTGCTACTCAGCCTACTTGCCTATAATGTGGGCGTGGGGAGATTGCTTGGTTATGGCAGGCATCCCAAGAGTAAGTTGCTGCGAAAGATAGAGGCTGGAGATAGAAATATTTATCGGGAGTATGTTTCGTTCTGCCGATCTAAAGGAAAAGTTTTGAGTGGATTGGTCAAACGGAGGCAAGTGGAATTTGCCCTGTTTTATTTACCTTGATTATCAAAGACGCCTCTTGCGACATTTTATGCTTCGCAAGAGGTGTTTTCCTGCTGTTTTATTCGACTTTCTCGCTATGAATGAGTTACTTTGCAGTAAAATTTTTACTTGATGCTGAATTATTATTACATCTGGATTTGTATAGCAATTTTAATCTTGGGTATCATTGATATCCTAACAAAAGTATATCAAACCAAAAAGGAAGATTCGAATATTCTTTTATTCTGGAGTAAAGTCCGTGACTTATATGACAAAATAAAAACCAACAGCAATATTGAGAATGAAATTCAATATATTATATCTGAATCAAAGTATATAGACAAGTTACTTACTGGGAGCTCTATATACTCTCCTGTTTTTCATTTTGTTGATGACATATCGCATCGCAAATTTGACTATCAAGATCATTCTTTAGACATAATCTATAAGTACATCATTCAACATGAGAAAGATAATAAGACTAGACGAATAGGATTATGGAAGGCTTTGCTCAATCCCATAGAACTTTTCTGTAGAGGAATAGAGTTACTTTTAAGATATTGCTTTGCTTACTTTCTAAGTATGATAAAAAGTGACTTTGATTACAATGGTAAAACTTGGAGGTTTGTTGTAGGAACTATATCATTCATTAGTGCAGTATTAACTATTTTGGGCTTTTTTGGCATAACATTCAGCTCTATAAACTCTTTCTGCAATGTATAGCAGGAAGAGTTACTTCTGCGACTTTCTTTTGCTTCTTTTCTTTGGTCGCCTGCTCGTTCAAAGAGAAAGAAAAGAAGCCACGCAAACCGAAAATTTGCGTGGCTTTTGCTATTATTCAGCAGGATATTTCTACACTTTCATTATTCTGTCTATTCGTTTGTTGGGATGTCTGTCAAAAACCCAATTTATTTCATCATCGGGCAAAGTGCTGTGAATGCTTCCACCCATAACTAACCCACAATTTTGCAGAACTTTCTTCCGTGCGTCTTCCTTGCTCTCCGTAACCACATCAAACACTCCATCGAAGATGTATTGCGTCCGAACTCTGTAAACTTTCTTCTTCATAATTTTAAAATTCAACTTTTAATAATCTGTACTGCTTTGGTTCTCCATTGGATAATTTGCGGTGTTTGAGCCAAAAGTGATGCGCACCATACCCGTATGCAAAGAACTTATCAAGCTCTGTTTCTTCGGCTATTTTGTTGATAGCTGACCTTAACTCCTCTTTGCTGTCGGATAGGGTTATTGCGTTGATAACCCTAATGAGAATATGCGGTATCTCATCCGTCCAATTGTAGATAATGTTTTCAATCTCTGTTTTCATATCTCTGATAATTTAATGGTTCATACTTTATGCTGTCGCTTTCATTCTTCGGCTTATAAGACCTCGATTGGCATTCACAAGGTTTACTATCTGCTCGTGATATACTGTGTTCTTGTTGCATACTCCACGACTTTGTACCACTTCCAAAGTTCGTAATGATACTTCAATGGTTTCTATTCGCTTGCCTTCAATGGTAGCCGAAAGGATAAGGGAGTCTTCCTTAAGGTAGTATGCATTAGAAAATACGCAATGGTGCATTGATACACCTTCTTCCAAATGCTCCTGCACGCTCTCCAATACGTGGACTTGAATTGTGCCGTCCGTGAAACAAATACCGAAAAACTTGGATTTGAGTTCTTTGAAACGTTTTTCATCTTCCATTGCCTTCTTTTGCTTCTGTTTAATCTCTTCCCTTTCACGCACTCTGAGAAGTTCCTCGTGTCTGCGGTCGTGTTCGGCTTTAAGGTCTGTTGGGCATAAATATTTTGGATTATGAATATCCTTACCTAATCTTCTAAGTGTATCTACATAATCACTCCAAAGAGAAATATCTGCTATCTCATAGCCGTTACGGACTGCAATTTTGTAGGACTGCCATAGTTCCTCAAAAGTCCTCCTGTTGCCAAGAAAGTAACGTAAATGGTCTGTACGACCTGCCTTTAGCAATGTTTCCACACGGCTGTCTGTAAGCAATGCAGGAATAAGTTGGGTAGGTACGATGCCATAGAAATTATCCTTAAAACCATTTCTGCGAAGTATGTCTGTAACCTTGAACTTCGGATATATCGGTGAGTAGGCAATATGCTGATAGGCTTCATTATCGTTGCGTATCGCCATAGGACTATAATAGGAAAAGGTATCAACATAGTGTCCTAATACCCTCTGTATGCCAACCACAGCTTTTCGTCCCTGCATATTCCACCAATATTGCCCAATCTCAATGATTGAAGTTTGTGCTTTGTAACCTTTCTCCATACCCACAACAAGTAGGAACATACATAATACTTGAAACTCTCCACAAGTGGTAAGTAGGGTGAAATACTGCTTCTGCTGCAACTTGCGCTCGTATGTTTCCTTGACCTGCAACTTTGCCCTGCAATGAGGGCAAGTGCAAGTTTCTCTATGTTTGTCCATTACCCAACTATGCCCACAATCCATACAAGTGGTGCGACCTTTTGGCAAGCGGTAGGCGAAGTGGTCAATACACTCACGAAATGCCCACTTACTTTGTGTCATGGTTATCGGGCGAAGATGCTTGCTCTGTTCCAAAACTGCCTTCTCAAATTTGTTTCTCGGTTTCATAGGCTTAAAAATCGAATAGTGATGGTTGTACTTGGGTTGCTATGTTCTCGGTCTTTTTAACTCGTGCGTTACGGCTCTGTATCTTGGCAAGTTCCTCCCGCTGATATTGCTTAATGGCTTCCTGCCTTGCTTCGGCTTTTTCTTCCTCCGTGAGTTCTACAATGTGATTAACGGCAACTTGGCAAGAAATAGCCTTACCTACTTCTATATCGTCCTCATCGTAGTAGTGAACAGCCATAGAGAAGATTTCATCATCATCAAAGCCATTACAACCGCTTTTCTGCACTTCATTAAGAATGTAGGTGATGCACTCCTCGATATTCTTGTTCGGCTTCATCAAGTTAGGGGCAAACAAGGGGTCTGTCATAGCACGCTGATTGAGATACTCGGCTATTGTCCGTGTGAAATGTTCTGTTCCTTTCATTGTCGTATATGTTTTGATGTTGTTAATACTTGGGAATTTCTACTATTTGATTGATGCGTCCATATAGGTAGGCTCTTAGGCTTGTTCTGTCGGGTGCGTAATACTCTGTCCATTGTCCATACTGCTTGACAAGATATTTCTTCAGCACGTCAAAGAAGTCAAAGCGATAGCCTTGCAGGGGAACGGCTGTGCGGAAATAGGTGTTTGAGTTCACCGCTTCACATAGCCAATTCTTTTCCTCACGGCTCATACGCTCGCCACAATAGAGTTTCACACGTAGGAGATATACTTTGCTATTACAAAGGCTCTCCAAAGAGGGTACGTCCCATTGTACAAACTTAATTGCCAACACTTGCTCACTTTTTCCAACCACAGAGTTAATGCGGTAATGAGAGGAGGAGCTATATCCTTTTCTTTTCATCGAAGATGTTGTATTTACTTTCTGCTTATCCATAGCGACATTTTTTTTATGCGTCCAAAGATCGGAGTATGCTGATTCCTTTTTGTAGCAAAATAGAGGTAGCGGGGCGAGGCTTGCACAAGGTTTTGGCGGAAAATACTACCCATAGGTGTGGAGATTTTCCAGACAAACCAAGCGGCTTAGACCTTTTGAAAGCCACAAGCCCCGTACTACCTTTGCGGATAAAAAGGGAACAGCATCCGTCTTCTTCATTTCGCATATTGTGGAGCATTGGAAAGGAAGCGAAAGTGCAACGCCCATAGTGGAAAACAGAAAAGGTGGCTATCTCAAAATGCGAGATAACCACCTGATGAACGATAAATGAAAGTGTTTACAGATTACATCGTCGTGCTTCTCAAAGCACGCAAAGCAGGATGGCACAGAGTATCGCCAGCCAGAAGAGAAAGCTCAACAGCGTAAAGGTAACTTGGAGAATGACTCTGACAATAAAGCGCAGTATCAGAAAGCCTGCAATGACTGACACGGCGGTAACGACCTGTGGCGTTACTATCTTTGAGATAAGCCAAACGACACCGATAACGATGGAGAGCAGGATGACCAGTTCGATGAAGCGTGTCCAACTGAAACGGCGGACTTGCTTGAAAGAAATCGGCTGCTGCTTGATGTTATTGCTTTTGTTCGATGCGTCTGCCTTGATGAAGGCAGGTGTGTGGACATCTTGATTCATGATGATTGTATTCATATCGGAGCTTTTTATAGTTTCAAGAGCAATAACAAGATACTCTTCCACGCAAAGCCAAGTGTTTGTAAAACTATTGGTGTGTGGAGAAGAGTGGTTATCTTGGCTCTTGAAACTACAAAAGCCCCCGATGGTGCTGCATCAAGTCATGTTCTCACCGCCTATCGTTGGCAGACCATTGACCTCAATGAGCAGAACGATTGTTCCTGTCAGTTCGGTGTAGAGTTTCTCATACTCAGGACTTGCGCCAAAATCGTCCGTGAGTTCATACTTGTCGAAAACGCTTTGCACAGCCTTGTTCTTCAGAAGTACCGGGGAGAGCCTTTCGGGGAGCGGACTGGGAAGTTCTTTCTCAAACTCATTCTCCAAGACAGATACAAGCGTGTCGTACTTTGAGAAATGCAGTCCTCTATACAACACTTCGCTTGCCATACTCTCTGCCTCGGGATGAGAAAAGCCTTGCGCTACTGCATCACAGTAGGTAGTAAGGGCTTCACCGGCTCTTGCCGTTATGAATGGTTTATCACCCAGCATTTCGGGGAAATGCTCACTGAGATAATTCTCTAATTTCAATCGGAAGTAAGATAGTTCTTTCTTTGTTTCCATAATCGTCTATTATTTTAGGGTTATACATTAATATATTATATGCCCATGGCTGTATTGAACTTACTGAGTTTTCCAGCCAGTTCTTCCATATCATGCTCTATCTTCTTGTTGGTGATGCGAGCATAGATTTGTGTAGTCTTTATGTTGGTGTGCCCCAGCATCTTCGACACACTTTCCATCGGAACGCCCTTACTCAGCGACATTGTGGCAAATGTGTGGCGTGCAAGGTGGAAGGTCAGCCTCTTCTTGATACCGCAAAGGTCGGCAATTTCCTTGAGATAAGCGTTAATCTTCTGGTTTGTAAGTACCGGAAGGAGTTTACCGTCCCGATAGGTCTTATGCCCATATTTGGTGATGATACGCTTAGGAATGTCAAGAAGCAGCACATTGGTTTCCACGCTTGTCTTCTGTCGTTTGGTCATAATCCATTGCTTGTCGTCAAGCGTAACGATGTTGTCCGGCGTAAGGTTGGACACGTCTATATATGCCAGACCTGTAAAGCAAGAGAAGATGAAAACATCCCTTACCAGTTCCAGGCGGTTGATACCGAAATCCTTGTTGGCAATCTTCATGATTTCCTCGTCAGTGAGGAAGCCACGGTTTACCGGTTCCAAGTGGAAATGATGATTTATGAACGGGTCGTGGTTCAACGCGCCCATCTTCCTTCCCAGTATGGTGATGGTCTTGAAAGTCTTCATCGTTTTCGTGGCCGTATTGGGATTCTGCCCAGCGGTTGTACGCAGATAAATGTCAAAGTCATGAATGACGGTGAATGTCAGTTCAGACAGGCGAATGTCACAACGCTTGTACTTTTCGTTCAAGAAGGCCGCAAAGTGTTTCTTACACACGTTGTATTTCTGCAACGTTGCCACACTCACCGAGACACCAACCTGTTCCTGTATGTCCGTATTATGCTTCTCGAAAAGCTGCATGAGTGTGCAGACATTGTCCTGCCTGCCGAGATACTCAGACTTGATGCGTTCCAAGCACAGGTCGTCCGTCATTTCCAACTTGCGATAGATGGTTTGCAGGTCGTTTTGGATGCTGTCCAACTGCAAGTTCATGCTTAGGGCTTCGGTATTGCGTCCTTTCACCCGTTCTCGCGTACTGTCCCATTGGTTCTGTTCAACGGCGACCCCGGCTGAGCCTATGCACAACCGTTCGTTGTTAAGGTAAATCCTCAACATCACAGGGGTCTTGCCCTCCTTGTTTACATAGTTGCTTCTGAGATAGAAGACTGTTCTGAAAATTGATTTCATACATTGACTGTTTTTAATTGTAGCTGGATTCATGGGAAATTGTTCCACATCGAAAGGAATTTTATCGCCTAAATGGATGGAATGAACTTCCATATATCCCACTGCAAAGTTCTACATAATCATTTGAATAACAGCAACATATAAGTACTCTAAACAATCTCTGTACGTACTCTTGGTTACAATTTTTATTCGGCTCATCTTTTTGTAACCAGATTGTAACCGTAGGAGAGTATTTTGGGCGTTTCGGCACCCTCCTTACGTACTCTGAAAAAACATGTAAGTATAAAACAAAAGTATCGTAACTTATTGAAGCTACGATACTTACTGATTTTTTGAAGTGTTTTCTGAAGTCTTCTCCAGAGTACTTCCTGCGGAGAGAGAGGTTTGTGAACCAAACTCTGCTAACTCGTTGTAATTAAATGTCCTATCAATTTTGACAAATCAGTAGTGTAGCATTTTTGTAGCAGTATTTTGACCGCCTAATGACTACCATTCTGACTACCTTATGAAAGCACAACTGCTCTCTTTTCTTGAGTACAAAGGTATATAAAATTGTACTAACCTCCAAATCTTTGTGCCATAAATATTTAGAAATTTTACTGCTACACTTTCCAGTGCAAGGTGCAAGCCCCTATATATAAGGGGACTTGCACCTTGCACTGGAGGGATTTTCTCAAAATTATTTGATTTTGTTCTGGAATGATTGTTCTTACAATGTATTTCCGTTTATGAATTATAGAAAACAAACCAATTAAATCATCCCATGCCGACATCGCTCATCATATTCATCTGCACCTAATGCAAGCCACCTTGCATGGGGTGTAAACATTTGAATGTAGCGGGTTGCTCAAATTTAGGTGTCTTTGTAACTTTATACATATGAAACAGTTGCACAAAACCCTAAAGGAAAAGCGAGAGCTTGAAGGTTACTCACAAGAGTATGTCGCTGGAAAACTGAATGTTAGCTCAAGTACCATTTCACGATGGGAAACTGGAGCTGTGTCGATGACCACCTCACAAACTTACAGTTATGCCAAGGTATTGGGATGGGATGAACTCGACCTGCTTGCATCTATTGCACAAAGACAACAGGCAAGACCGCTTCCACTCGCTCAGATGAGTATCGAAGTGTTTGACAAGGAATCCTACGACAGAATTATAGATCTTGTAAAGGAGCTTGGGCCGCAACACATTATTTTACAAACCAAATTATAAAGGCTGATGGAAATAATCGCAGTAGAAAGCCAAGCCTATCAGGAACTGATAGACAGGCTCAACCGAATAGAGCGGTATGTTGAGCGCACTTCTCATCTTATCCAAGATATAGATGACGAGCTGGAGATGACAACCAAAGATCTTATCGGGACTCTGAATGTTTCAGAGTCCACCCTTTATCGCTGGCGCAAGAAACAGTTGGTACGGTATCGCTACACGGAGGGTGGCGATGTACGCTACTTCTTCAAGTCTATCGTGATAGCCACGAAATGTAACCGACTCCGTGTCTCAGGCATGAGAAACGACGAGGTTCTTGGTCGGCTCAACCGTTTTAAGGACAATCTCATCATAAGTTCATGTCTTAATCCTAAAAACCGACAACTATGATAGAAAAGGAACAGATTCTTTTGCTTACACAGGGAGGTCTGAATGTGTTTTCCCATTTCCTCGGCTTTGAGGTAAACCTTCATCGCAACTTCCGAAGCCCCTTCTATGACGACAGACGGGCTTCCTGCCATATCTACTACGACAGGAAAACTTCTTCTTACAAATTCTATGATCATGGCGATACCACCTATTCAGGGGATTGCTTCTGGTTTGTGGCAACCCTCCGTAACTTGAACCTGAAAACAAGTTTTCCCGAAGTCTTGGAAACTATTGTACAAGAACTTGGATTGTATTCTTTATGTGATGGTGAAAAGCATAGCAACCATATCACGTTATCATATAAAAGAACTATCGTTCCCACTCCTAAGGCTGATATAACCAAGTGTACGGAAGAACGTCCATACAGTTTTGAGATACAGCCTTTTGACGATGGACTGATGAACTATTGGGCGCATTATGGTATCCATGAAGATACACTTCGGCTTTTTCGTGTACGGAGTCTTAAACGGTATGATAGCGTATCAGCCGAAGGTAAGAAGTTTGAGCTTCACAGTTCGCCGACAGAACCGATATTCGCCTATATTGGAAATGGCTATGTCAAGATATATCGCCCTCACAGTCCGAAAATCCGCTTTCTCTATGGCGGGCGGATGCCTATGACCTATTGTTTCGGCATGGAGCAGATTCCCACCAAAGGAGATATGCTCTTCATTACAGGTGGGGAAAAAGATGTGCTCTCGTTGTATGCGCACGGGTTCAATGCAATCTGCTTCAACAGTGAAACGGCACAAATACCGGAAAGCATCATAGAGAGCCTTCAACTTCGCTTTCGGCATATCATTCTCTTGTATGATGCAGATGAGACGGGTGTACGGGAAGCGCATAGACAAGCTGAACATTTGGCAGAATACAAGGTATTGAATCTTACACTCCCACTTAGTGGAACCAAGACGGAAAAGGACATTTCTGATTTCTTTGCCTTAGGCAACGGGGCGAAGGAACTGAAAGAACTGCTTGCCAAGATGTTTACAGACCTATATAGCCAAACCATGATGATACTTCGCTCCTGTGAGATTGACTACGACAATCCACCGGATATTTCCAAGACTGTGGTGGCTGTGAATGGTGTCCCTTTGGGAACGCAGGACAATCTGTTCTGCATTACCGGAGGTGAGGGTACGGGCAAGAGCAACTATGTAGGAGCCATCCTTGCCGGAGCTTTGGGGAATAAACGGCTGCCGATAGAGAAAACCTTGGGATTGGAGATTACCGCCAATCCCAAAGACTTGGCAGTCCTACATTATGACACAGAACAGTCCGAGGCTCAACTGCACAAGAATCTGGGCAAGACATTGCGCCGGGCTTCATTGACGGCAGTACCGAAGTTTTACCATTCACTCTACCTTGCCTCACTCTCTCGTAAGGACCGCTTGAAACTTATCCGTGAAAGTATGGACTTGTTCCATCACAAGCATGGTGGAATACACCTCGTTGTCATTGATGGTATTGCTGATCTGATACGTTCTGCGAACGATGAAACGGAAAGTATAGCCATTGTTGACGAACTTTACCGCTTGGCAGGGATATACAATACTTGTATTATCTGCGTATTGCACTTCGTGCCGAACGGCATCAAACTTCGGGGACATATCGGCTCGGAACTTCAACGTAAGGCGGCGGGTATCCTTTCCATAGAGAAAGACGACAATCCCGAATACTCGGTCGTAAAGGCGTTGAAAGTGCGTGACGGAAGTCCGTTGGACGTACCGATGATGCTTTTCGGCTGGGACAAGGAAGAAGACATGCACGTCTATCGTGGTGAGAAGTCCAAGGAGGACAAGGAAAAGCGCAAGACTGATGAGCTTATTGGCGTTGTCAAAGAAGCCTTCCGAAATTCTTTCAAGCTCACTTACCAAGAACTTTGTGAGGTTCTGATGCGAGAGATGGAAATCAAGGACAGGACCGCAAAGAAATATATTGCCTATATGAAAGAGCAGCGTATTTTGATACGAGATACAAGTGGGAATTATCAAAAAGGAGAATTATGCCATACTTAGATCAACAGCCAGAAGATACATGGCAGAAACGCCTGTTTGATAAACTGAAGAATATGGAAGACAAGCTCGACCGTCTGCTTGTCCTACGGGAACAAGAAGTAGATACGACCATTCACCCTCCATTGAAACCCGAATACTTGGATATCATAGATGTCTCCAAAATTTTGAAGGTGGAACAAAAGACCATTTACAACTGGGTTTGGGCTGGAAAAATTCCTTATCTTAAAGCCAATGGCAGATTACTTTTCCTTCGGAAAGAGATAGATGAAATGCTACGGAAACAAGGGAACTGGTAGGCACCCGTTCATTATTTAATGCTTGTTCAACAAAATTGAACAAGCATTAAATAATGAACGAAAAAATTTGCAGTTTGATTTTTGTTCACTATCTTTGCAGAGTTCAATCCTATTGAACGACTATAAATATTGAACAAGATATGTACGGAATACAGATTATAGATCAGGCGGTTAGTGCGATAAGGAGACAGTGGGAGGATTCTCAAGATGTCATAATCGATGCGCTTCAGCCGGAAACGCCTTCGATGGAACAATACGTCAGAATTATGGGCATAGAGTTCCGATGCCTTGTTGAAAATGAGATAAATGGAACAAATATCCTGCGCATTGAAGAAAAATCAAAGAGCTGTATGGGGACTTACAAGGGACCTGTCATATTGGTTGCAAGATATGTACAGCCATCTGTCTATGGAACTTTGCGTAAAATGGAACTTAACTTTGCTGACACGGCAGGTAACTACAATATACAGTACACGAAGGGCAGGAAAGTGATATTCCACCTTTCTCACACAGGGGAGAAAGCCCCTGTGAATAACAACAAAAACTATCCTATATTCCAAGAAGCAGGCCTGAAGGTAATCTTTTATCTCTTGCAAGCTCCTGAGAATGTGGGCAAATCTTTTCGGGAAATCAAGGAGTATAGTGGAGTTTCGATAGGTACTGTCAAAAATGTGATTGATGAATTGGAAGTCCGTAAGTTTATTCTCGTAACTCAGAAGAAAAGAGTTCTGAAAAAACGTCGTCTTTTGCTCGATTTATGGTCGGAAAACTATCATCAGATATTAAAGCCCAAGTTGCTGTTGAAGCAGCTGGATTTTCGGACACCGGAACAAAAAGAAAAATGGGAAGAAATAGCATTGCCAAATGGTATGTTATGGGGTGGAGAGTGTGCATCTAATTTATTGAATGGTTACCTTACTCCGGAACTTTTTGAACTCTATACAGAGACATCTTTCTCCAATCTGATGAAGACTGGCGCAACACGGACTACCGAAGGAGTTATTTATGTATATCAGAAGTTTTGGAAAGGCGATGTAATGCCCTGCATTTTGATATATGCCGATTTAGTAAGTAGCGGAGACAGCCGTTGTATTGAAGCTGCAAATAAATTATTAAAAGATGAACTTTCAGATTTCGAGTAAGAAGATTGGCAACCCCCTGTTGGTTGAACTGCTAAGAAAAGTCAGTCATTGTTTTGCTGAGATTGGGCAGGATTTCTTTGTTATCGGGGCTACTGCGCGAGATATTTTAATTCGGCAGTTAGTAGGTATAAGTTCAGGGAGAAAGACGAGGGATTTAGACCTCGCCATAGCCATTCCCGATTGGGATGCATTCGAAGAGATTAAGCGGGCATTATTAGCACAAGGGTTTCAAAAAGACGGACAGATGTATCAACGGTTCTATGATGGCGACTACGAAATGGACATAGTACCATACGGAGATATAGAAAGAGAAGATGGATACATATACTGGCCTCCTGAGGAGGATATAGCTATGTCCGTTAAGGGGTTTGCTGATGTGCTGAGTGGTGCTATTACCGTAACGATTGACAATGAATTCGACATCAAGATAGCATCGTTGCATGGATTATTTGTATTGAAGTTCAATGCTTGGTTAGACAGGAATATCCAAACGAATAAAGATGCCGTAGATATGGCATTCATTCTGGAAAACTATTTCATTGCTAACTTGAATAGGAACTTGCATGCAGAAGTGTATGATTGGGAAGACTTTGATGAGATTGTTGTCGGAGCTTATTGGCTTGCTTATGACATTGTCGGATTTCTATCAAAAGAGCATCTTTTCCACTATGAGCAATGTCTGCGGAATGAGATAGAGAAAAGAGAAAATAGCAGGCTGATACAACAGGTTATAGATAGTAGCAGTGTTTTTTCTTATGAGAAACTGCTCCTCGCATTTCAAAAAATGATTGCCGTATTTGATAAAGTTTTGCATGGTGAAGATTCAGATTGAAAGCTTAAGTATTCCGGCTGGTAAAGAAAATGGAGATTACATTCTCCAACGAGAATTGCCTAATGGAGCAACACTCATTCTACTTGCAGATGGGATGAGTGGTTTGTCGTTGCCGGAAAGTGCTTCAAAAATTGTTTGCGAAGCTATCTCAGAATATTTTGTAAAAACCGATATAATTGATTGTACGGAACATATCCTCAGGAGCATCAAATATGCTGATGAGCGTTTGGCTGCTTTTTGCAAGGAGAAGAAATCCAAGATGGGTTCGGCTTTACTTCTTGTATATATCAGTGATGCTATGCTCTTCTACACATCTTTGGGAGATGTGCGCCTATACTATCGAGACAAACAAGGAGAAGTAACTCAACTAACAAACGATGATACCATTATGCAAGGAGCAGACACTTATCTGACAACTTGCATTGCGGGAAGAGGTTTTAGAAACCCCATTCAGGTTCAACGTTTGCCATTGAACATGGGTGATTCTCTGCTGCTTTGTAGTGATGGCTATTACAAAGTTCATGATATTCCCCATTGTTTTCACCATAAAGAGCAGACACCTCCAACATTGGTAGATGACGACAGCTCTGTTGTCAGAATAGAAATTATACAATGAATCTGTCAAATTCTCTGATACGGTTTCTCAAAAGCGTCAAACACTTTATTTCAAGTACTTGGCGCTTTTCGATACAATAAGACATTCTACATCTTCCACTTTGGTTTTGAGATAATAACTTTGCTCGTAATGTCATTGTTGTCGGATACATTCTGCTGACTATTGTTCTTGGGAGATGTGGGCAAAGGTATGTTGTCTGTGTTTTTTGAGAATGAATTCTTATAAGAACGGGGTTCTGATATATCATCTACTGATTTACTTTGCTGTATGGCACCATGCTGTGCCTCTTGCCCTATATCCTCTTTTTCCTCCTCCGGTGGAGCAAGGGTAAGTGCAATTCGCCTATCCAGTTCGGCTGCCTCGCCTTTGAGCGTGCGAAGCTCTTCTTCCTTTTTCCAAGAGCTGCCCGCAATGTTGGTGTAAACGTCTTTATTGGCTGCGACCTTTTCCATCTCCTTTTCGTGCGACTCTATTACCTTCGGGATACGCTCCAAGGCATTGATAAAGTTCTGGCAAGCAAGTTTCGGATCGGATGCCAGCTTACCGTTATTATAGGTATAGTAGATACTCTCCTGCCCCTTCACAAAGAAACGATTTACAGAGCAATCAAACAAGTCCTTGGAAGTGCTCTCCGTCTTAACCATAATAGAAAAGCCATAAATCTCACCGATTTTGTTGTATTCCCCCTTGGTGCGTGCTTTCTCGTCTATTTCCTGCAGACGTGCAGCAATGGCCTTGATATCGGTGCTGTCTTCCACACCTTTGATAGTCAGCTTATTGATAGGCACACCTTCCTCATCACGCTCCACACGCTTCTCAAAGAGAGCCAAGTCAGACTGTGCCTCCTTGACTTTGTCTGTATGGAAAGACACGGAACTCTCAATCTCTGCCAGCTTGCCCGTTGCGGCATCACGCTCACGGAGAAAGTTCTTGCGCTCTGACTCCAAGGTGGTGATTTTCTTGTCAAGCCTTGCTTTTTCCAAAAGGTCGGTATTGCCCGAAAGTACTGCCACGTATTCAGAGAAGTTCATACCGCTGTCCTCGTCCATTGAACCCTCGTCAATGGTACGACTGCCGAGCGTATTCGTCTTCAGCTGATTGATGAAGAGTTGCTTGTTATGCAGAAGGTTGAATTTATAACTGTCCAAAGACCGTTCCACGGCATAGATAATCACGTCGACCTTGTTGTCTGCAAATTCTTTGGCTATCACATTGCCCATGCGCACGGCTCGCCCGTTACGTTGCTCCAAATCTGAAGGTCGCCAAGGCGTGTCCAAATGATGAATAGCCACCGCTCGCTGCTGGGCGTTGACACCCGTTCCAAGCATGGAAGTAGAACCGAAGATAATACGGATGTCGCCCCGATTCATGGCATCCACCATTGCTTTCTTTGCCTTCTCATTCTTGCATTCCTGAATGAAGCGTATCTCGTATGCTGGGATATGGTAGTCTTCCACCAACTTTCTTTTGATTTCCGAATAGATGTTGAAGTCTCCACCAGGCTTGTAAGTCCCCAAATCAGAGAAAACAAACTGCGTTCCTTTCTGTGCATCGTACTTCTGATAATAGTCATTCAAGAGTTTCGCACAATGACTTGCCTTGTTGTCAATATGATCTGAGTACGCATTTTCATCAATCATGCGTAAATCAAGGCTCATCTTACGGGCGTAATCAGTTGCAATCAGCATCTTTGCCTTTTCCTCCTTTTCGGTTAATGGCGCACGCCCTAAAAGGGTGGCATTGCCAGTTTTGGCAAACTCCATCAGTTTTCCAATAAACTCCTCCTGTTCGGGAGTTGGCGGTATGTTATGCAGTATCTCGTTCTTCTCAGGGCGGTCGATACCGATGTCCTTTGCTGTACGGAAGTCGCAAATTTCCGCATAGAACGAGGCAAGTTCCGGCACCTTAATAAAGGTTCTGAAGCGTTCCTTCTGAATAATCTCATTCGTGATGGAAAACTCATAGTCGGTGGACTTCTTGGCAAAGACCGCTGCCCATGCGTCAAAACTGTTGATTCCCTGCTTTTCCAAGGCTTGCGGGCGCAAGTATTTGAAGAGTAAGTATAATTCCGTCAGCGAATTACTGATAGTAGTTCCTGAAAGGAATGTTGCGCCCAAGTCCTTGCCTGACCGTTCCTGTATGGTGCGAATGGCAAAGAGCATATTGAGCGCACGCTGTGAGCCATCAGGATTGCCCAAGCCCGACACTCTATCGTGGCGAGTGTTGAACATCAAGTTCTTGAATTGATGACTTTCATCTACAAAAAGGTGGTCAATGCCCATCATCTTGAAGTCCACGGCATCGTCCTTGCGCTCGGCTATACTATCTTGAATGCCCTGCAACTTGGCTTTCAAAGTCTGCTTTCGCTTCTCTAAACCTTTGAGCATAGCACGGGAAATGTCCGCTCCCTGCATACGGAGTACTTCAAGGTTTTCCTCCACAGAATCTTTTTCTTTCTGCAAAATCGCTTCTTGTATCTCCAAAGCCTGCGGTATCATGCTAAACTGCTCATGCGTAAGGATAATGCAATCCCAATCGTTGTTCTTGATGTCATTGAAGATGCGCTGGCGATTTTGCTTACTGAAGTCGTTCTTTCCCGGATAGAGTATCTTGGCATTGGGATACGCCTTGCGAAAAGTATCGGCAATATCGAATACATTTGCCTTCAGTCCGATAATCATCGGCTTGTTGGCCAATCCCAACCGCTTCATCTCGTAGGCTGCCGTACACATGATAAGCGTCTTGCCCGCGCCTACTTCATGGTCACAGATACCTCCGCCATTGGTTTTGAGCATCCATACGGCATCTTTCTGACTCTTATAAAGGTCTGATATGCCCAATCTTTTAAGGTCAAGGTCGGGAAACGACTGGTGTGTACCGTCAAAATTGGGACGCACAAAGCAGTTGAAAAGACGATTGTAACGGTCAGAGAGCTGCTCTTTGAACGTGTCAGGTGTCTGTCCGAGCCAATCTACAAAGCCTTGTCTGATTTCCTCAATCTTGGCGTTCGCCATCTGTATGGCGTGCCCGTCCCGTACTTTAATGGTCTTGGTTTCTCCTGTGATCTTATCCGTCACCTCCTTACTCTTGTTGATGTCGGGAATGGTATTGTGAAGTGCGTGCTTCATCAGGTTGATGCCGTCATAACGGCGAAATTCTCCCTGTACGGCATACTTATGCCAGATATTGGCATTCTTTCGGTCGCAGACAATGCTGTACTCGTCCATGTTGGAATGGTAGGATACGCTAATATCCGTCCCGAAAAACTCCGAGGCAAACCTACCATAGACTTTAGCAGGTATCCAGCGTTCACCGAGATTGAAGTCCAAATCAGCAAAGGGAATGGGCGTTGGCGTGGCGGCACGCAGGGCAGTCAGACTCTGTTTCGCTTCCTCATGCTCTGGATGCTCCAAGAGCCACGACTCGATACGCTCCGCCTTTTCAATCACATTGCCTGAAATGAACTTGTCGGCTACCTCATAGCCGTCCTCTTCGGGATTAAAGAAGATGCGACCTTCCAAGGCGGAAAGCATATCACTCTCTTCCATATCGGGAAGCAGGGAGCTCATATAATCAAGTTCCACCGTACCGTACTTGTTGAGTGATGCGCCCAATGCCTCCATCGGGTCTGCGGCAATGGAAAGCTCGGAGGTGGAGAAAGCCGTCGGATGGTCGAAGATGTCCGCCTTGATATATTTACCGTTCTCGGAACGTTCCAAGAACAGTATCTCCATGCCCGTGGCGTCCATCTTGATGATGTCGGTATTCGTCTTCTGGTTAAAGTAGCCCCAGCGGGATACATAATCATCATACAGGTGATTGAGTCTGCTACGGTCTTCCTTGTCTTCTGTATGGTTCTCTGCCTCGTAGTCATAGAGACGATGATAGCACTCCCGTATTTCGATATAGCTTTTTAGTCGGGAAAGCTGCGCATACGGCAAGTCCATCGGGTTAAAGGTGGGATGTCGCTTTAAGTCAGAAAGAAACCCCACCTGCCCTTTCTGCACGACAATGGAGCCGTCTCTTAAGTGAGAGTCCGGCGAAGAGAGAAAAGGGCGCGGAGAAGCGTCAAACTCCTTTCTGACTTCTGCTATCGGTTTTGGCTTGCGCTCTTCGGCTTCATTCATGAAGTCAAAGAGAGACGGCTCACGATATGAGGGGGAGGCAATCTTCTTATTACCCTTTCCTCTGGTCTTACGCCCTGGAGTGGCTGTAGGTTGTTTTTCCTTGCTCTCCTTTCCTGCTTTGTTTTCCGGTTGCTTTTGAGCTGTCTGCACCTGCGATTTTGGAGTTTCTTTAATCTCGCTGTTCATGCGCGTTACTTCCTGCGTCCAGAGATTGTATTCCTCCGGAGCGAACAGTGAAGGCTGCTCCGTTTCCTGTCGCTCGTCCATGCCGTCCATCACCGGATGATGGTCATCGTCGAAATAGACCATCTGGCCGTTCATCTCCCGCGGAGACTCCACATCGGTACGGATTTCCTTCACATCCTGCTCATACTGACGGTGAAGGGTCAATGTGGGCACACCTTCGGGAGCAGGCTCATGGGATATGTGGTCAATAGCCAGCACGGTTTGCCCATCAGCCTTTTCTCCGACTTGCTCCCCGACCTTTTCTATTTGAACTTCCTCCTTCTCCTCCTTTGTGGAAAGGTTATCCTCTATGGTCTGAGTCTGAACTTCGGGCGCAGCCTCTTCCTTGATTTCCTTGGTAATCGGCTCCTTGGTATATCGTCCTTGGACAATCTCTTCCAGTTCTGCAATCTCGTACAGTTTCTTGGGACTAAAATATAAGTCCCGTTCAATACCTAACCCATGTATCTTGACTTCCTCCATTTCGTCAAGCGACATATTGCCCAGCTCCCAGCCGTAACCCATCGTGACAGCACCGAAACCAATGCGGCTCTTAGGATCATATTCCAAAAGGTAGGCTGTGTATGCTCCCATCGGGAAGAAATAGCGTGCATACGCAACCTTATCGCCAATGAGTTCCTTTTCCGTACTGTAAAGTTTAGGCAACTGTTTCCTGATGCTGTCGGGCATGAGATTATAGGCGTTATCCGCCTCCTTGTCCGTTTTTGGCTCCTCTTCGGGCAAATCTACCGTTATACCCAACTTCTGCAGTTGTTTCTCCGCTTCTTTCTGTCGTTCCTCTTCCGTCATCGGTATGCCAGTTTCATAGAGCTTTCGGTCAAAGCGTTGCTCAAATTCCAAGGAGAGTTGTGTTCTGATACTCTCCGCCATATCATCAATGCTGCCATCGAAGCGATACTCCCATGCAGGTTTGCCGTATGGGTCCCTGCCCATCGTGCGTTCCGTGGCAATCGTACGGTGGGAAATATCCTTCCATTCGCCCTCGAAGAGTGAGTTGTGGTTGAACGCAATAGAAAAGCCGTCGCCTTTAGGAACAGAGGCGGTTTGTACAAACTGCTGTTCGATGCCCTCACCAATTTCCTTGCCCGACTGTTTTTGCAGGACAATGAGGTCGCTGCCCACATCCGTACCTGCATTCTCGGAGAACATACCCGAAGGCAAACGGATAGCGGAGATAAGTCGGCTGTTCTGCATGAGGTAACGGCGGATAGCTTCATTCTTGGGGCTGTCCAATACGCCCTGCGAGGTAATAAATGCAAGAAGTCCGCCTTCTTTGATAGTGTCTAGCCCTTTCACAAAGAAATAATTGTGAATGGTTCTGGTGGATTCCCGTTTAAGGATATTCTCCCCCTTGCTATAACTACGGTCATAGACCATAAAGTCACCAAAGGGGATGTTGCTGGTGATAAGGTCGTATTTGTCCTTCCCTTCCAGTTCCCCGATGGCTTCAAAGGGTTCTTGCCGAACAAAGATATTGTCCTTACCATAAGGATGAAGGGCTTGTGTGATGCGTGCCGTCAGCAGGTCTTTTTCCATAGCATCGACCATACCGGCACTTTTGGCAAAGGTTTCGGTAAAGGCTCCCATACCTGCGGAAGGGTCCAGGCATCGTCTTACTTGCACATCGGTGGCACTTAGGGCATCGGCAATGGCGGAGACGATACGGGTGTCGGTATAGAAAGAGGTCAGTACGCTTGCCTTGATGCTCTCCCAATAGCGTTTGGCGGTGTTGGCATCGACGGCATCACGGTAAATCATCTGTTTGAGCCTTTGGGTAGGCGCAAACAGGTTTTGCTCCGATGCGCTCCAATAGCGGAGGTCATCGGGATTATCACAACGGTTCAAGACGCATTTCAGACCACCGAAACCTTGATAGCCTCTAAGCAAGACTTTCTCGGCTTCGGTGGCTTCGCGGCGTTCTTTCTCTAATCGGAGGATTACACGGATGGCTTCCGTGTTGCCCTCCAAGACAGCTTTCTTATTGTATGCCATAGTTTTTCTGTTTTAAGATGGAGAGAGAATATTAGTCGGGAGGTCATTTCTGACGTATAGTTCTTTTTACTATCTCCCAACTAATTTATTTCCTCTCCGAGCTTGTGATAACTATCTCCCTCGTGCTTTTCCTTTCTTACCCTCAAACTCAAAGGAGGTGGTATGATCTTCCCCCAGAACAAGACGAGCGTTGAACTTCTTGCCAGCCTTGCTCGTCAAGCCTTTAAGGATGGACGTTCGCCCTGTGGTTATCAAATCACGGATATTGTCTTCGGAAAGGAACGTGCCGCAGACTTCACGGAAGATGTGGAAGTCGCATCCCTCGTGCCTGCATTTGGCAATCTTGGCGTAGATGCCCACACTTTCGTTGCCACATTTGGGGCAGCGGTAGGTGGGATAGGATTTCTGCACCTGTGGAGCAAGGGCAAGGAGTTCCTCGCAAATAGTCTCCACGTAGGAGTTGATGCCTTGCGCGAATTTCTCGGGCGGCATCTGTCTCGCCTCGATAGCGGCAAGAGCCAGTTCCCAGCTACCTGTCATCTCCGCATTGGCAATCTTCTTGTCCTTGACAATCTCATAGACTGCCAAGCCTTTTTCGGTAGGTATGATAGCTTTCTTATTCCTACGGATATAGTCACGGAGAATAAGCGTTTCGATAATGTTGGCACGGGTTGCAGGTGTGCCGATACCGCACTCTGCCATCGCCTTCTTGCTTTCAGCATCTTCGACATCTTTCCCAGCGTTCTCCATTGCAGAGAGCAGAGTTGCTTCTGTGTAGAGTGGTTTCGGCTTGGTCTTATGCTCGGTAATCTCTGCATTGAGAAGTGACAGGACTTCACCTTCCGTTAAGCTGGGCAGGGCGGATAAGGTCTGTTCCTCGTTTTCCTTTCCATTTTCATTTTGAGTGTCAGCGCCTTGCTGCACGTCTTTCCAACCCAAAGAGATTTGTCGGCACGCCTTCCAAGTAAAGGTATTGGTGCCGTCCGTGAACTTCACCTGCATACGTTCTTCCTCTGAGTCGGGAGAGAAAGCCTCTAAAAAGCGAGTTACTATCATTTGATAGATGGTCGCCTCGTCCACCGACAAGCCCGAAGGGGTTTCTCCTGTGGGGATAATAGCGTGGTGGTCGGTAACTTTTGCATTGTCCACAGAATGGCGGTTAAGCGGATTGGATAGCGCCTTGTCTATCTTGCGAAGCAGGACGGGTACTTCCTCAAAGACATCCTCACTGATGTATCGGCTGCCTGTGCGGGGATAGGTCGTGATTTTCTTCTCATAGAGGCTCTGGGCAATCGAGAGGGTCTTGTCTGCTGAAAAGCCGTGGCGTCTGTTGGCTTCTTTCTGCAAGGCAGTAAGGTCGTACAAGAGTGGTGGTACGGTATGTCCCACCTGTTTTGCGACCGACTCTACTTTAAGCCGGCTCTGACTGCGGAGCGCAGCGAGAGCTGTCTGTGCCGATGCTTTATCCTCATAGTCTTCACAGCCAACGGCTTTCAGCGACATGCCCTCTTTCTCCGTGAAAGCAGAAAGTTTCCAATAGGGTGCGGAAGAAAAATCACGGTTCTCTATGTACCGACGGCAGACCATAGCAAGGGTTGGGGTCTGTACCCGTCCCAAGGAATAGCCGCCTTTGCGAGCAATGGACAGCGCACGACTTGCATTGATACCCACGAGCCAGTCGGCTTCGCTTCTTGCCTTGGCGGAATGATAGAGGTTGTCGTAATGGCTTCCGGCCTTGAGATTAGAAAGCCCCTCACGGATAGCTCTGTCCGTGAGTGAAGAAATCCAAAGGCGGTCGAAGGGTTTTCGGCAATTGAGATAGGAATAGATGTATCTGAAGATAAGCTCACCCTCCCGACCTGCATCGGTAGCTACGATGATGCGGTCTGCACTGTCGAAGCAACCACGAATGGCTTTGAGCTGCTTGAGTGCTGCGGGGTCTGATGTGTACTCCTTATCCTTGCGTACTTGACGAACGATAAGTTGGAAGGGATTGGGACGGATGGGCAGGTCTTCGGCTTTATAGGCTGCAAAACCGTAGGCTTCGGGCATGGCAAGGGTAATGAGGTGTCCTATTGCCCAAGTAACAAGATAGCCGTTACCTTCCAAGTATCCGTCCTGCTTGCCATTTGCCCCTACGATACGGGCTATATCTCTGGCTACCGAGGGTTTCTCGGCAATAATACAAGTAATCATAGTTAGGTTTGGTTTTAAGGGTTACATCTTACGTCCACGGCGCTGCTGTTTCTTCTCGTCCTGCTTCTGCTTTTGGGCGGCAGTGGGCTGTGTCTGTCCCGTTTTGAGTGGTTCTTTCACGTTCTTGGTGGCTTCATTCGTCTTACCGTGGTTATTCACGGCTACCTGTGTTTTGTGTTCTTCGGCTACGGCAACCACCTTTTCTTTGCCGGTTTCCTGCTTCTTGTCAGGATTCCACTTGTAAAAACGTGGGCGGTTCTGTTCCTTGTCCATGCGAACGTATGCATTGAAAGGCTGCCCCTGTTTGTCCACCATATTCTTTAGATATAGTGTACGACCGCTATCCAAAGCTTCACGCTGTTTTTCTGAGAGTTCCAGTCCGCAGAGTTTATGCGGGACGCCTTGTTGCTGTGTCTGCTGCTGCCGTTCCTTGAATCCACGGTTGTCACCAAAGATAAATTCAATGCCTTTCTTCTCTGCATTGACCTGCAGGGTGGCATTGAAGGATTTGCCACTCTTGGCAGTCATACCTTCCACTTTCACGGCTTTGCCTTCCACAAGGTCTTTATACTGAGCATCAGAAAGTGTCACGCCCTTGATTTCCTTGGGAATGTTTACCCGATCTGCACGCAGGGCGATGATTTCATTCGTCTGCGGGTCAATAGAAACGTATGCAGAGAAAGGCTTTCCGTTCTTGGGTGTCACCTCGATGGTCTTGCCGAGATTACCGGTAGTGAGGAGTTGCTCCTTTTCTTCGGGAGAGAACTTGTAGCCCATATAGGGAA
>ENA-OWYX01000102-OWYX01000102.1-human-gut-metagenome-genome-assembly--contig:-NODE-102-length-42066-cov-43.801_pt1 | contig 42066 bp, 29 predicted proteins | sample MGYA00249758_ERZ652102 | MGnify/ENA primary metagenome ERZ652102 (study PRJEB26925, sample SAMN05827107) | human gut metagenome | biome: ENVO:2100002; feature: ENVO:00000062; material: ENVO:00002003... | reverse complement strand
GGAAACGATTGATTGTAGAGAAAGACGGATATTGGCGAGCGCTTAGCCACATATATAGGATATCCCATTGTAAAACATGCTCGATCTTCCTGCATGAGTAGATGTTGTTCATGTATGCATAGAAAACCACTTTAAGAAGCATGCGAGGATGATAAGATGTTGTGCCACCTCCTTTATATGTTTTGAGTAATTCTGATATGTCAAGGCTGTCAACTATATGACTAAGAAGTCGTACAGGATGGCTTTCTGGTATTCTTTCACCTAGGTTTTGAGGAAAAAGAACAATTTCGCCTTGATTGTAATTTTTAAATTGTATCTTTGCCATGAATTGAAATTTTACCCTAAAGATACAAAAAATTAGGGACATGACAAAGCCCGAGCTTGTGAAAGTTCGGGCTTTAATTGTTAAAAAGAGAATGTGTCACTTTTGACACACCCTCTTTTTTAGGCCACCACTCACCAAAAAGTCCCCGAACCAGCCCCAAACCGGCTAACGAGAGACCCCCAACCCCCTAAAGGGGGCTTTTCAACCTTGCAAAAGGGGCTCTTTGAGCTTCTCGTTCGGCCTCTTTTGGCTTTTCACTGTGGCTCTTTTGCGCGGTCGTTTGGGCCGAGTGAGAAAATTCGTAGGCCGGATGTGGCGAATAAAACGGATAATATGGAGTGGATAGCGGAGCGGGAAGAAATGCCGTGTAAAGCTTTTTCTCGACCTTGGTAAGTTTTGTGCTATATGCTGACAAGCGGCAAGTGAGACCAAATGGATCTGCTTAGTACGAATGTAGGTTGTGAGAAAAAGTTCGCTTCATTCGAAAAATTCGCCGACAAAGATATTCCTCGGCGAATTATCCGAATGACGCGAATGTCGGGTGTGAAAGGAAATTCGCTTCATCCGCTTCTTTCGCCGCCCCGGAATATCCGCCTACGGATGAGCCGACATTGCCCGAAATCATTCCAGTTTGTAATTTTTCCGATTTTTTGCGGCAATAGCAAAAAATAATTTTTATATTTGCACCATGACAATCTATATTTATGAAAGCCTATGAACAATTTTAATGCAGAAAAGCCCCTTGCCCCGGCGCAGCAAGGGAGCGGCGGTGACGACTCACGTTTTGACCGCCAGCGCCGCATCATCGGAGCCATCTTCGGCCCCATCTGCGCCATCCTCGTGTGGATTACTCCCATTGCCGGCCTCTCGCCGGAGGCCCACAAGTTGCTCGCCATCATCACCCTCGTGGGCCTGTGGTGGATCACCGAGCCCGTGCCCATCCCCGTGACCTCGCTCATCGGGCCCACGCTGTGCGTGGTGTTTGGCGTGGTGAAGATGAAAGAAGCCTTCGCCCCCTTCGCCAACCCCATGATATTCCTCTTCATGGGCGGTTTCATGATAGCCAAGGCCATGATGGTGAACGGACTCGACAAGCGCATCGCCTACGGCATCATGTCGATGAAGTGGGTGGGCGACAGTCCGCGACGCATCTTTCTGGCTGTCGGACTGGCCTGCGCCCTGTGCTCGGGCTGGATCAGCAACACGGCCACGGCGGCCATGATGTTTCCCATAGCACTGGGACTGCTCGAAGCCATCAGCGAGATGATGGCCGCCAACGGCAAGCCCATCAACCTCAAAACCTACAAGTATGCCACGGGGCTGATGCTCATGACGGCCTACGCCTGCTCCATAGGCGGTGTGCTCACGCCCATAGGTACGCCCCCGAACATCATCATGCTCGGATTCCTCAGTGAGCTGGCCGATGTCCATGTCTCCTTCTTCCAATGGATGGTGTGGGGCTTCGTGGCCATGGTGGCTTATTTCATCATCGCCTACGTGATTCTGGTGAGGATGTTCCCCGCCGATGTAGACCACATTGAGGGTGCGCAGAAGTTTATCGGCGAGAAGAAAAAAGGGCTGGGCCGATGGACGCGTGCACAGAAGAACACGCTCTTCGCTTTCCTCGTGGCCGTGACGCTGTGGGTCATGCCGGGCATCCTGAGCATCGCTTTGGGCACCGATAGCGAGATACTCAACAACTACAACCGCCTCTTCCCCGAGGCCGTGGCTGCCATGGTGGGGGCCCTGTTGCTCTTCCTCATCCCCGTGGACACCAAGCAGCACAAGATGACGCTCGACTGGAAAGACGCCGTGGCCGGCGTGGAGTGGGGCACACTGTTGCTCTTCGGCGGCGGACTGGCTATCGGCGGCATGATGTATGCCACCGGTCTCTCCGGTTGGATAGGCGACCAGATAATCAACTTCATGGGCGGCAAACCCTCCGAACTGCTGCTCGTGGCGGTGTTCTGTGTGATGTCGCTGCTGCTCTCCGAACTCACTTCCCACACGGCTGCCACCAACATGATAGGTCCGTTGGCCATCGGCGCGGCCGTCACGGCAGGTTTCAGTCCCATTCCCGTGGCTGTGGGTGTGGCCCTCTCGGCTTCGTTGGGCTTCATGCTCCCTGTGTCCACGCCGCCCAACGCCATCGTCTATGCGAGCGGCTACATTCCCATCACCAAGATGATCAAGACCGGTGTCTACATCGACTTCATCGGCATTGCCATCGTCACCATCCCCGTGGCCCTTTATCTCGTAGGGCTGATAGTTAGGTGATAGGTGATAGGTGATGGGTGTTAGGTGTTAATGAAATCCTGCGAGGTAAAGACGGTTGCTCCTACCGCAGCTGAAGTTCTCCACAGTCCCCCTCTAAGGATTTCATTAACACCCACCACCTAACACCTATCACCTAACACCCATCACCCACCATCTAACACCCACCACCTAACACCCATCACCTTTTCTTTCCTAATCTTTTGATTATTACGGTCTTTTTTCTTACCTTTGTGCGCTGAAAGTATTAACAATCAAAAAATAGGATAAAGCAATGAAAGCATTTGTATTCCCGGGACAGGGATCGCAGTTCGTGGGCATGGGTAAGGACCTCTACGAAAACAACGCATTGGCAAAGGAACTGTTTGACAAGGCCGACGAGATACTCGGTTTCAAGATCACCGACATCATGTTTGCCGGTACCGACGAGCAGCTCAAGCAGACCAATGTCACGCAGCCTGCCGTGTTCCTCCACAGTGTGATCTCCGCACTCTGTCTGGGCGATGACTTCAAGCCCGCTATGGTGGCCGGACACTCGCTGGGCGAGTTCTCCGCCCTCGTGGCCGCCGGCGCACTGAGCTTTGAAGACGGATTGAAGCTGGTGGCCGCCCGTGCCAACGCCATGCAGAAGGCCTGTGAGGCCAACCCCGGAACGATGGCTGCCATTATCGGACTGAGCGACGAGAAGGTGGAGGAAGTGTGCAGTGAGGTGTCTGCCGACGGCCAAATCGTGGTGGCAGCCAACTACAACTGCCCCGGTCAGCTCGTCATCTCGGGCAACGTGGAGGCCGTCAATGCCGCTTGCGAAAAATTGAAAGAGGCCGGTGCCAAGCGTGCGCTGCCGCTGAAGGTGGGCGGTGCGTTCCACTCTCCGCTCATGCAGCCGGCCAAGGACGAGCTGCAAGCCGCTATCGAGCAGACCGAGTTTGCTGCTCCGAGCTGCCCCGTCTATCAGAATGTGGATGCCAAGGCCCACACCGATGCAGCCGAAATCAAGGCCAATCTCACCGCGCAGCTCACCAGCCCCGTGCGCTGGACAGCCAGTGTGCAGGCCATGATAGCCGACGGTGCCGACGATTTCACCGAGTGCGGACCGGGCAAAGCCCTGCAAGGCATGATTGGCCGCATCGACAAGAATGTAGCGGTGAAGGGAATCTAAGTTGACGAGTTGACGAGTGGACAAGTAGACGAGTTGCTTGCTCTGAAAGGGAGAGGCGGCTCGTCGACTTGTCTATTTGTCTGCTTTCCGCAACTGATAACTTGTTTACTTGTCTACTTGTTCACTCGTCAACTCGACCGACCGTTCACCCGTCAACTAAACTCGACTTAATTCATGATTATTTATCAGATACTCACCCGCCTGTTCGGCAATCGCAACACCACCCGCAAGGCGTGGGGCACGATGGCCGAGAACGGCAGTGGGAAGATGAACAACTTTGATGCCGCCACCCTCAAGCGCATCCGCCGGCAGGGAGTGACCCACGTGTGGTTTACGGGCATCATCCGCCACGCCTCACAGACTGACTATTCGGCCTGCGGCATCCCCCGGCAGCACGCCCGGGTGGTGAAAGGCCGGGCCGGTTCACCCTATGCCATAACAGACTATTATGATGTGGACCCCGACTTGGCCACCGATGTGCCCCGGCGCATGGAAGAGTGGGAGGCCCTCGTCGACCGCGTACACAAGGCCGACATGAAAGTGATTCTCGACTTTGTGCCCAACCACGTGGCCCGTGAATACCGCTCGGTGTGCCGGCCGCAGGGCGTGCGCGACCTCGGAGAGGACGACGACCAAAACATGCACTTCTCTCCGCGCAACAACTTCTACTACTGTTGGGGGCGGCCATTGTGCCTCGACGGCATCAATTCCGGTTCCGGCGACGATGCCGAACCCTATACCGAGGTGCCCGCCAAGGCCACGGGCAACAACCTCTTCAACAACCATCCGGGACAGAACGACTGGTATGAGACCGTGAAACTCAACTACGGCGTTGACTATTGCGACGCCGGAGGCCGCTCGGAACATTTCGACCCCGTGCCCGACACGTGGCTGAAGATGGCCGACATACTGCTTTTCTGGGCCGCAAAGGGTGTCGACGGCTTCCGTTGCGACATGGCCGAGATGGTGCCCACGGCTTTCTGGACTTATGTCACGGCCCGTCTGAAGGCCGCCCATCCCGGACTTGTCTTCATCGGCGAGGTCTACGACCCCACGCAATACCGGGCCTACATCGCCTCGGGCTTCGACTATCTCTACGACAAGGTGGGCATGTACGACTGCCTGCGCGACATCATCTGTGGTCGTCGGCCCACGACCGACATCACCGCCCAGTGGCAGTCGACCGACGACATACGCGACCACATGCTCTATTTCCTCGAAAACCACGACGAGCAGCGCATCGCCTCAGATTTCTTCGCCGGCGATGCCCGCAAGGGATTGCCGGCCCACATCGTGAGCTGCCTGCTGCAAACCAATCCCTACATGCTCTATGCCGGACAGGAGTTTGGCGAGCGGGGTATGGACAGCGAGGGCTTCAGCGGGCGCGACGGGCGCACCACCATCTTCGACTATTGGAGTCTCGACACGCTCAACCACGGCTTTTACGACTCCCGGCAGCTTTCTCGCGACGAGCGGGAACTGAACGCCGTCTACACCGCCGTGATGCGTATGGCCGGTGAGGAGCGCGCCGCCCGCGAGGGAAAAACCTTCGACCTGATGTATGTCAACCCCTCGTTGGCCGACAACCGCTTTGCCTTCTTGCGCAAGGCCGGCAACGAACTGCTCTTTGTGGCGGTCAACTTCGGCGACAGCATGTCCTCCTGCGCCGTGCGGATTCCCGCCCACGCCTTCGACTTCATGGAATTGGCCGAGGGCGAATGGGAGGCCGAAGAACTGCTCACCCGTCATCACCGCCGGCTCGTCTTCAAGCGCGAAGGGGCTGTGGAGGTGGATGTGCCGGCCCATGGAGGTGTCATCTATAAAATTATAATATCCGATAAAGACATGAACGAAGACTTGATTCTCAACGGGCACAACAAGGATGAGTTCCCTCCCGCCCACACGGCCGAGCATCTGCTCAACCGGCTGATGATGCGCATGTTCGGTTGCGAGCGTTCGCGCAATGCTCACATCGAGCGCAAGAAGAGCAAAATCAGCTATGTGCTCGACCACAAGCCCACCCGCAAGGAGGAGAAAGCCATCGCCGACGAGATGAACCGGCTCATCGCCGAAGATCTCCCCGTGACCTACGAGATGGTGGATCGTGACCACATTCCCGAAGGGGTGACGCTCGACCGCCTGCCCGACACGGCCGGCGAAAAGCTCCGGTTGGTGCGCATCGGCGACTACGACGTGTGCCCCTGCATTGGCAAGCACGTGCGCTCCACCGGTCAGATAGGCCGCTTCGAGCTGCTCGGCACCAACTGGGATCAAGACACGATGACCTTCCGCATCCGTTTCAAGATAGTATGATGGGGGAGAGGAGTTATTTTGGGAGTTAAAGGGAGTTAAGGAGTTAAAGGGAGTTAAGACAATAGCTTTATTGCCGATGACATGCGGGAAGACATAAACTATAAAACTGTTGTCTTAACTCCCTTTCACTCCTTAACTCCCCAAAGAATCTCCCATTAACTTCCATCTTCTCGTATGGACTTGACAATAAAGCTATTGTCTTAACTCCCTTTAACTTCCATCTTCTCGTATGGACTTGGCAATAAAGCTATTGTCTTAACTCCCTTTAACTCCTTAACTCCCTTTAACTCCTAAAAACATGTACAGACCTTCCCCAAACGACTACGACCACTACCGTGTGGACGAAAAGGCACCGCTGCTGGAGTGGTTGCTCGCCAACGTCAAAGGCGAGAGCCGGTCTAAAATCAAGGCTACGCTCAAGGGGCGCGGCATCAAGGTGAACGGCAAGCAGACCACCCGCTTCGACTATCCGCTCGAACCGGGCATGAAAATCAGCGTGAGCAGGAACAAGCGCAACGACACATTCCGAAGCCGCTATGTGCGACTGGTCTATGAAGACCGCCACATCGTGGTGTTGGAAAAGGCCGTGGGCATCCTCTCGATGGCTGCCGGCCACTCGTCGCTCAACGTGAAAAAAGTGCTTGACGACTACTTCAAGAAGACGCGCCAAAAGTGTACGGCCCATGTGGTCCACCGCCTCGACCGCGACACCAGCGGCCTGATGATCTACGCCAAGAGTAAGGAGATAGAGCAGATTCTCGAACACGACTGGCATCATGTGGTCTACGACCGCCGCTATGTGGCGGTTGTTTCGGGCGAGGTGTACGACGACGAAGGCACCATCGCCAACTGGCTGAAAGACAACAAGGCCTACGTCACCTATTCGTCGCCCGTGGACAACGGCGGGAAGTATGCCGTCACCCACTTTCATGTGCTCCGCCGCACCACCGACCACAGTCTGGTGGAATACCGGCTCGAGACGGGCCGCAAGAATCAGATACGCGTCCACTCGGCCGACATGGGCCACCCCGTGTGCGGCGACATCAAATATGGCAATGGCGACGACCCGCTCCACCGCCTCTGTCTCCACGCCTACGTGCTCTGTTTCTACCATCCCGTGACCCACGAGCGCATGGAGTTTGACACGTCCGTGCCCTCCGCCTTCCTCTCGCTCTTCAAGTAGGGCGGGGCGGGGGTGGGGCGGTTGCACCCGCCAATGACCCTCGACATCCATTCATATCACTTCCATGACATCCAATTTCGCCTATTACACCTTTGCCCTCGTCGCTCTGATTGTGGGCTTTTTCATCATCAAGAAAGTCACCACCTGTCTCTTCAAGACCCTTGTGGCCCTCATCGTGCTGGCCGTTCTCGCCGCCGTCTACTGGCTGTATTTCACGTGACAACCCCGTTTTTACCCTATTCAGATGATAAAAACGGGCGAGAACGTGCGATTGTCGAATATTTTTCGTATGTTTGTAGCCGGATAGCTTGGCGGCAGACATGCCTGCAAGCTGTCGCCATGTATAAATGGATAATGTATCACATAGAATGGAGAAGGAAAACGACATACAGCAGCCGCCGCAGCCGGCAGAGGCCGCCGCTTCCCGATACAGCGACTACACCGTGCTCACTTCGCGCGGCATCCACCGTTTTGTGAAGTGTCGCAAGGGCGACCGGTGGGTGGTGCTCAAGGGGCTGAAGCCCGAATACAGGGAGAAACCGCAGTGCGTCGCCCTGTTGAAGAAGGAATACAAGACAGCCCACGCGCTCGACCACGCGGGTCTGGTGAAATATCAGGCACTGGTAGACGACGACCGCTACGGGCCGTGTATCGAACTCGAATGCGTCGACGGGCGTTCGCTGGCCGACTATCTGCGCGAGGCCCACACCACCGAAGAGAAGTTGACCGTGGTGCAGGAGCTGGCCGATGTGCTCTCCTACGTGCATGGCCGCGGCGTGGTACACCTCGGTCTGAAACCCTCCAACATCTATATCACCAGGCCGGGCAACCACGTCAAGCTCAGCGACTTTCGGATTGTTTCCGCCGACAGCTTGAAAGAACCCGTCGGTGTGTTGAAGTACATGGCACCCGAGGTGAAAGACGGCACGATGACCGTGGATGCCCGGGCCGACATCTATTCGCTCGGCATGTTGCTGCGCGACTTCGCCCTACCTGCCGACTATGCCCCCGTGGCCGACAAGTGTTGCAGCTTCGGGCGCAACGAACGCTACATGGATGCCGCTTCCGTGGTGGAAGCCCTTTACAGCGACCGGAGCCACGGCGGTTCGAAAAAGACCGTGGGCATCGTCGCAGCCATCGCGGTGGTCATCGGCCTGCTGGCTTTCGTGTTTTTCACCGGCCGCGGCAGTCACAGCGACAGTGCCAATCCGGCATCCGTGACGAGCGTGGCCGACAGTGCGCAGTCTCCCTCCGAGTCCCCCACCGGTCCCTCCACGACCGCTGCCGAGGCTCCTGCCCGGACGGAAAATGCCGCCCCCGTGGCCGTCGCCAACAAGTTCGGATTCCTCGAACAGTTGAAGCCGGCCCTCTACCGCGACCTCGACAAGCTGTTCCAACCCTGCCTCGACCGCAAGGCCGAAGGGGCCGATGAAGCCGAGATGCAGCAGGCCAAGGCCCGGTTGCAGGGCAGGATAAAGCGTTACTACAAAGGACTGGTGGGTACGCTTGGCCGTCTCGACAGCGAGCAGCGGGCAGCCTTCGACAAGACTTTCGCCGACTACGTGGCCCGGAAGAAAGCCGAACTTTAGCGGCTTGCCGACACCACTCACCCCGACAACACAGCGGGCGGACACCGATGCAAGGTGTCCGCCCGCTTTTTTTGACCATTTATTTTGTCTTTCGAGCTATTTATTGTACTTTTGCAGCTAAAGACTAAGCACTTATATAATTATGTACAGAACAAAGACATGCGGAGAGCTGCGCCTCTCCGACGCCGGCACGGAAGTGACCTTGGCCGGCTGGGTTCAGCGTTCGCGCAAGATGGGCGGCATGACGTTCGTCGACCTGCGCGACCGTTACGGCATCACACAGCTCGTGTTCAACGAAGCCGACAACCGGGCACTCTGTGAAGAGGCCAACAAGTTGGGCCGCGAATACTGCGTTCAGGTCAAGGGCCGTGTGAGCGAGCGGCAGAGCAAAAACCCGAATATGGACACGGGCGACATCGAGATAATCGTCTCCGCGCTCACGGTGCTCTCGCCGAGTCTCACCCCCCCGTTCACCATCGAAGACAATACCGACGGCGGAGACGACATCCGCATGAAATACCGCTACCTTGACATTCGCCGCGCCGCCGTGCGCAAGAATCTCGAGCTGCGCCACCGCATGACCATCCTCATACGCAACTTCCTCGACTCGCGCCAGTTCATGGAGGTGGAGACCCCCATCCTCATCGGCAGCACGCCCGAAGGGGCCCGCGATTTCGTGGTGCCTTCGCGCATGAATCCCGGCCAGTTCTATGCCCTGCCGCAGAGTCCGCAGACCCTCAAGCAGCTCCTCATGGTGGCCGGCGTGGACCGTTACTTCCAGATAGCCAAGTGTTTCCGCGATGAAGATCTGCGGGCTGACCGCCAACCCGAGTTCACACAGATAGACTGCGAAATGTCGTTTGTGGAGCAGGAAGACGTGCTCAATATCTTCGAAGACATGGCCCGCCATCTCTTCAAGGAGATTCGCGGTGTGGAATTGCCCCCGTTGGAGCGCATGAAGTGGCACGATGCCATGCGCCGCTACGGTTCTGACAAACCCGATGTGCGCTTCGGCATGGAGTTTGTCGAGTTGAAGGAGGCTTTTGCCGGCAAGGGAGCGTTCTCCGTGTTCGACGAGGCAGCCTACATCGGCGGCATCTGCGTGCCCGGTTGTGCCGATTACAGCCGCAAGCAGCTCAACGAGCTCACCGACTTCGTGAAGCGTCCGCAGGTGGGTGCCAAGGGACTGGTGTTCATCAAGTATCAGGCCGACGGCACGGTGAAGAGCTCCATCGACAAGTTCTATTCGCCCGAGGTGCTGGCCGAAATCAAACAGACCATGGGAGCCAAAGACGGCGATCTCGTGCTCATCCTCTCCGGCGACAATGCCAACAAAACCCGTGTGCAGCTCTGCTCGCTCCGCTTGGAGATGGGCGACCGCTTGGGGCTGCGTGACAAGAATGTGTTCAAGTGTCTGTGGATAGTCGACTTCCCCCTCTTCGAGTGGAGCGACGAGGAGCAGCGCCTCATGGCCACGCACCATCCGTTCACCATGCCCAACCCCGACGACCTGCCGTTGCTCGACGAGCATCCCGAGCAGGTGCGCGCCGTGGCCTACGACTTTGTGTGCAACGGCATCGAGGTGGGCGGCGGTTCGCTCCGTATCCACGACACCCGCTTGCAGGAGAAGATGTTTGAGGTGCTCGGTTTCACGCCGGAGCGTGCCGAGGCCCAGTTCGGTTTCCTGATGAACGCCTTTAAGTATGGCGCACCGCCCCATGCCGGCCTGGCCTTCGGTCTCGACCGTTTCGTGAGCATCTTGGCCGGTCTCGACTCCATCCGCGACTGCATCGCCTTCCCGAAAAACAACTCCGGCCGCGACGTGATGCTCGATGCCCCCGGCACCATCGACCAGAAGCAGCTTGACGAGTTGCAGCTGAAGCTGGTGGAAAGCCCCCTAAGTTAGGGGGGTGGGGGTCTGAACAAGAGGACAATATCCACTCCTCCCCCCAGCTTTCCAAGCGTGAAATATCGGAGTGAGGGGGAAGACTCTATAATCTACAATAGGGACAGTGCCTTGATGCGCTGTCCCTATTTTTTTGTTTTCTGTAGAATAAGAATGGGCGTATTTCCCCATCCGTCGTGCCTTTTCGGAGGTGCTGCAAGCGGCAGACCGCAAGAAGCCACAAAAGGCTCGTGGCTTCCCTGTCCCGCCTGTCAGTTGGCCCACGTGACGGAGGTGTAGGGCGACAGGTCGGGAAGGTCGGGGAGGGTGCTCCAAGTTTTGTCGGCCCCGTTGTATTCGGCGACAGAGGTTTTCCCGTTTGTGATGGTGAGCACGGTGAAACGACCGGGACGGTCGGTGCGGCAGGTGATGGAAACCACCTTGCCGTGCAGGGTGGCAAACGGCTCCTGCAGGTGTGGAGGCTCCTTGTCGAGCAGGCAGAAGCGGCTGCCACCTTTGGCCGACGGGGAAGAAATGACATAGCCTGCCAGCCTTTGTTGCGACTTGCCACCGGGCACGCTGAAGGAGAACGGGATGAGGGCTTCGGCCTCGATTTCGTCAAGCACGCGGAATCCTTTGCGGATGTGGAACAGTACGGGCACCCATTTCCCCGCGCCTTTGTCGGCAGAGAGGAAGACGGTCCCGCTTTCGGGGTCGAACACGCCGGCGTAGGTGCCGAACTGTCGCGCGGATAGCCCGGCCGGCAACTCAAAGGCCCGCAGCTTTTCCACAACCGATGTGCGTGTGGCGTAATTGCTCTGCTCCGGTTGCCTGAGAGAAGTGCTCAAATTATATTTGCCCGGTGCTTTCTCCTGAATGGAGACGAAGTATCCTGTGTTGGTCACCGCCAATGATAGCGTATTAAAGGAGGGATTGAGAGGACTCCATTCACCGGTGCAGAAGTCGAAGAAGAACGGCTGTTGCACGCCATCGGCCTTGGCCAGACCGCACAGCCCGTAAGTTTTTTCGAGGTTGACGATGGAGTGGAAGTCCGGATGCGCGCTCATGTCCCATTTCGTCGCGGCATTCCCCTTGCTTTGCGTCCATACCGTCTCTATCGTGTTGCGACCGGGATTGACGCCATACAGTCTGAAGTCTTTGGGTGTCTGTCCGTCGGCCACCGACAGTTCGCCCAAGGTCATTCTGTCGGCTGCTCTCTGCAAGATGATTCTGACGCGGGACTCCGGCTTGCGGTAGGGCATCAGGAAGCTGATGCCATTCGGCTTTGCTTCGATGATTTTTGCATAATTGTTCATGCCGGAACCTTCGGGAAATGACGGGTCGCCCGTATCCCAACGGAAGTCAAGCGTCACGTAATCGCCGGTTTGGAATCCCTCGCCATAGAGGTGTATCGTGTCTCCCGGGTTCACTTTCCGGCCCGCTTCCCTCACTCCGGCGTTGGTCACCAGTTGCTTCTCTGCCGGCTCGTACTCTTCCTTGTGGCTGCAAGCGTTCAAGGCAAGAAGAAGCGGTGTCGCGATTAGAAAAAACAGTCTATTCTTCATCATATCAGGTATATATATAAAGAGGTGAAAGGGTAAAGGGGTGAGATGTCTGCAAAAATAGTGAAATGGGCTGGAAAAAGCAAGCGTTTTCGCGGAAAAATGCAAGGGAAATGGTAAAATATGGGGATGGTTTCGGCGGAATCTTAGCCGTCGGCGAGGAAACTCCACCGTGTGGGAATCCTTTCCGCGCCCGCCACTTGGGGGCGTTTCGCTTCGCGGGGTCGGCCCGATTGTCGGCCGTCGTGCCGTGTGAGGTTTTGTGCGGGATGTCTGCACCACCCGTGCAGAGGCTTTGTACGCCGCGTGCAACAGCCATGCAAGGCCGGTGCAGCGGCCATGCACCGGTCCGTCGGCAAAGGGGTGGGAGGGCGGTCGGGCCGACAAGCCATACCGCCTTCGGCCATCGGAGCAGGAGAAAATTAAATTCCACTTTGTTGATAAATAATTTTGCAGTTCGCCCGAATAATGCTAACTTTGCCCATATTTTATATAAAATAGACTAATAATGGAATATCAAGAGACGGAAATCAAGGGTGTCTGGATCATGACGCCCAAGGTATTCGAGGATCGGCGCGGTTACTTCTTCGAGGCATGGAAGAAGGCCGAGTTTGAAGAACATGTGGGCAAGGTGGATTTCATTCAGGACAACGAGTCGAAGTCGAGCTTCGGCGTGTTGCGCGGCCTTCACTATCAGACGGGCGACTACGCGCAGGCCAAGCTTGTGCGGGTGATCAAAGGTCGGGTGCTCGATGTGGCCGTGGATCTGCGCAAGAGCAGTCCCACGTTTGGCCGTCATGTGGCTGTGGAGCTCTCCGAGGAAAACAAGCGTCAATTTTTCATTCCCCGCGGTTTCGCCCACGGTTTCTTGGTGCTCAGCGAGGAGGCCGTCTTCACTTACAAGGTGGACAATGCCTATGCTCCGCAGCACGAAGCCGGCATACGTTGGGACGACGAGCAGGTGGCCATCAAGTGGCCCATCGACCCGGGCGACGTGGTGACGAGCGATAAAGACCTCAAGGCCCCGGCCCTCAAAGATGCCGAGGTGTTTGAATAAAGAGCGTGTTTGAACGACGAGAGTGTTTTTTGAAAATAATCCTAACTGAACTTTCGCGTGTTTAGTAGGAGTTGAAGAAACGAGGGGAAACCTCGTGACAGACAGAGAAAAAGAATCGGACTTGGGGCATGATGTCCCAATACCTTTAGGCAATGAAGCCGCTGTCTCTACCTCCTAACGAGCGGAGCGAGTGCTAACTCCTTTTTTTCGCCATCGCTCAAGGAAACTTCTCCCTTAACTCCTAAAATATCATTCTTGCGAAACTTAAACATTATAATAAGATGAATATAGCAGTAGTAGGCACCGGATATGTGGGCCTCGTGTCGGGCACATGTTTTGCCGACACCGGTGTCAACGTGACATGCGTCGATGTAGACAGTAAGAAAATCGAGCGGCTCGAACAGGGTGACATCCCCATCTACGAGCCCGGACTCGACGAACTGGTGATGAAAAACGTGAAGGCCGGCCGCCTGAAGTTCACCACTTCGCTGGCCGACATCATCAACGAACAAGACATCGTGTTCTCAGCCGTGGGCACGCCTCCCGACGAAGACGGCAGCGCCGACCTGCGCTACGTGTTGCAGGTGGCCAAGACGATAGGCGAAAACCTCAATAAATATCTCGTGGTGGTCACCAAGAGCACCGTGCCCGTGGGCACGGCCCGCAAGGTGAAGGCGGCCATACAGGCCGAACTCGACCGCCGCGGAGTCGACGTGAAGTTCGATGTGGCCAGCAATCCCGAGTTTCTCAAGGAGGGCAACGCCATCAAAGACTTCATGAGCCCCGACCGCGTGGTGGTGGGCGTGGAGAGCGAGCGGGCGCAGAAGATGCTCACAAGGCTCTACAAACCCTTCCTGCTCAACAACTTCCGGGTGATTTTCATGGACATTCCTTCGGCCGAGATGACCAAGTATGCCGCCAACTCGATGCTGGCCACACGCATCTCGTTCATGAACGACATAGCCAATCTCTGCGAGCGCGTGGGCGCCGATGTGAGCATGGTGCGCGCGGGCATAGGCAGCGACACACGCATAGGGCGCAAATTCCTCTATGCCGGTTGCGGCTATGGCGGCAGCTGTTTCCCGAAAGACGTGAAGGCCCTCATCAAGACAGCCGACGACAGCGGCTACTCCATGGAGGTGCTCAAGGCCGTGGAGCGCGTCAACGAGCGGCAGAAGAGCGTCCTCTTCGACAAACTCGTGAAGGCTCTCGGCGGCCTGCAGGCCCTTGAAGGCAAGCGCATCGCCCTGTGGGGCCTCTCCTTCAAGCCCGAGACCGACGACATGCGCGAGTCCACCGCTCTGGTGATGATCGACCGGCTCCTCGCCGCCGGCTGCCGGCTGCGCGTCTACGACCCCGTGGCCATGGACGAGTGCCGCCGGCGCATGGCCCTCAAAGCCGCCGCGGGTGAGGAGGAACGCCGGCGCGTGGAGCGCATCGTCTATGCCAAAGACATGTATGATGCCACGCTCGACGCCGACGCACTGCTGCTCCTCACCGAGTGGAAAGAGTTCAGACTGCCCAGTTGGGATGTCATTGGCAAGGCCATGACCGGCCGGCTGGTGATAGATGGTCGCAACATCTTCGATGCCGACGAACTTGAAGAAGCCGGTTTCGAATATCACTGCATAGGGCGATGACACGTTTCAGACTCGGTTTCGTCCTCTTGTCCGTCCTCCTCGTGGCAGTCCTTGTGGGATGCCGCCGGACGGCTGGCGGTAAGGCCTCCTTGCCGCAAGAGGATCTCAGGGCCAAGCAGATGCTGCAAGGCATCTGGCTGAACGATGCCGAGGGCGATGTCTCCTTTATGGCCAAGGGCGACACCATCTTCTATCCCGACTCCACCAGCCAGCCGGTGCGCTTTGCCATCTATGGCGACACGCTGGTGCTGAGCGCGGCCGGCGAGTCGAAATACCCCATCGTGAAGCAGGCTCCCCACCTGTTTGTGTTCAAAAACCAAAATGGCGATGTGGTGAAACTCGTCAAGAGCGAAGACCCCGACGACCGTTATGCCTTTGAGGAGCGGCGGCCCGTGGCCCTCAACCAGAACCGGCTCATCAAGCGCGACACCGTGGTCACGCTCGGCGGCGAGAAATATCACAGCTACACGCAGGTGAACCCGACGACCTATAAGGTGGTCAAGTCGTCTTACAACGACGATGGCGTGGCCGTGGACAATGTTTATCACGACAACATCGTGCACGTGAGCGTGTTCAACGGTGCGCGCAAGGTCTATTCCGGCGACTTCCGCAAGCAGGCTTTCGTCCGCCTTGTGCCTGCCGACTATCTTTCGCAAAGCGTGTTGAGCGACATCACCTTCACCCGCATCGATGCCTCCGGCCTCCACTATGCGGCCACGCTCTGCATCCCCGACAGTCCCAGCAGCTTCGTCGTTGAACTGCTCATCTCGCCCGCCGGCCGGCTCACCATGCGCGTGGCCGACAACTGAAACCGGGCCGCCCCCGCCATCATCCATATCAGAAAAGCCATATCCTGCCTCGCCAACGAGGCAGGATATGGCTTTTTAGGGTGCTGCGGTTGACCGGAATCGGCTTCCGCAGGGGGGCGGGAAAAACCCGATCGGCACGTGTCTATTTGAAAAGCTGCGGGGCAAAGATGAGCAGATACTGCCGCCAGTTGCTCCACAAGTGGCCGCGTGAAGACTCGTGGTATTCGTATTTGGTGCCGGCCTTGTCGAGGCGTTTCATGAGGTCGAGGTTGAACGGATAGAGGCGGTCGGCTTTACCCATCCCTATCCAGTAGAGCTTGACCCCTTGTTTGTACTGCTCTGCCAACTTCCGGTCTAAGTCGCGGTAGACGGGGATATTCCAGTTGATGCCCTTGAAATCGACACCGGCAGAGAACAAGCCGATGTAGTCGAAGAGCTCCGGGAAATTGGCCGAAATCATCATCGTGTAGAATCCTCCCATAGACAGGCCGGCCAAGGCTCGGTGAGCTTTGTCGGGCAGGGTGCGGTAGTGGTTGTCAACGTAGTTCACGATTTGCGGAAAGGTGGCTTCAAACTTGCCGGCCTTGTAGTCGGGCAGCGTGTTGGTCATCACGGGCATGTAGCTCAGGTTCTCACTCGTCTCTCCGGCCTCGGCCTGTTTGCTCGGGTTGCCATTGGGCATCACCACGATCATCGGCTCCACCTTGCCCTCTGCAATGAGGTTGTCCATCACGCGATTGACAAATCCCAGGTCGCTCCATGCCATCTCGTCACCACCGCTACCATGCATGAGATAGAGCACGGGGTAGTTTTTGTTATCCTTGTCGTAGGATGGCGGGAGATAGATCACCATGCGCCGGTTGTTCTGGTACAGCCCTTGACATTGATACCAGACAGTCTGCATTGTGCCATGAGGGACATCATGCACCTGATAGTAATCGGCAGGCCCGTGGCCAACGAAAAAGATGCTGAACACATTGCCTACATCACGGCGGGTGAACGGGTTGTGCGGGTCGAGGCCGATGACCCCGTCAATGTCGAAGCGATAGGTGTACATCTCCGAGGGGAGCACCGGAGTGGTGTACTCCCAGAGGCCCTCTTTGCCTTTTTTCATGGTTCCCACACCGTCATTGGCCTCCCAGTCGCCCTTCACGCTGACGCTCTTTGCCTTGGGCGCATTGAGACGGAAAGTCACGGTGTTGTCACTGTTCACTTGTGGAGAGATGATTTTCTCTGCCCTGAATCCGATGTTTTGTTGTGCCTGGGCGATGATTGCCACAGTGCAGAACACGACTGCTAAAATACTTTTGAGTTTCATATTGCGATGGTTTAAGAAGTGATTAAAATCTGATGGTTGCCGAGAGCATGGTCTGGAACGGCAGGATGTAGTTGCCCGTCAGCATGTAGCCTGCAAACTGGGAGCCGTCTTCGACCGTGTCGGAACTTGGGATTACGCCCTGCGCTCCGGTCTGTCCGAGGAAGTTGGTCACGTTGGCCGTGAAGGTCACATGGTCGTTCAGCACATAGCTTGCGCCGGCAAACGTTTCCCACCGTCCGTTGAAATAGATGGAGTTGGCCACATTGACATACTGCTTGCTGTAATAGCGCAGGTTGGCCCACACTGCGAACTTCCCGAAACTGTATCTCGGATCGAGCTCGACAATGACTTTCGACTGCTTGGTGACCATCGAGTTGTCGAAACTGTAGCTCTTGTTGAAAGCGGTGAAACTGTAGCCGGTGTACTTTGGCGATTGCAGGGTGAAGCGGGCATGAAGCGTGAATCCCTTGACAGGATGGAACATGGCATCGGTGGTCCAGCCGATAGTTCGTATGCCACCGGAGAAGTTTACCATTTCCGGAGTTTGTGACAAGTCGTCGTTATTGGTCACCACAATTCGCCCGTAGTCATGTCCTCGCATGGCGTAGGTGAAAGCCGAGACGAGTTCCATCCATGGCCGGTTATAGAAGATGCCCGCTTGGCCCACGATGTAAGGCCGGTGAGTGTAGTGGGGAACGCCCGTACCCGAATATCCTTCCAAGTGGCGGTATTGGGTGAGGAAGTTGGCTTCAGCTGTCAATCCGAAATCGGAAGTGATATTGTATTTCGGGGCGATAGAGACCGCATAGTTGAGTCCGTCGGTCGTATGGTTTTCAGTGGCTACGGTCTTGCCGGCGGCATTTTGTGCACCGATATAGAAGCCGTTGAAGCGGGCGAAGGGAATCAAGTCTACGTTGGCGTGAAAGTATTCCAGGCGGAGCCCGTAGACCATGCGGAACCGGTCAGATGGTGTCCATGTGTCCATGATGTAGGCGGCCAGTTTGTTCTCTGTGCCTTTGTCGTATTCCGAACTGCCGTTGAAATTTTCGTAGGCGGAACTGTTCTTTCCGTAAATCAGTTTGCGCGGGTTGGGAGCCACCTCATGATAATAGGTAGTGGTGCTTCGGGCATAGTCGATATAGGTGTACCACTCGTTGAGGCCCAATGCCCAGTCGTGCTTCAACGTCTTCTTGGTGAGTTCGCCCGTGAAGAAAGCGTCGGTGACGCGGGAGTCATTGAATTGTGCCACTCGCTTCTGCACGGCTCCCGTGTATTTTTCGCCTGTGTCGGCATATCGTGCATCTATGTTGTCCTTTGTCGTGATGATGCCGTTGGCCGTCTGGTCGCCCGTTCCCAAATCGGCCGTAGACACTTTGGCGCGGAGCGACAGGCTCGTACCGTCCGCCAATGGCTTCGTGAAGCTGATGCAGCCTTCATGGACATAGGAGCCGTAAGCGCTGTATAAGCCCACTTGCTTGTGTTCTCCCGTTCTTACATCAAGATATTCCATCGTGCCGTCGACGGGCAAGTAGGAATCGCGGCCAATGCGAAAGCCGGGAACATTCTTCACGCCCCCCTTTCCGTCCCAGATGAACGGGGCGTAGTTGGCTGCTATCGTGAGGGTGTGGACATCGGTAAACTTGTAAAGGAAAGAAAGTTGAGAGCCGTCGCTCCAGCGTTTTGTCAGGCCACCGGTGTAGAATTGTGCCCGGTCGCTATACTTGGTAAAGCGGAGCGAGAAACTACCCGGGTCGAAGTTGTTGTATGCACTTAATGTGTAATACCAGCCCTTGCCCAATGGCCCGGATAGATTGAGGTCGAAATTCTGTGCGCCGAAAGTGTTGACACCATAGTTGACTTTGCCCTTGAACTTGTCTCCGCCCAGTTCCGGCCATGAATCCACGCCGTAGCCGATTTCTCCATCCTTGACAGCCACTTGCGGCATGGTCATTAGTCCTCGTTTGGCCAGAAGCTGCTCGTTGCGCCAATGGTTGCTTGTCGTGTTGGGCCAATAGTAGTACACGGCAGGCAGACCGTTGAAGGAGACGGCCGTATAATTCATGGGAAGTCCGATCTCGATTTGTCTTGGCTCTGTCGTGCTTTTGGCATTGAGCATCACACCACGATCAGAAGATTCAGCAATGGAGTCTTTTTTGTTCTGTGCGGTGAGCGTAACGGTAGAAAGGAGAAAGGTCGTGCATATCAATGCGTTTCTCTTTAAGTGAAATTTTGTTTCCATCTTACTTCAAGTTTTTAGTTATAACGGTTGTCGATTGAGTTCCGAATGCAAAATTAGCGGATATTGTCGGGAGCTACAACCGATATACTTCAAAAAACAGTTTCGAAAAATGGAAGTGTCTGTGTGTCAAGTTCTTGCAGAGTGATGGATATACTTGAAATATACCGTCATATACCCTTTGTGCTCCGGCAGGAAGCCTTTCCCAGCAGGGATTTCTTCTACAAAGAAGGCTACATGTCGTTTGGGGTGGCCGACCTGGAATAGTGAATGGCCTTGATTCTGGCATAGATCGTATCCTTCTCCAAGTCGGAGATGTTAAACAGGATGTTCTTGTATCGTTTCACGGTGTTCACCGAATAGCCGAGACACTGCGCAATATCCGTGTTCCGGTCTATGCCCAATCGGATCAGGGCCACGATGCGCATTTCGGGAGTCAAGGTTTCGGGTGCCGGAGGCTGCTGGCGGGCATCTGTCTTGAGGAGCGCATTAAACTGGGTGACAAAATCAGGAAACAGTGTGAGCACAATCTTGTCAAATTGTGTATGTGCTCCGATGCTACTTGCCTTCTCGTCATTTACTATCATCTTGATGCCGAGATAGTCATGTGAGGCGAGTTTGTACCTTATCAGCTTCTTCATCTTGGCGATGTCCGTGCGTATGTCTGCCGTGTTCATGATGACTTGTCCGAGGATGGCCGCCTTGATGGTATTTGCCTCGCGCAGTTCTTCGTTGATGACGGATATTTTGAGGTTGGTGTCTACCAACTGTTCATTCTGCCGTATGATGACTTCCGATTTCTCATTCATCTCCTCGTTCTGCTCGACGATGATTCTATTCTTTTCATGCAGCCGGCGATTTTGTTTCCGGATGTAGACTTGCAGGCCAATCATCACGATGATGCTGACCGATAGTAGGATAAGCGCCATGGTCAGAATCTTTCGCTGATAGCTGATTTCCTCGTGCTGAATCTGATTGATGTGAGGGTAGAATTTCGAACTCTCCGAAATGCGGTATCTGGAGCCGAAGGCTTGGGCGTTTTGCATACTGATGGAACTGTATCTGTAGGCATGTTTGGGATGCCCCATAAACAGGAGCATCTCTGCCAGTTTCCGCAGTGCCGGATATTCATAGGACCCTTGTCTGATCTCGAGAATGGCAGACTGACAGATGTCGTTGGCAGCCTTTTCAAATTCTCCGGCCCCCATCTCCATGAACCCCAGATTGCCCAGATGGTAAGCGTATTCTTCCGATTGGGGATGCAGCTTGGTCAACAGCAATGCCGCGTAGCCCATCGCCTCCTTGTATCGTTTGCAGTGGAAGGCATATTCCATGTAAAACTTGATTCTGGTGGGATCAGAGACGGGAAGATGCCCTTCCGCCCATTCGATGACCTTTTTCATCCTTTGCGAATACGGGTCGTTGTCACTGATGTCGTACAGCCGGTTGTAGAGTCCTTCTTCAAACGCCAAGTCGAGCTCCTGTTCCTGATATTGCGTATAAGCGTAAAGATGCAGGTTGCCGGAGCGGATGGCTGCAAGCAGGTCTTCACTTTCCTTGAAAAATCCTCCTTTCATGCAGATTCTTGCCTGTGCCAGCATGGCCAATGCCCGATGTCTGTCGTTGCCCGTGTGCTGAGATTCGTTGAACGCTCGACTGGCGTAGGCGTAGCAGGAGTCTATGCTGATGATGGAATATTTATCCTGTAGCTGCATATAGAGCGCGTAGCGTTTATGAGGGGTCTTGCAGGAGCTTAGTTTTGCCTTCAGTGCCTCAATCTGCCTCAACCTTTTTTGATGATAAGCGTCGGCTTTCTCCAACTCATGGTCAAGGGCCATCAGTTTCGGCTTCATGTTCTGCCACACGATTTCTTTGTTGGGAGTTTTATCCCAAGCCTCCTGTGCCCACGTGTTGTTATAGGACGCAAGTGTGGCTATCGGACACCATAGTGCGATGAACGATAAGAGAATATGGCGGTTTCGTGTCATGTGCGGGTAATGGAAATTAGAAGTTGTCTACAAGATTGCGGCAGGTGAGTAGAAGTTCTGATGGCTTATACTTCCCTAATTGGTAGAATGAAAGGTACCGTATGATGCACGGAAAACACGGTCAGGTGGCAGCAACGATTTTACAAACCAGTGTGAAATGCCATGGATCAACTGCTCTCTGCCATGATTGCAAAATTATGAAAAATCCTAATATCTTCCAAACAATCCTCTCTTTTTTAAACAGCCGGACTGCTGAAGAGGGGCTTTCCGGGTTCTGCCTTTCCGGCCCTATCAATATATTGTGGAGAGATGTTCGGACAGAATATTTTGTTAAACCATTTTTTCGTTTTCGGCCTCTGTGCTTGCGATATTTGCAGCCGACAACCCGCTCGGGTGCAAATACGCGATTTTTGCGGCTTTTTCAAAACGCTGATAATCAGCCGTTTGAATTTTACTGACACATATTGAAGGCCGAAAACGGGGCTGAAAGGGCGCAAACGAGCTTGCGAAATGGCCACAGTTGTGCTGCAACTGTGGCCATTTCGGCTTCCAACTGTGGCTCTTTCGCAAGTTCGATGGGCCTGAATGAGAAAGGCAGTGGGCTTTTCCGGCGGTTTAAGGCCGACTTTTCACCCTGGTTGGAGAGTTTTTGTGGAGGTGATTTTGTTAATACGATTCGCCACCATCCGGCATCGGGAATTGGTTGTATATTCACAAAAACAAGCGTGCATCAGGACTCAGGTCTTGATGCACGCTTGTTTCGGTGGCGTATGCCTGCCGTTCCTAAGTCCGGAATTTCCGCTTTCTCGTGTTCAGCGGAAATGTGCACACACCTTGTTTAAGAAGTTATCTGTTCGCGCAGGAGTCTGCGTTGTCTGTCGTCGGGGTTTCCCCGTGGGGGGATTTCCTGTCCGGCAGCTTACTTGCCGCTGAACATGTTGTTGTTCACATTGATGGCCTGAGCGGCTACTGCTACAACTACTGCCAATACAATCATCATCGTTACCATAATCTTTTTACCTTTTGTGAGGGCTCAATCCCTCGTTACTTCATCTGTTATCCTTTGTTTTACGATGCAAAGATACTGTTGTTTGCGTACACGGGCAAATCTTTTCCCCTCTTTTGTTCATTCTCTGCGTTTTCCTTGTCCTATATCAAGAATGCAGGAGTAGAGCGGGGGCGGATATGAAGTTCCTGCGATCCGGCAAGCCGAAATAGCGTTTCGGCTGGTCAAAAATCGAGGACTACTGAAAGATAATTACTATTATGGTGGGTATGAATGGCCTTCTAAGAATATGGGATCTTCTATTGTAGTTGAAAAGGAGTCATCTCTTTTCGCCCGCCACATAGCCCACGATGCCGGCCACGATGAGCAGCAGTGAGAGGGCGAGCAGCCAGTTGTGGCCATCGAGACTGAAGGCCACGTATGCCACTTCCAGTACCACCCCCAGATATACAAGTGGGAGACCGGCGCGGCCCAAGAGTCTTTTCATATTGACTTTCATGACAGGTGAAAACGCTTTGTTGCAGGCAAAAGTAGGAAAAATATTTGGCTGAACCAAAAAAAAGTGGTACTTTTGCACCGCATTTGTCGGAAGAGGCTTCAGACCGTCGACCGCCGGTGCAACGAATTTTTTAATTATCATTATTTATTAGTAGTATGAATCAATACGAAACCGTTTTCATTTTGACTCCCGTTTTGTCTGATGAACAGATGAAGGAAACGGTCGCTAAGTTCAAGAAGCTGCTCACCGACAATGGTGCTGAGCTCGTGAGCGAGGAGACCTGGGGGCTGAAGAAGTTGGCCTACAACATTCAGAAGAAGACTTCGGGCTTCTACTGCCTGTTCGAGTTCAAGGCCGAACCCTCCGTCATCGAGAAACTCGAGACCGGCTTCCGCCGCGAAGAGAAAGTGATCCGTTACATGACAGTTAAACTTGACAAGTATTCAGTTGCGTATGCCGAGAAGCGCCGTGCTAAGTACGCTAAACTACAGGAGGCTTAATCATGGCAGAGCAGAAGAAACCGGAAGTTCGTTATCTCAACGCACCTTCCATCGACACCAAGAAGAAGAAGTATTGCCGTTTCAAGAAGAGCGGCATCAAGTATATCGACTACAAGGATCCCGAGTTCCTCAAGAAGTTCTTGAACGAGCAGGGCAAGATCCTTCCCCGTCGTATCACCGGAACATCTCTGAAGTATCAGCGTCGTGTGGCACAGGCCGTTAAGCGTGCCCGCCAGATAGCACTGCTTCCTTATGTAGCCGATTTGATGAAATAATTAAAGAGGAGGATACACAATGGAATTAATACTGAAAGAAGATATCATCGGTCTTGGATACAAGAACGATATTGTGAATGTCAAGAGCGGCTACGGTCGTAACTATCTCATCCCCCAAGGCAAGGCTATCATCGCCTCTGCAAGCAACAAGAAAGTGCTTGCTGAGAACCTGAAGCAGCAGGCCCACAAGTTGGCTGCCCTCAAGGCTGCCGCCGAAGAGCGTGGCAAGGCCCTTGAAAATGTTGCTCTTGAGATTGAGGCTAAGGTGAGTGCCACCGGCCAGCTCTATGGCTCTGTGAATGCAGCTGCCGTTGCTGCCGAACTCGCCAAGAAGGGCATTGAGGTGGACCGCAAGATCATCACCATGCACGACATCAAGAAGGTGGGCGACTTCGAGGCTGTGGTTCACTTCCACAAGGAGGTTGAGGTGAGAATTCCCGTTCGGGTCGTTGCCGAAAACGTTCCCGTGGCTGCCCCCGTTGAGGAGGCTCCGGTAGAAGCTCCCGCTGCCGCAGAGGTGGTAGAGGAAGAGGCTCCCGCCGCAGAGTAAATCTACAAAAGACAAGATTTTCGCACTGTAAAGCAAATCTATGATAAAGTCCCGGATGCCGGAAACGGTGTCCGGGCTTTTTGGTTTGTGGTCCGATCTCCTAAAAAAGGCTGTCTTCCTGTTGTGGGAGGTCCCTAAGATTTAAAAGATATGTAGAATCCAAAAGGTGGAAAGTGATAGACCTTTCATCTTTCATTATATAAGGTAGGAATCTATAAGAAACGAATCTTCTATTCCAGCAGCTGTAAGGATACTGTATCCTTATCCTATCAAAACAGAAACCAAAAGGTTCAATAAGGAGAAAGATTCCGAAGGCCTGCCCTTGACTTGCTTTCGGCCAAGTGGGAACTAAAAATCACCATGGAAACCATAAAGGTAGATGCAAGCTGCCACCACCAAGATACTGATGGCAGTCAGTAGGGTTATCAATACATTTTCGCTCTTTTTGATTAGTTTTTTTCTTCTTTGTACTTTGTGAAAATATTCTCTTGCGTCATCCATTGTTTTTGGAAATTTCTTTTTATGGAGTTATCGGGCATTGGAGGAGTTGAGATGATGGAACTTACTTTTCGAGTCTGCAAATATCCGGACAATGCCATGAAGCTATTGTTTTTTATATCCTGCTGTCTCCTCTAATTCCCGATGACTTCCCGTTTTAATTTATCGTAATCCAGCCTTAATCATCCCAAAAGGAGTGCGGCCTGCTGCCATCCTTGCCTTTCTCGTCACGGAAAAGCAAGCCTGACTTGGCATCTATGGCCTTGGTTGGTGTCCCACTCCTCGTCTGACACGCCGGGGCTGGCTGTAATCATTATTTTCTCCGCACCCACAAGGAAATGTTCGCTGAAAGGTGCACTATATGGTTTCTTTTCCATAATCTTGCTGTTTTTATCTGATTACAGTTTTCTTCCCCTGATAGATATACACCCCATGTTGCGGACGGGCTATATGTTGGCCGTTGAGGTTATAGTAGGCGTTGTCGTTGTTGTTGGTGGCAGTATCGATTTCGATACTCTCAATGCCGGTGGTGGAACTGTCGTCGAAGTCAAGCACCAATTTGGCATCGGAAGGCAGCGGGCCCGTCTTCATGTAGGCCTTGTGTACGGTGAAGTTAGGGATGATGGTAGTGGCTTTACGGAAAAGTCCATCCCTCATCACATATACAGGCTCGGTGGCTGTGGCTGCTACAGACTGATAGTTTACGGTGACCCCCGTCATGATGTTGTCTGTCACATTGTAGGTCTGGCTGTCCTGCTCACCGATGGTGTAGTAGAAGCCGGTGGATGTTTGTTCTTGGTCAAGCACTTTGAGCAGCACGCCCGTGTTGGCAGGCACGTAGGAATAACTTGTGTTTCCACCTTTCTCGTCTATGCTTGTCATGTGTACGTGGTAGGTGCTTGTGCCATAGTCGCCTGAGCCGGGCCGGATGTTGGTGCCTGCCACGAAAGCAGCTACTTTGGAGTTGCCTTTGACGGTGAAATAATCGCTGAAGTCGGTATCGAACTCACGGGCGAAGGTTCCGTATTTCTTGTTGATGGTCACACCGGGAATTTCAAACCCGATGCGTGAGGTGAAGTCATACCGGCTTGGATCGTTGTTGCCGGTAGCAGGGTTGTAAACAGTCTTTTTCCAAGTATCCTTGTATTTCTGGAGAGCCGACTTCTTCACGTAAATATTCGTAGTATTGGCAAACTCGTTGTAGTCGTTTCCGGTTTCGTCGAGTTCGAATCTTGTCGTGCTCAGCATTTCCTTGGCCGGGTCAGAGCCGATGAAGAACACACTCTGCACATCGCTCGTGTTGAGCGTGATGTTGGTCTTAAACGCTTTGGCACCGATATATTCCACGTTCTTTTTCACCACCACTTCTTTCACTTTGTCTGTGGTGTTTTGGAAAGCGTAGTCACCGATGAGGCTCACTGCATAGGTCTTGCCACCGTTGGCCACGGTCTCGGGTATCACAAAGGTGTAGTCGGTGATTCCGGCAGCCAGCAGGTCTACAGTGTTTTCAGACACAGGCAGATACTCTACATTTTCCACTTCGAACGACGGACTCATGGTCTTGAATTTCTTGTAGAAATCGGAAGCCTCGTATTGTGCCAACAGGCTCTTTCTCACATAGATGTTGATATTCTTGAACATGTTGGTCGTTCCCCCCTCACCTTCGTCAAAGCTCTTGTGGTTTTGTTGTTGATTGATTTTGGTTGGGTTGATCATCTCATCACAAAGGAAGGCAATGGTGTTGAGCTTGTTGCAGAGACCGAACGCCCGTTCACCGATTTCTGTCACTTTGTTGGGAATCATCACATTGGTCAATTCCTTGCACTCATAAAAAGCAAAGTCACCGATTTTGGTGATGGATGGCGGCAGCAGGGTGTACTTGCTATTGGCTTTGCCGTGGGGGAAGAGGACGAGAGTCGTCTTATCTTTTGTCAGCAGATAGCCGTCCAGACTGGCATACTTGGCATTGGCTTTGTCCACGTTAATAGCGGTCAGGTTTTCGCAATATTTGAATGCTTCAGAGCTGATGTCTTCCATGTTTTTAGAAATATGCACATCATGGAGTGCTGCACAGTTGCGGAAAGCCTCGCTCTCGAGTTTTTTCACACTGTTGGGAATGTCGATATGAGTCAATCCGCAGTCGGCGAAAGCCCCTTTCCCAATGGTTTCAATCACGGCATTGGTGGCAAATTCGGCCGTTTTTAGGTTGTTACATCCTGAAAAGGCATTTTTTTGAATGGTTTTGACGGTCTTGGGAAATACGATTTTCTCCAATCCTTTCAGACTGTAGAACGCCCCTTCTTCGATGGTCTCCAAGTCACAAGCACCCTCAAAGTTGAAAGTCTTCAGTTTGGTGTTGGTTTCAAGTGCTCCTCTCGTAATCGTCTTTAACTTCGAACCGTCCGGCACGTTGATGGTTTCGAGATTGTTGCATGATTGGAATATCTTGTCCAACTTTGTCAATGCTGAAGGTAAGGTAACCTCTTTCAGCTTCTGAAGCCAACCGAATGCAGACTTTTCGATGGTTGCCACATGGGAAGGTTCTGCAAAGGTCACTTTCGTCATATTATACACATTGTTGAATGCACTTTCGTTTATCTTTTCTACGTTGGTAGGGATAGTGAGTTCGGTCACGGTGCTACAGCCCGCAAAAGCATTTTTGCCAATGGTCTTCACTGCCGTATCGACAGTGTATTTGCCGGCATTCACGGCTTTCTTGGGTGGGAAGAAATAGAGTGTCGAACGGTCTCCCTTTGAATAGACTACACCATCTACAACCTCAAAATTCAGACAGTCGGCGGGAGCTTTGTATTCACTGATGTTCTCACAACTGGAGATGGCTCCGTCCACGCCATCTACTTCCAAACCTTTAGGCAGCGTCACGGTTTTCAGTTGCTGGTCTCCATAAATTGATGTGTTGTTGAGCTTGGTCACCTGATTCAAGTCAATGGTCTCCATGAATTTGTTGTTGTCGATGGCGCGAGACGCAATGGACGTGATGCCATCGGGCACTTTATAGTTCTTCTCTGTCCTTGCGCGGGGATAGAGAATCAGCTCTGTGTCCTTGCAAAGTGCCCCTCCTTTGATTTGATAGGCCGGGTGACCGCCTGTGGCAATGGTAAACTCGGCTATATCGTCTGATGGGGTGATGGTGGGAAACCCTGCGTCCACGTGCTGCAGGTTTTTCGGCAAGATCAGTTTGGTGAGTCCTTCCACCTTATGGAAGGCACTGTGATAGATCTTCTCCACATTTTCGTTAACCTTGTAGCTACCTCCGGAGATGGCATCCAGCCGAGACGGCACCGAATAGAGCTCCTTCTTCCCTTTCGAATAAAGGCAGCCGTCGGCATCCGACTCAAAGGTGGCATTGCCGTCGGCTACGGTGATTTTCGGTTTGTTTCCGATGTTGTAAAAAGCGGTGTGGGCGATGTGGGTTACGCTCTTTGGAATAACGAGTGTGGCAAGGTTGGCTCCCCCGAAGCTGGAGTCTTCTATGCGCGTGATAGTTTCCGGGAGCGTTACAGCGGTGATTTTCTTGCATTGTGCCCCTCCTCCGCCTACTTGCGTGACATGGAAGATCGTACCTTTTTTGTCGTCAAATGTACTTGGGATGGTGATAGCCCCCGACTTAGTGTCTTTTACACCAACGAAAGATACGTCAAAGTTTGTTGTGTTTAACACTTTATACGCTAAGTCTCCGTCCCAGTAAATCTCTCCCTTATTATAAGCTTTCAGCCGTATAGGTGTTGCCAGTAAAAGCAATGTGAGTGTAAATAGAAAAGCCTTTCTCATTTCTTTTTGTTTTTTATGGATAAACGGTTTTAAAACTCTTAGTTGTCTTGAAATTTTCTTTTTCCGCCTTCCGTGTTATACTTGCATTTATAAATGTTCTACCGTTGGAATGTGCCCGTCAGGCATCATTGGCAAAATTACGAAAAAAGTTTGGAAGTCTCCAAATGTTTTCGGTTTAAATTTTTAATTTATGGGAATCTGTTCTCTGATTTATCTTCAACCATATAGGCCATTGGCATGGTTGGGCATATTGAGCTCTTGTTCGGGGATGCCGGTTTTGTCGTTTATTGGCATTGGAGGGAGGATGGACACCCTTCCGCAATGAAGATGGGGCGGGAAGCCATGGTGAAGAGATAGGCAACCGTCAGCAGCCGATTCGTGGCAAGGGGCGGGCCGCATGAGCCTTCGATGGGGGGTTGGAGGGCCGCCTCATAAGTGTAAAACTATTTGCCCGGTTTCGCGCCTTGTGCTTGCGATATTTTCCGGCAATGATTCTGCGGCTGCCTGCACACGAATTTCAGCGAAGCACCTAATCCCCTGTCGTTCAGTGGTTTGAGTTTTCTTGACATCCCGATGGGGCTTGATGAGGATGCCAAACGGGCCGTTCGGGCCGTTAAAAGGGGCTGTTCGGACGACTTGTTCGGGCTCTGTGGCATTCTTGTTTGGCCTATTTGGGCGTGTGACTGTAGCCCTTTTGCACGCTTGAAGAGCCCAAACTATAAAACCGGTAGGTTTTTTCAGTGGTCTGGAGTCGACTTGCCACTTTGGTTGGAGCTTTTCGGCAGATGCGTTTTTGTTGATATTATTCGCAACGATGCAACATTTTGCGGAGCCCCCTTTCTTCTATTTCATATAGGCGTGTGACCAAATGCATGTATTCATTTCCCTGTCAAATACCGACAGTCCCATAAAGGCACTCCTTCCACTGGAGGGCCGTGAGACTTCTTCTCCCCCTCCCACACCATCTTCAAGAATAAAAAAAGAAAAAATATACCAACGTATCAGTATTTTTGTGTATATTTGTAGCCATAGTATTTATTGTTTCATTATCTATTTTTTATTCGTATGAGAAAATCTATACTCTTGGCCTTTGCCACATTCCTGACGCTTGCAGTGCAAGCGCAAACGGCAGAAATTATCAGTCTCACGGCTGAAGTAGACGGCAAGACACGCACGCTTGGTTTCGGCAGCGGTTCGATAGCTCCCAACACCGTGTCCATCGATTGGGGAGACGGAACCGTTGTGGAGGGGAAAACCATCATGGCCACCTACGACGGTTATAACGCTACCGAGATCACCGGTACGCCCACGGGCGGCGGACATATCAAGGTGTATGCCACAGGGCCCATCGTCTTCTTCGACTGCATTTCGAGAATCGATGCTGCGGGTGTCACAGAACTTGATGTGACCCGGGCCATTGACTTGGAGGAGCTGAATGCCAACGGCAATAAGTTGACCACGCTTGACTTGTCGAAGAACACCAAGATGACCAAAGCCCTGCTCAACAACAATGCGTTGACAAGTGTCGTTTTGCAGCCGGCACTGACCAATCTTAATCTGCAGAACAACAAGCTCACAAGTTTTGACGGTACACAGGTGCCCAATCTCAAAACGCTCTATTTGAGCAATAACAGCATCAGTACGCTCGACTTGTCTCACAACACATCTCTTGCCAGCGTTTATCTGCTCAACATGGGATTGACAAGTATCAACCTCGGGGCCAATAAGACATCGAAATTGTATTTGAGTGTGAACAACAATAAACTGACCACGCTCGACTTGACCGAACTCACCGGTTTGGAGCAGGGCCGACTTTTTGCCATGAACAATGAGTTGACGGAAGTGAAATACACCGCCATCGGTACGGCCAATCTGAGTAAAAACCGACTGACACTGGCCACCATCCCCACGGAGAATATCAAAACCCTTACCTACGCTCCACAGAAGGAGATGGAAATAAGCGACATCGACAAGACCATCGATCTCTCTGCGCAGAACAATATCAAGGGATTGGCCGCCACCCCTCAGACCACTACCTATACGTGGATGAGCGAGGAGGGTAACCGGCTCACGGCAGGCACCGACTATACCGAAGAGGACGGCAAATTCACGTTTATCAAAGAGCAGGCCACGCCGGTGTATTGCATGATGACTTCGCAGGCTTTTCCCAAGTTTACGGGGACTAATGTGTTCAGGACCAAGGCTGTGAAGGTATTGGCCGCCACGGGCATCAGTGCCGCCCATGCAGCCGCCCATGCAGCCAAGGCCGATGTCTACGCTCTTGACGGCCGGCTTCTCGAGAAGAATGCCGATGTCAACTCGTTGACCCAAGGCACCTATATCGTGCGGCAAGGCGACAAGGTGATGAAAATCGTAGTGAAATAGTTTTTAGGAACAGTTTGGGGAGTTAAGGGGGGAATACTCTCCCCTTAACTTCTAAAATAAAGAGACTTAAATTGACTTCAATGAAGATAAGAAGCTTTGCCCTCTCGGCTTTTCTGCTGTTGGGCATGGGCACGGTGAGCGCACAGCTCATAGCCCCCGATGCAGCCAAATATAAAACCAGTGTGGAACCCATGCTGAAAACCACTTGGGGGCAGGGCGCACCCTATAACAGCCTGTGTCCCACCAAGGTGAACAAAATCACGAAAAAGGAGCAGCATTGCCCCGTAGGTTGCGTGGCTTTGGCCTTGGGGCAAATCATGTATTATCATGCCTATCCCAAGATGGGCAAGGGCCGGAATGCCTACAAGTCGTTTTTCGACAAAGACAGTGTCATCGCCGAATTTGGAAAGACGGAATATAAATGGGAGAAAATGTTGACCGCCTATCCTTTCAACTACACCGGTGAGAGCGTGAAAGCTGTAGCCACCTTGCTCTTTCACTGCGGTGTGGCTGTGGGCATGATCTATCAGCTCGGCGGGAGCTCGGCTTTTGCCTACAGCAATATTCCCCGCGACATGATCGATTATTTCCGTTACGAGCCTGACGGAATACGCTATCTGAGCCGCCAAAACTACACCAAGGCGGAGTGGATGGAGCTTATCTACAATGAACTTTCCAACGGCCGCCCCATTTTCTATTCCGGTAACAGCGACTCGCAGGGTGGGCACGCTTGGGTGCTTGACGGATATAATGAGAAGGGCGAGGTACACATCAACTGGGGATGGAAGGGAAAAGACAACGGCTATTTCGATCCCGATCTCGATGTGGATGACAAGACGCTTGACTTCAAGCATCATCAGGCGATGATTATTGGCATCAAACCGCCGTCTGCCACTGCCATCACTGCTCCCACTGTCGAAAAGTCTGCTTCCTCCGGTGAGGGTGAAATCATCGGCATTTACGGCATTGACGGGACGCGCCGGCCACAACTCGGCAAGGGCGTCAATATCATCAGGTATGCTGACGGAAGTGTTAGGAAGGTGAGAAAGTAGAGAAAAGCCTCACCCCCGGCCCCTCTCTGAGGGGGAAGGGAGTGATGTGCCCATAAACGGTGACCGTGTCGTATGGAAGGTTTATGGGGAATGGACTTGTTTTTGTTTCTATGTTGCTTTTTATTGGGGCAACATAGAAATATAAAGTATAGGAAAAAGCAGAAAAGAGTAGGGGCAGTGCTTTATGCCTGCCCGCACATTTCATGGAAACGTTCCCAGTTCTCATGCCTTTGCCGGAATCATGGTTTGGGATACGATTTTTCAAATCGTGCGGACAGGCATGAAGCACTGCCCCTGTATTTTTCTTTTGTGTTGTTTCTTACCTTTTTATGACTTTGCGCGTCTTGTCTCCTTCTTTCACGATGTAGACTACTTTGGGCAGACGGCTTGTAGCCTTGTTGTTGCCCAGTAATTGCCCATTTACACTGTAGACCTCGGTCTTTATGCCGGCTTTGTTGGTCGCGGGGGCGGTGATGCCCGTTGTCTCCTGCTTGGGAGTCGTCACCTTGATGCCGTGGATGTAGATGGTGTCGCGGGTGCCCGACTGGAACCAGATGTAGATGGGTTTGTCCGACTGGATGGTCGTGGCGTCGCTGCCATTGTTCAGTTTCTCGATGCCCGTCCACTGCTGATGGCCTTTGGGCAAGCGTTTGAATACGCTCATATACTTTGCTGAGATCACTTTCCAACCGTCGGCAGATGATAAGTCATAAGAGGCGGCTACTTTATTCATGTCTGCCAGTGGATTGGTGGTGGCCACGATGCGAGCCATCACCTTGCTGCTGCAGGAATAGTCTATGGACAGTGTGGAGCACGAAGGCAGGCATATCACGAAGCCGCCGCCATTGGGTACGGAGTTTGCACTGGAGGGCTGCAGCACAATGGCTCCCTTGCGGAAACCGGCAGAGCCTGTCTCACCGTCAGTTCCTACACCCACAATGTCGGCATCAACTACCGTTGGGGGATAGTCCGGTGTTTGATCGGCATAGACCATCTGCACCAATTTGGCTTCTTGCCCCTGCATCACTTTATAAGGTGTCTCGTCGATCAGGCCCACAAAGCGTGCGTTGCTGTCTTGATTGTCAAACCACAACCATCCGTCTGCTGTCGGGAAAAGGTTGTATTCTGCGGCGTATGCTCCTGTGAAAGAGGCCAATGCCAGTACGAAAGTAAAAATCTTCTTCATTGTTGATATGGTTATTGTTTAATGGAGTTAAAGGAGTTGTCGGAAATTGGGGGAAGGAGTTGAAGGCAACAACACGATGGCTTGAACCTTTGGGGAGTTAAAGGGAAAATCCCTTTAACTCCTAAAGTCTTTATACCTCTTTCCATCCCGGATTCTGATCAATCCCCTGATATTTGATTTCGCTCCAAGGAATGGGGAAGTAATATTCCTTCGCATCAAACACTCTGATGCGTCCGGGGAAGCGATTGAGATTGCTGATGGTGTATTTCGTCACACCCTTGTTCACGTCGATGCGCATAGCCTTCAGTGGATTCTTGGAACCGTTGAGCTTGGTTTCTGCGTTGCCCCAGCGGAAGTGGTCCCAGTAGCTCGTTTCCTCGAAAGCCAACTCCACCCTGCGCTCGTTCACAATCTGCTCCCACGTGATGCCGGTGTAAGCGTCCATGTGTACGCGCATTCTCACTTGGTTGACCAACTGTAGGGCCTTCTGCTCATCGCCCAAGCGGAAAGCCACCTCGGCTCTGTCGAGCAAGGCCTCGGCATAACGCCAGATGATGTAATTCTGCTTGCTGGCGTAGGTTCCGTTGTCGTCGATGGACTGCGTCTCGTCCACGAACTTACCCAGATAGTAGCCCGTGCGGCTGTAGGCGGCTGAGGTGGATGTGCCGTAAGGTTTCAGGTCTGCTCCCGCCACCTTGTCGGTATAATGCAAGTCCATGACATGCTTGTGGTAAGTGCAACCGTCGTAGAGAATATTGGCATAGAAGCGGTAGTCGCGGTTTTCGTAGGGCTTGGTTGCGTCGTAGGTGGCCCCGTCTCTCATGCCATATTCGTCCACGTGGTTTTGAGTGGGCGTATAGGCAGCCGTCGTGCCTGTGAACGAAGGAGCAGCCGCGTCGCGGTCGAGTTTGTGGCCGAACTTGTTGGCGTAGTCGCCATCGTTGGAGTGCTGCACTTCGAGGATAGATTCTTGGCTGTTCTTCGTCAGGAAAATCTTCCGATACTCGTCCTTGATGTCGTCCTGAGTGGTTGCCGCGATGGGAATGAGTGAATAGGCGTTCAGTGCGAAAAGCGCATCATAGGCTGCTTGGGCTTTCTGCAACATCTCCTTGCTTGCGTCGCCGGTGAACCCCAGATAGCCTTTGTCCTTGTTTTGGAACACTTCGCTTGAGGCCCAAAGATAGGTCTTGGCTTTCAGCATGAGGGCAGCGCCTTTGGTGATGCGCCCGCTTTCACTCAAGGCGTATGTCGTGGGAAGCAGCTCGGCCGCCTTGTCGGCGTCGGCCACGATGAAGTCCACCATCTGCTCATACGATGCCCGGGGAAATACCTCTTTCTGCTGAAGCGGGTCGTAGGGGTGGTCTATGAGCAACACGCCCCCGAATCGCCGCCAAAGCATGTAGTAATAGTAGGCTCTGAAGAAATGAGCCTCGCCCTCCAGTCGCTGCTTCTGTGCGGCATCGGGCACTTTGTCTTTGTTGACCAGAAAGGTGTTGATGTACTGCAACTGTGTGTAGTAGGCTGCCCATCGGTTGGCGGCATACCGCGTGATGCTTTCCTCGTTGCCTTTCAAAATGTCTCCGTAGCCGGCATTGAACCAATCGGATTTGCCCACCGTCAGCTGGTCGCCAAACCATGGGAGGTAGTAGCGTGAGACACTTTTGAGCAGTGTCGAACTGGGCACGTAGATGCTGAAACCACTGCTCATCTCCCGATACCAAGTGTTGGCATACTCGTCGACCAACTGGCTGTTGGTCCAAGTCGCCTCGTCGGAAATCTTGTCCAGGGGTGCATCGTCAAACAGACTGTTGCAAGCCGTCAGTGAGAGCGAAGCCACGGCCCCCAATATCCATATTTTAATCTTCATCATGGGTAGTCTTGATTTAGAATCCTAAGTTTAGTGTTACACCGTATGACCGTTGGATGGGATAGCCGCGAAGCGATTCGGGATCCATATCCTCCAGATTGCTGATGGTAAAGAGGTTGCTGGCCTGCACGGCTATGCTGGCTGTTGAGAGGCCTATGTGTTTCAGCATGGCAGCCGGGAAAGCATAGCCCACGTTGAGCATCTTCAGGCGCATGAAGTTGCAATCCTGTATCCAGAAGGTGGAAGCCTTGCGATTGTTGTCATTGGTGGTGGCAAACTTGATGCGTGGATAGCGGGCGTTGGGGTTGTCTTCTGTCCATGTCTCCGTGAGGTGATATTGCTGGAATTTCTGCAACGTGCCATTGTCGAGCGTGTAATACTCATTGATGTTCTGCTTATAGCCGAACTCGCCCTGAAACAGCACGTTGAGGAAAAAGCCCTTGTAGGAGGTTCCGAGTCTGAGTGCGAAGTCCATGTCGGGATACGATGAGTTTTTCACATAGATGCGGTCTTTGGAGTCGAGCACGTGGTCGCCGTTTTGGTCTACATATTTAATGTCGCCCGGGGCCAGCGTGGCGTTGCCCTGTCCGTCTTGGTCCACATCGTGGTGGTCTATTTCTTCCTGGCTCTTGAAGATGCCGGCTGCCTGATACATCGTCCACACCATGCTACTGGTACCCTTGCGGCGCAGGTTGGGCAACTGGTTGCTCTCGTCTCCGAAGTCCAGATACTTGTCGGCCGACTTGCTCAGTGTGATGCCCACATTATATTTCAGTTTGCCCACAGTGTTCTTGTGGTTCACCGTGAGGTCCCATCCCCAGGCCTTGAGCTTGGCGAAGTTGACACTGGGCACATTGCCTTCCACACCCGTAGAAGGGGGATAGAGGTAGTTGGGAGCCGACGTAATCTTGTCGGTCTCATAGCGGAGGAAGGTTTCGAACGTAATGCCTATCCTGCCGTCCCACAGTCCGATGTCGGTGCCGACGTTCCAGTCGTGCGTCTTGCCCCAAGTGAGGTTGGGATTAGGGTAGCCGCCGGTGGTCAGGCCGATGCCCGGCGTGAAGTTGCCGCCGATGTCATAGCCCCGGTTGGGCGACTCCATGTAGGTTTTCAGGTAGGAGTAGCTGTTCACCAATCCATCGTTGCCCAGCCATCCGGTCGATGCACGGAACTTCAGATTGGAGATGGCATTCTGTTTCCAACTGCGGAAGAAGCCCTCATTGCTCACCACCCATGCTCCGGAGAGTGAGGGGAAGAAGCCCCAACGCTTGCCCGGCCGGAAGTTGTTGGAACCGTCGACACGGAAACTGAATTCCGCGAAATATTTGTTGGCGTAACCATATTTGGCGCGTCCGATGACCGAGGCCCGCTGATTGCGGAACTCGTTGCCAACGAGGTTTGCTTTCTGTGCGGTGCCCATGGTTTCGGGGAAGATACTTTTGTCGAGATTGACGCCGTTCATAAACTGGTTATGCGTGCGCTGGTAGTTGGCAATGAGCGTCCCCTCGACATCGTGTTTGGCCGAAAACGTGTGATTGTAGTTGAGTCCTGCCTCGTAGAGTTGGCTTTCGAAGAACCCGTCGTTTTGTCTCAGTGTCACCTTGGCCGTGGGATACACGGTGTTAGGGTCGGTGGTGTAGGTGTCTTTGTCGGCATCGTAGGTATAGAGAGTCACGGGCTTGTTGAAAGTTGACTCCACGGTGTTGTTGTCGTCGAAAGTGCTCCGCACGTAGGCCGACAGTCCTTTCACCCACGGCAATTCCCAGTTCAGATTCACCGTGATGGTGTTCATCTTGGTCTTGTCTGTGATGTAGCCGCCCAGTCCGTTGATGTTGATAAGCGGGTTGCCGCCATTGATGCTGGCCAGTTGTCCGTTGGTGAAACGTGTCACCTGTAAGGGCGAATAGGCGTAGGCCGAGTTCAGCGTGGTGTAGCTGCTGTTCTTGGAGTTGGTGCGCGTGCCGCTCATGTCTACCGCCAGTGTGAGCCGCTTCGAGAGTTTGGCATCCAATTTAGCCATGTAGTTCAGACGTCGGCGGCCCACACCGCTGTAGAGTCCCTTCGAGTCAGCATAACCGAAAGACAGATAGTAATTCAAACCGTCGTTGCCGCCGCTGGCCGAGAGGCTGTGGGTCATCGTGTGGCCGTGTGTCTTGAGGTGGCTCAGCAGGTCTTCGTCACCATATACATTCGGGTTGGAGTGGTTTTTGATTTGCTCCAGCTGTTCGTCGGTGTATTTTTCGACAGTCGTTCCCGGTGTGTTGTCCACGGCCCGGTTGCGCAGCAGGGCAAACTCGTAGCCGTTGAGGAACTTAGGCAGATGGGTGGCCTCCTGCATGTTGCTCTGTCCGCGATAGCTGATACGCACTTTTTTGTTGCCGGTGGCGCGTTTGGTCTTTACCAATATCACACCGTTGGCAGCGCGTGAGCCATAGACAGCGGCCGCAGCGGCATCTTTCAAGATGGTCACGCTCTCAATGTCGTCGGGGCTGAGATCGGAGAGGCGCATTTCGCCGTCGGAGGTGTTGGTGCCAAACCGGGGCACACCATCGATGACCAGCAGTGGCGCACTGTTGATACCGCGGATGTGGATGGATGCCTCTTTGGCCGTGCTGGGGTCGCCGGTGGTTTGCATCACCTGTAGACCGGCCACCTGTCCGGTGATCGACTGGTCGAGGTTGGCCGTGGGTATCATCAGGATGTCTTCGGCCTTGATGGCCTCCACGGAGCCTGTGATGGCTGCCTTTTTCTGAAGACCGTAGCCCACGACCACGATCTCGTCAAGATTCTGAGCGTCGTCGCTCATGCTGATGCTGATGTTTGTCTGGTCTTTGCCCACCTTGGTTTCCTTCGACTTGTAGCCGATGTAGGAAACCACCAGCACGGGCGAAGCGGCATCTCGACGGATGGAAAACTCGCCGTTGATATCAGTCACGGTCATGATCTTGGTGCCCTTCCAGCAAATTTGGGCACCGATGAGAGCTTCGCCGCCGGCATCAAGCACCCGGCCTTTGACGACATCGGCCCGGGCCGGCGTCGTGGTCTGCGCCCAAGCAGTGCTTGCCGATAGCAGCACTGCAAAGAGTAGATACAGAAAATGTCTCTTGCTCATGTTGGTATGGTTGTTTTGTTTGTTGTTTTATAAGGATTTGGCGGGACTTCCCGGAAGCCGGGGGAGTTGCGAAAAACAGCCTCATAGCTTGAGTTTGGCGGGCGGCAAGGGTTGGACGATTGTCTTTTTCCGCTTCCCCCGGGAAACTTTCTCCTTTAAATTCCCACTCCTTTAATTCTTCTCGTCTCTCAGTCCTTGGCCAAAGCCTTCTCTATTTGCAATATCTGATAGGCGTAGAAGTCGCGTGTGAGTCCCACAGCTGTGCGCTGATAGCCGCGATACTTTCGCAGCACCTCTTTCAGTCGGCCCAGCATCACGGCTCCCATCTCGGTTTTTGTGAGTGTGGAGGTGCCTATGTTTATCCGGAAGAAGCTGTCGTCTCCCACGTGGCAGAAGTCTTCTGCTGCGTCATCGCAGACTGCAAGCGTCTTGCTGCCCTTGGCTGCTGCGTCTGCGCCAAGTCCCGAACTCTTGAGCATTTGGGCAATGGCCGCACTCTCCAGTTGTTGCTCGGCATGCGACAGGCGTCCCTGCTTGGGAGCGATGAACAGCCCGTTGGTGAGATCGTTGAGATAGTCTTCCAACCTGTAGTTGGCCACAGCATCGAAGCGTCCGCCCTCGCGCACCCGATAGAGCACCGCGGCATTCATGATGGAGGAGACGATCTGTGAGCGCAACTTCTCGTTGATGTTGAGATCCACCTGCAGTTTCTGTATAAGACTCTTGGGGGTGAGCCAGGCATCGTAGGTGCGAAGCTGGTTGAGAAGCCAGTTCAGCGCAGCCTTCTGCCGGGCTTTGCTAACGTATATTTTGGCTGCGGGCCGGTTGTCTCCCTGCCGAATCTCCTTGTATTTGATGCCCCCGATGTAAGGCACCACATGTTTCAGGTAGCGGCCATACTGCTTGGTCACCTCCATATAGGTCTTCTCCATCTGGTCGTAGCGTTCGCCTTTTTCCATCGTCCAGTCCTCAAAATGCTTCATGAGCAGTTTCAGGTTGCTGATGCCGTAGCTGCCGGCCTTGAGGTGGTCGTTGCCCAAATCTTCGGTCAGGCAGGTGGGGTCTATGATGGAGAATAGCTGTTGTGCACCGAATTCATACATCGGGTCGGCCGCCTTCTCCTCTATCCATCGGTCGAGGGTTGGCTTTTCGGCCTCGGGAGTCTTGGCATCCTTGATGAGGCGATACCCCCAGTTGATGGCATAGATGTCGTAAACGCCGAGGTCGGGCGGTGTCAGCTTCACGCCGCGCTCCATGTCGCCGGGCTGTGCCACATAGTTGTTGCGGGCGTAGTCCATGATGCTGGGTGTGGTGCCATACTTTTGGGTGAAGGCCGGGTCGCGCAACTTCTCCACGGGGTAGGAGTAGCTGGCCCCCATGTTGTGCATCAGTCCGAGCGTGTGGCCCACCTCATGGGAGGCCGCATAGCGGATGGACTCGCGCATCACATCGTCGTCAAACTTGGCCCGGCGCACCCGCGGATCCACGGCCCCGGTCTGCACAAAACGCCAGTTGTGCAGCAGCGACACGATGTTGTGATACCAGATGACATCGGCCGAAAGTATTTCTCCCGTGCGCGGGTCCACATAACTGGGCCCCATGGCGTTGGCCGTCTCCGTGGCCACGTAGCGGAAGCAGTTGTAGCGCATGTCGTCGGGATTGAACGTGGAGTCGTTTTTGGGATAGTCGAGTGCCCGGACGACATTTTTGAAGCCGGCCGCTTCAAAGGCTTTGTTCCACACCAGGATGCCCTCCTTGATGGTTTCGCGCCACTTGTCGGGGAAAGCCGAGTCTACATAGAATACGATGGGCTTTTCCGGTTCCACCAGTTCCCCGGCAAAATAGCGGTCCATGTCTTCCTTTTTGGGCAGAATGCGCCAGCGGTTGATGATGGTCCGTTCCTCGATGCGATCTTTGTCGGAGGAGAATATGTTTTTGTCGTTGTAGAAGAAGCCCACGCGGTTGTCTTTATAGCGTATGGGCATGGCAGAGGCCTCGGGCAAGGCAAAGAGCGAGCGGTGGACAATGACCGAGTAGGGTTTCTGTATCACGCCCGTCGTCTGGTAGCTCAAGAGACTTTCTATCTCGATGTTCATGGGGAACGACTGGGCCGAGACAAATCCCGAGGCTTCCGCCTGGAACGTGCCCTTGATGCCATCCGTGCCTCCCATCAGCTTGGCTATGGGCGAAGTCTCCTTGAGCGGGGAGATGCTGCGCTCATTGCTGCAGAAGAATTTGCTCACGTTGATGAGCACCCTTTTGCCTTCTTGGGCCACAATCTTGAAACCTGCCAACACGGGATCGAGGTTGTTGCGGTTGAAGGCGGGCACTATCGGGTCGGTGGGACTGACTGAGTTGAAGGTCATCACCTTTTTCATATATACGTTGCGCCCGTCAGAAGAAAAGCTGATGGGGAAGGGCTGCACGTTCATCTGTCCGGCCACATAGTCTCTGCCGTCGCTCGTCGAGGCTATGCGGCTGGCCAGCATGTAGGTCTTGTCAAAGACACTGTCGGGCAACTCGAAGTAGAGTTCGCCCTTGGCCTTGTTGAAATAAAGGGTGAAAAGCCCCGGATGTTTCTTACAGCCTTTCACCATCTTCTTGATGGTGTTGGCAGAGTCGGCGCTATGCACGGGCAAAGAAATCTTAGGTGTCTTCTTCTTTGCCGACACGGGCATAGCAGTGGTCAGCAGCACTAATGAAACTGCGAGAACCTTGCTGTGGTAATGGTGAGTCATATATGTTAAGTCTCGTTTGTCTTAAAATGGAGTGGGGGAGCAACCGCTCGTAGACGGGGCCTTTTTCGTTCTCCTGTGCGCCCGCACTTTGCAAAGTTATATAAAAATCACGAATTTTTAAAAACTTACCATAATATTATTGCAAATATAAGCATAAATTCCCACTCTGCAAGTTTTTTATGTGTTTTTTTGTTACTGATATTGGGCACTTTCGCCCTCCCAAACACTTAAAGTTTGTAAAAAAATAACGTTATACTAAACTTTATCCTTAAATTTGCATCAGATTCAGTAGAGTCTCTTTCCCGCACGCAAGTGGGCGGCCGTGACAAGCGGTCGGGGCACGGATGCGGCGGAAAGGCTAAGTAACAGAAAAAGAATCCCGGAAAAAACGAAGGAAAAACAAACTAAATGTAGGAGAAAATGACAATGAAGAAAATAATGCTGGCCCTGACGCTGCTCATCGCTGTGGCAGCCACGGCATCGGCTCAGGCCGAAATCAAGTTTGACAAGCTCACGCACAACTTCGGTACATTCAACGAAGCTGACCCGAGTCAGAAGGCTGTCTTCACGTTCACCAACGTGGGTGACCAACCGCTGGTCATCAATCAGGCGGTGGCCAGTTGCGGTTGCACGGTGCCCAACTACACCAAGCAACCCATCGCCCCGGGACAGAAGGGCCAAATCAGCATCACCTACGATGGTAAGGGACGCTTTCCCGGTCACTTCAAGAAGACCGTCACCGTGCGCACCAATGGTAAGGTGGAACTCACCCGCCTCTATGTGGAGGGCGTGATGGAGGAGAAGAAGTAAAAAGCCTCACTCCTCCCGGTATCTCTCCGAGAGAGGGGAGGGGGATATGCCATGGGCGGATGGTGGCGAATGATATTGACAAAAGCACCTCTGCCAAAATTCTTCAACCAGCATGGGAAGCCGGCTTAAAGTAACCGAAAAAGTCTGCCGATTTCCCTATTCGGGTTCTTCGAATGTGTGAAAGAGCCACACTGGAGAGACAAAAGAGGGTGTGTCAAAAGTGACACATTCTCTTTTTAACAATTAAAGCCCGAACTTTCACAAGCTCGGGCTTTGTCATGTCCCTAATTTTTTGTATCTTTAGGGTAAAATTTCAATTCATGGCAAAGATACAATTTAAAAATTACAATCAAGGCGAAATTGTTCTTTTTCCTCAAAATCTAGGTGAAAGAATACCAGAAAACCATCCTGTACGACTTCTTAGTCATATAGTTGACAGCCTTGACATATCAGAATTA
>ENA-OWYX01000083-OWYX01000083.1-human-gut-metagenome-genome-assembly--contig:-NODE-83-length-50654-cov-11.3423_pt1 | contig 50654 bp, 59 predicted proteins | sample MGYA00249758_ERZ652102 | MGnify/ENA primary metagenome ERZ652102 (study PRJEB26925, sample SAMN05827107) | human gut metagenome | biome: ENVO:2100002; feature: ENVO:00000062; material: ENVO:00002003... | reverse complement strand
GTATTGCAGACGGGAGAGGACATAGGCGTAAAGCACATCATAGCGGATATAGTGCATGGAGCATTGGCGTGTGCCCTGTCCGTACTTGCTACAATGATAATGGCCGTAAGGCTTGCTGTTCTGCCTGTTCTCCCCATAGGACAGCGACCAGCCGCAATCCGCACATTTTACCAATCCGGAAAAAATCTGCGTTGTACCATCCTTGCACTTCCTACGGCGGTTTGCTATCTGCTCCTGTACCTGCCGGAAAACCTGCTCGCTGATAATCGGCTCCTGCGTGTTCTCCACCCGCACCCATTCACTTTGGGGCTTGCGTACCCTCCGCTTGTTCTTAAAGGAAATGTTCGTTTCCCGGTAGTGAATGGTATGGCCGATATAGGTTTCATCTTTCATAATGCTCTTGACCTGCGCTATCGTCCATGCGTAGCTTTTTTCCTCTGGCGCACCCGCATAGATGTTTGCGAAAGTCCCGTCACGCTGGAAGTTGATAAATCCCGGTGTGGGAACCTTTTCCGCAATCAGTATGCTTGTGATACTGGCCGCCCCTCTGCCATGAATGGCAAGGTCAAAAATCTTCTCCACTATCCAGCGGGTTTCCTCGTCGATTATCAGCTTGTTTTTGATTTCCGGGTGTTTCCTGTACCCGATGGGAGCATAGGCGCCGATACGCTGTCCTGTGGCAAACTTCGCTTTGAAAGCGGCCTTTACCTTGCGGCTTGTATCTTTCGCAAACCATTCATTGAACAGGTTTTTGAACGGGACAAAATCGGAAAGCCCTTTCTCTGTGTCCTCATTCTCCGCAACGGCGATGTAGCGAACCCGTTTCTCCGGGAACAGAAATTCCAGATAGTAGTCCATCATCACATGTTCCCGCCCGAAACGGGACAGGTCTTTCGTGACAATGCAGTTTACTTTTCCGGCTTCCACATCGTCCATCATGCGCCGAAAATCCGGCCGTTCAAAGTTCGTCCCCGACCAGCCATCGTCCACATACTCACCGACTACATGAAGCCCCTGTTCCTTTGCGTACTGTTGCAGGATTGTCCGCTGTGTTTCAATGCTTACGCTGTCACCATAGTTTTCATCGTCCCGGCTCAATCTCATATAAAGCGCCGTGTTGTAAATCGTAGTATTGTAAGGTTGTTTCACCGTTAAAAATCCTCCTTCTAAAGAAACAACCCACGCTTACAATACTTTTGCTCTATGGCAATTATATCATAAGCGTGGGCGTGTTATCAATGATGGGCTATCAGGTTGAAGCGGCTTTTTCTGCGGTATGCCGCACCACATCTACAATCAGATCACCGAGGGGCTTCCCGCCTGCGGCGAAGTGTTCGGAGATTTTTATACGGTTGTTCCCACATACAAAATACTGCGTGCCGTTCTCTGCTTGTATGACCTGCCCTGTCCGGGGTGTAAAAATATCGCTTTCGCTTTTTGCCATCCAGTGTCCTCCATATTCAGTTTTCAAGGTACAATGCCGCACAGGGGCGGCGAAAATTTCTGCTTATATCTATCACCTTTCCTTTACCGTGTGCCGCTGCTGCCGTTTCAGTTCCGCCAGTATATCCGGCGGGATACGGTCAACCAGCCGCTGTAAATTGTCCAGTTCGCTTTTCAGCTTTGCCCGTTCCATCGTATCTTTCATCTTGCCTTTTTCACTGGCCTTTGCCCTTGCTTCCAGCTTCTCATTCTCCGCCAACAGGTCATTGATTGTGACCTTGTACTTTTTCAGTTGCCCGGAGAAGTTCTCCATCTGCGGGAACCACTTTTTCAGCATGGAGAGGGCTTCCTCTTTTTTCTTTCCGGCGTTCAGCGGGTTAATGCCGTCAAGGGCGGCTTCAATGGCTCTGGCCTGTTTGGAGAGGGAAACCGCCTGTTTGAAAAGCCGAGTGGGGATATGCTTCCGGCCTGTCTTGCTGGCACTCTCCCCACGCTCCAAGTCGGGATATTTCTCCACCATATAGGCGTGAAAGTCGTCCTGCCACTTCGTCAGGTTTGCCCGGTTGCCGATAATCTCCTTTGCACACAGGCGGTTGTCCTTTGTCAGCGGAACAAAGGTCAAATGCAGGTGGGGTGTTTTCTCGTCCATGTGTACCACCGCCGACACGATATTTTCCCGTCCTACCCGGCCAATGAGGAAATCTGCCGCCCTTTGGAAGAACGCCTGTATCTCCTTTGGGGATTTCCCCTTGAAAAACTCCGGGCTGGCAGTTATCAGCGTATCGACAAACCGTGTGCTGTCTTTCCTCGTCCGGCATCCGGCCTGCTCGATACGGCTCTGAATGAAGTGGTAATAGCGTCCCTCCGGCTTGACGATATGGAAGTTGTATTTGCTCCGGCTTGTATCAATGTCGGGGTTACTGGCGTATTGTTCTTTCTGTCTTTCGTGATGGGCTTCCAGCGGCCTTGCTGGGTTGCCCTTGTGCTTCTCAAACCGCAAAATTGCGTGTTGTGCCATTCTGCTCCTTTCCCCATTCCTTTCCTATCCGGGGTTTTCCACAGGGAAAATCCCGCCGGAATTATCTCTGATACGATAGGAATGGAATGGATATAAATAAATCATTTTAATCTTTGTATTTCTATATACCGTCCGGTTTTCGTACTTCAAGGGGGCGGTTTCCGTACTTCATGGGTACGGTTTTCAGTCCTCCGGCGTACCAGAACGGGATTTCTTGAAGTCGGTGTTTGGAACCGCTTCATAGGATTTTGGGAAAATGCGGTTGGGTTTTCCACAGCCCTGCTTCTGGATTTCCACCAGTCCGGCGTATTGCAGTTCCCGCAGGGTATTTACCGCTTTCTGCCGCCCACAATGGAGCAGGTCAACCACTTCACAGATAGGGTAATACAGGAAAATCCGTCCGCAGTCATCCGCCCACCCATTCTTGCGGGACAACTCTGTCCGGCGCAGGATAAAGGCGTACAGAACCTTTGCCTCGTTGGACAGGGACTTGAATGTGGGGGCTTCAAAGAGGAAATTCGGGAGCCGGGTGAAGCTGAACGCCTTTTCCGGCTGATGGATATAGATGGTATTTGTCATAGTGCGTTTTGTGGACGGTTAGAAGCCCGTTTTCCGGGGCGGGCGATACTTTATACCACCTGCCCCGGTTTGGGGCTTGTAAAGCCTGATAAATCAAGGCTTTTTTCGCTCCTAACTGTCCACAGCAGACCTCCTTTTCCGTTCACTTTCTGTTTTCTGCCGCCTGTGAACTCTGGCGGCACAGCCGGGGCAGTATTTTGCCCGGTTGGATTTGGGGACGAACACGCCGCCGCAGACCGCACAGCGTTTCAAGTCCTTATCCCGGAAAATTTCCGCTTCCAGCGTCCCGTCCAGCGGCAAGACCGCCCAGCGGAACCACTTACAGCAGACCGAGAAAGAAATCGTCTGCGGGCAGGTGCAGGTGTCCCCATCGTCAAGGACAATGCAGTTGCCGTCCTCAAAGCAACAGCACTCCCGGCGTATCAGGCTGGCCGCCTGTTTCCTCTGCGCCGGTGTCATGCGGTAAAGGGAACCGTCCGGCCTGCGTTCCAGCGGCGGCAAGTCTTTATAGGGGTTATCTCTCATGCGTTCCCTCCATTTTTCTTTCCGTTGCCGTTCTCCCCGAAAAGGCTTCCTGCCCCATTCCTGCGGCGTATTCCGGCGTTGGCACGCTCCCCGCAACTTCGGGACATTTTGTCCCGAAGTCCGGCTCCTTGCGGTGCTTCCCCAGCCGGGGTATTCCTTTTCGGACGGTCATTCTGTTTTCAAGGTGCTGTCCATCGATGAACTACCCTAAGTCTACACGAAAAAAATGCAATTCCCGGAATTTTGCGAGAATTGCATTTTGATGAAGTTTACACTTTGGAAATTGCATTTTTGCAATCATCCTGTATAATGGAAGTATGCGGAGGAGGTGCGTATCTATGGCTTTACCCGGAACACCCGGACAGCGGATTTCCGATTTATGCAACGGGAACCACATCACACAAAAGGAACTTGCGGAGAAGATAGGCGTTTCCGCTTCCCAGTTGAGCCGCATTGTCAGCGGCGAAACGAGAACGGTCAGCAGTGATATTCTCATAGGTGTGGCAAAGGAATTTAAGGTATCGACAGACTACATACTGGGCTTATCCACCGTGAGCGTCCGTAAAAGCTACGATATTTCTGAATTAGGCTTGTCAGAGGGAGCCGTGAGGGGGCTTGTGACGGGTGCTGTTGATGTGCAAATCCTCAACCGCCTGTTGGAACACAGGAATTTTCCCAAACTGATAGATTTGATACGGATTTATTTTCAGGACACGGCGGCAAAGGGGATAACAGCAAGAAACCAGCTTATCGAGATAGCAACGGCTTCCCTGTCCGACCTGATGAAAGAACACCCGGAACACCGGGCGGAAGCAAAGCAGGATTTACAGCTTTTGAACGCTCAGAAGATGGGGGAACATGAAGCGGAGATTGAAAAAATCAAAAATGTGTTCCTTGCTATCCTGCGGGACATTAAGAAAGACATTGACAACGGGGAACAGCCGGGGGAAGCTGTGACCGCTGCTATGTTCCAAGCCATGCGGGACGCACTGGCGGAACAGAAGCAAAGCCCGCTTTCCATTGACGATGTAGCGGCTATGGTTGCCGGACAGATCGGACAGCTTACGCCGATGGATGAAGAAACCGTTAAACTGTTCCAGCAGTTTGCGAAAAAGATGATTGAGCAGGCAGGAAAAGAAACATAATTGTTAGAGAATATATCATTATTGCCGGGAATGAAATTACAGCATTTCATCCCGGCATTTTATCCGCAAAAAAATTTTTGAAAAAATGAACCACATAGAAAGTCATGACGAATATAGGGTGAACGGGCAATGGAGGTGAAACATTGGACGCAAGAGAAATCGAGAAGTGTATTGATGAGTTCGGTACAGATATATATAGATTTTGCCTGAAACTCTGTATGGACAAATCAGAAGCAGAGGACTTATATCAACAGACTTTTCTAAAAGCGTTAGAAATGGAATGGACGCTTGACTGGGGACAAAATCCTAAAGCACTGTTTTTTTCATTGACTCATAATCTTTGGAAAAGCGATAGACGAAAGCAGGCCCGCCGAAATATGATTGCTCCATGTAGTAATTTGGATGATGAAGCAGAAGCAGTCTTACATTCCGAAGAAAGTATTGAAGAACGCTATTTGCAGAAAGAGTTGATTTCAGAAGTTAATCGGATTATTGAAACACTGCCAGAAAAAATCCGAATACCGCTGACACTGTTTTATCTTTCAAATTGTTCCGTAGAGCAAATATCAACAATCATTAAGAAACCGCCCGGAACGGTAAAAAGCCGATTGTTTAAGGGAAGAAGTCTGATTAAGAAAAGATTGGAGGAAGCAGGATATGAAAAATGACCTTTTCAATACAGAAATTGATGAAATCATCCGGGCTTCTATGAAACTGGCTGATGAACCAGACCCGGAGTTGAACAGCAAACTGAAAGCGACATTGTACCAAAAAGAAGCGGCAATGCGAAAGCAACCAGCCACACGCGGTTTTTCTCTTTGGTATTTGCCGATGATTCTGAACCTAATTACATTTATTATGCTGGCAGGTGTAGCACCAATAGTAATCAGCAATACTTACTTGTCTTACTTTGTCGCTGGTATCTGTTTCTACATTGGGATGGCTGGCGTTTTGCTTACTATAGTTGGTGTAAAGAGAACAAATCTGAAAGAGGATATAACAATCCGTGTTGAGAAAAGAGGTGTATTGGCGTGAATAATACAAAAAAGAACAGACTTCCGCTTTATATTGGTATTCCGGTTATCTTACTATTGATCTTCTTACGGTTCGGCCTGTATTTCCTAAAAAGTGATGGCTTTAGCGGTCTTTCCATGTTGCTTCCCATTCTTCTTCTGCTCTTTATCCTTTTTGCCCTGTGTACTGCCGCTTTCTTTGCGGCATGGGTATATCAAGATTGCAAAAAGCGGGGCGATGACCCGGTATTATGGGCGATTGTAGTTTTTATCGCAACTCCTTTTATCGGCTTGCTGATTTATTTTCTGCGCCGTTCAGAGATTAAAGCAAAGTGTCCTGCCTGCGGGCATCGAATTTCAGTTAAAGCAAAATATTGTGAAGAATGTGGAGCGCATATTGAAAATAAGGAGGATAATGGCGTTATGGTTAAACAGGAAACCCACCACTTAAAATTTATTATAGCTGGTATCATCAGTATGGTGCTTATGTTGGTCTGCCTGACAGGTTTTATTGTCAGTGCTGCTATCGGAAATGGTGTGAATACGGATGTTACATCTAATGACCGTGTTTGGAATTTAGGTGTAATTAACATGAACTCTAATACCTATCTGAATGGTGTATGGAAGTTGGATTTTAGAAGTGCAAGCGATGGTTTTGTGGAAGAACAGGACATGATGGTAGAGGACGCAGACACCCAAATGCTTTATGCAGACATCTCTTGTGAAACGGTGCCTGAGGACGCAACACTTGTTTTGTGGTTAGTACAGGGCGAGGTTGTGAAATCCGTTGATGTGACAAATCTGTCCGAACCGCTTGAATATCCGCTGAATGATTTTGAAAATGGAGAAATCCATGTAAGATTGCAAATCAATGGTGTGGAAGATACGGTTTCAGAAATCCATGTGAAATAACAAGTTATAACATGGAGAAATTTATGAAAAAAACTAAGGTCATAACATTTATAGGAGGCTTCTATATATTTGGCGGAATTATTTCTTTTTTGTCCTTATTATTGGGGGGCAGTCCTCTGAATACTGTTTTTGCTTTGCCAGATATACCGGATTATGTCGTTAAATTTTTCTTGCTATCATCTATATACCAGCAGGATATTTGTTCCTGAAAAGAGTAAAATTTTCTAACTGGTTGATATTGGTATTAGCTGTTTTGACTTTCTGTATAAGCGCAGAATTGACAACAACTTTTAACGCTCAGCCATACATTGGAAATATGTTGTATTCTTTGTTCGTTATCATTGTGACGATAATCAGAAGGAAAGAATTTACCAACAATATCAAATCCACGGTATGAAACTCGATTAGCAAAGACAGCCGAGCCAGTCAACGGTCAAGATGAACGGCGCATTTCATGCTCCGCCGTTGACAGTCCCACCCGTCTTTGCTAAAGGGTAATCAAGGCGGGAAAGCCCTGAAATGGCTTCCCGCCCATTTCAATTTTTACAAATAAACGCTCCAAAATCAGAAAGAGAGCGGCCAAGCACTTTGAGGGATTGGCCGCCTTGTCCACCCATCCAGCGGGGCGGCGGGCGGCGGTCAAGGCCGGGTGTAACCCCGTTTATTTCAGTCTTGACGGTTGCCCGCTGTCCTGCTACTTTTCCGGGAGTGTGGCCACAACTTCGGGACACTTTGTCCACAAGTCGGAGCGTAGGACGAGGGACGGGAGCTTTCATATACGCCCAGTCTGCTGTTGAAACCAGACCTGCGCTTACGGCTCCACGCCACGCAAGCACAGCCCTGTTTTCCTGCCGCTTCAAATGCCCTTGCCCTCCCCGGCGGCAACGGCATTTTCACGGCAACGCCGACAGAGCGTATAACACACTACACTTTGCGTCGCAAAGTCGTGTGCCAAATGGGGGCGTTGCCCCCTTTGGAAACCCCCACAAGAAAAGGCGATATGCTACCCCTCCACGGGGCGCATACCGCCTTTTCTTGTTATTCAGCCCTCCGGCTGTATTGGTTGAGCAAAAGTCAGCGTGGGATTGGTGTGGTATCTTTATCTAAGCGATACCCCTGTTTCGTACTTGGATAAGGTCTGGCGTGTCACGCCGATTTTTTCCGCCAGTTCGTCCTGTGAGTAACCGTGGATCTTACGAAGTGAGATTAAATTGTCCTTAAACATTTTTTCTCCTTTACGATTCCAAGGACGCACCAGCGCAGAATCGGGATTCGGCTGATGAGTTCATCCAGCAGGAATGCGCCCACAAAGGCTCCGGTGCCCACCAGAAGATAGACCAGCACTTCCGGCGTGTTGGGGGCATGTTCGTGCAGTTCATACGAGATCACAGCAATGGGCAGATAATGAAAAATGTACAAACCCCATGACTTCTTCGCCATCCAGCGTGTGAATGCGGTTGAGGTATCGGCATATTTTTTCATCGTTGTAAGGATTCCAAGAATGGCAAACCAGCAGTAAACGCAGGCATGGATGTTGTTCAGAACCGGTGCAATGGCGTAATTTTCACCAAAATAGCGCACGGTGTACGAGATGCCAAGCACAGCCGAGACTGCGTCAAACATCCACCACCACTTGCACAGCCGTTCCATTACTTCCTCGTGGGAAAGCAGAAAATAGCCTGCAAAGAAGCAGAATCCATAAATACCGAACCGATAAACGGTGACGACCGGGGTGTTCAATACCTGTGCCGAGCCATAAACAACGATCGTCAGCATCAGGATGCTCCAGACCGGTGCTTTGGAACAGAAGTTCCAGACCCGGTCTTTTTCAATTTTCCGAACCACAAGCAAAAGCATGGAGAACAGCCAGAGCATCTGGATGTACCACAGAGGTCCTACACCAGACAGCACGGTGATCAGATATACTATAGGCATCGGAAGGTCCGCAATGTTCAGTCCGCCGCCAATTTTCAGGTTATAGATACCAAGAAGCCACTGGAACACGAACAAGCCGATCGTAGACGGAACCAGCAGCTTGCGGGTTTTATCTTTCACAAATTGTTTTGTGGTATGGCTTTGCAGATAGTACCGTGCGCTCATCCCCGACACAACAAACAGCAATGCCATGAACCAAGGGTAGACCAGATATTGAAAGCAATCCTGTAACTGATGCTCCCGGAAGGGGCCAATCACACCAAAAGGCTGCACTCCATTGAACATATAGACCACATGGTAGATCACCACCAAGACCACCGTCATCCAGCGAATATTATCCAGATACAGCTTTCTTGCAGGGGTCATGACATTCCCACCTTTGCAATGATTTTTAACACAGTATAGCACAAAGTCTTTTTCTTTGCGACCAACTTTCCTTGGCAAAACTATACGGTTCCTGTTAAGAATCGTTGCAATTCATCTGAATCTGCAAACAAAACGAAAGACCGCGCCGTAAACGGAACACAGCTTACGCAATGCCGTCGTATATACAACGGCGACTTTTGCGTTGCAAAAAGCTTGTTTGGGGGGAGTACCCCAAACCCCTTTGTTCTGCATTTCCCAATGCAGGCTGCACCTCCCTGCAGGATGCTTTTGAGGGTGTCAATCCGTACATCCTAAAACAAAAGCCGCCCGAAGGCGGCAGGATACATCACGGAAGCAAATATGAACGCGGCTCAGGGCCATCAGAACAGATCCAGCATGTTGTCCAGATAAATTTCTTCCCGGACGCGCAGCTGATACTCAGGCTTTGTCATGTAGTAAAGCAGAAATTCCAGTATCAACGCGCTGCCCAGTCCCCGCCCCTCGATCTTGAAGTTGGAAAAGCCGCCGGGCAGATAAACTTTGCGGATATCCCCGGCCCCGATGAAGCCGGGGTTTTCCATTGCCTTTGAAAAACGATAGCCCTGCTGTGCACCCGGCGCTGTGCAGCGGTGGTCCGGGCAGTCCTCGCCCAGATTTTTGCGGCTGACATTCTCGTAGCAGTGCTTTCTGTCCCGGCAGCCGTACCAGCAGCATTCGTTGCACAGAAATTCCACCTTGTCCTTCTGATCCTGCGGCAGGGTATCCAGCTCTGCAAACGACTTGTTCAGGCGGAAATCCGGCACAACATAGCGGAACTCTTCCCGTTCCGTCTCTCTGCGGAGCTGCTGAAAATCTGTAAGGACCTTTGTTGTGGAGGACACGAAATAAAGGCCCGGATACTGCCTTTTCAGGTAGTTCAGCAGCAGGTCCGAATGGACGATGACACCATTCTGCACACGGTTTTCTTTTTCAAACAGCGCACAGAGGGCATTGCATTTCCGGTCTGCAAGGTGCTCTTCCCGGAGCAGCGAATTGCTGAAGGTGAGCCGGGCCGATATGCCATATTCCTGCATCAGTGCAAGCACCCGGTGCGGCTGTGCATCGCCAAAGCCAGTGCGGCCCCCGCCCCAGATGCAGTCGGCCGGTGCACCGTAGACCGAACCGATCTCGCACCAGTCGTAAAAATATTCCCTGTGTTCACGGAACAGCGGCAGAAACACACGGTACAGTTCATAAAATTCAAACAGTCCCGGAAGATGATAATATGCCGTGCTGCGTTCGTGCTGTGCCATTGCCGTGTGTGTTCCTCATTTCTGTAAGTTTCAGCTTCCCTGCAGCAGCTTTTGCGCTGCACCCGGAGATCTTTTTGTCAGTATAGCACAGTCCTGCCGGGAAAGAAATCATCTTCCTCTTGACCTTGAGCGCACTCCAAGTTTTATCATGTGCATGCTGGTGATCTTATCTTTCTCATTATATTCCTTTCTCTGCGAAAGAACAAGAAGTATCTTCATGTCTGACATGAAAAAACAGATTTTTGATCTTCCTTACCACTCCTGAAAGAACGAGACGAGCTTTGCCCAGTTTTCGCGCCTTGCTTTACAGCACAGCGCCTGTTCTGTCAAGAGATGAAACGTTTTTCGTGCATTGCGAAAAATGTTTCGGTTCACATGCTCTGCGGCTCGATCTTCACCGTTCTGCCGCCCAGGTTTTCGTAAATGCGGTGGGAGACTGAGATCACCGTGCGGCCTGCAGAGGCGCGGCGCAGTGCTTCCAGCACACGGGCTTCCGTTTCAGCGTCCAGATTTGCCGTGACCTCGTCCAGCAAAAGCACAGCCGGGTCCGCCGCAGCAGCGCGGGCAATGGACAGCAGCTGCCACTCGCCCTGCGAAAACATGCCATCGCTGCAAACGGTGTCGCAGCCTTCCGGCAGGGCCTGAATGGCTTCGTCAATGCCTGCAAGCTTTGCCGCATTCCATGCCATCTCTGCAGTGATCTGCGGATCGCCCAGCGTGATCTGCTCCAGCACGGTGCCCGGCACACGGGAGAATTGCTGCTCCACGCAGCCGATGCAGGTGCGGCGCTCGCGGTCGGTGATGCGTGCCACATCCACGCCGCCAATGGTAACAGTGCCCGCCTGCGGCTGGTACAGGCCCAGCAGAAGCTTGAACACCGTGCTCTTGCCCGCACCGGTGCGGCCCACCAGCGTGACCTGCCCGCCCTGCTTTACCGTCATGGAGAAATCACTCAGGACGGGCTTTTCGCCATAGCCGAAGGTCACATGCGCAAGCTCCACATCCCCGCGCGCAGCGGTCCGGCGCTCGGCAGGGATCGTGCGCTCCGGCTGAGCGAGAAAGGCATCGATGCGCTTGACACCCGCCATGGCCGACTGGATGGTCTGGATCTCCATGCCAAGGCTTTCAATGGGAGCAAAAATGCGGGAAATGTAGTTGATGATCGCCACCGAGGTACCCACCGACATCCCAAAGAATGTAAGCACCATGGCATTGCCGGAAGCGGAAAGCAGCATCACGATGCCTGCCACCACCGCGTTCAGCGCCAGCACCACCGGCGAATAGATGGCATCGTAAAAATTGGTGCGCTCCATAGCGGCGTAGCTCTCGCCGATGCAGCGGTCATAGCGGCGTTCCCTATAGCTTTCCAGCCCCAGCGCCCGGATGGTGCGGATGTTGTGCAGCGTCTCCGGCACCTGACCGGAGACAGCCGCAACGGCACGGCGGTTATCCAGTTGTGCGGCCAGCATCCGCTTTTGCACATGGCGGGTGAACACCGCAAACAGCGGCAGCACCAGCAGCAGCACCAGCGCAATGCCGGTGTTTTTTACCGCGATGACCGCCATGATGGAAATGATGCGGCAGGCATCTGCCGCCATGCTGATGATGCCGGAGGTGAACAGCGCTTCCACCGTGTCCACATCGCCGGAAAAGCGTGCCGCCACCTCGCCGGGGTTCTGGCCTGCCAGCGTGCTTGCGGGCAGCCGGGTAAGCTTCCGGGACATTTCCGACCGCAGCGCGTGGGTCATTTTCTGGCCAAAGAGCACCAGCAGGCTTTCCTGCGCGGAGGAAAGCCCCCCTTCCAGCGCCAGACTGCCAAAGTAAAGCAGCACTGCTGCAATGGTGAGCGGGATGCCTGCGGTGAGCCGGTCAATGATACCGGCCAGCAGCAGCGGCGGCAACAGTGATGCCACCACCGATGCCGCCACGCACAGGATGGTGCCCGCCGTGAGCAGATGATGCGACATGGCGGCCATGCGGATGGCTTCAAATACGCCGTTATCCTTTTTACTCTTCATCCAGATCGCCTTCTTTCTGCACCGTCTGGCTCTCGTACAGCTGGCGGTACAGCGGAACCGTTTCCATCAGCTGGGCATGGGTACCAACGGTGGTTTTACCGCCGTCCATAAAGATCACTTTCTGCATCTGCGGGAAGTGGTACAGCCGGTGCGAGATGAGGAAGACCACCTTATCCTTTGCATCGCTCTGCAAATCGGCAAACACGGTATCCTCGGTATGGCGGTCCAGCGCAGAGAACGGGTCGTCCAGGATCAGCACCGGGCGCGGGTGGGCCAGCGTTCTTGCCAGTGCCAAGCGCTGGGCCTGACCGCCGGAAAGGCGGGTGCCGCTGGGGCCGATGACGGTATCCACACCGTTCTCCATGGCCAGCACTTCGCCGTCCAACGCAGCGGCAGCAAGCCACGGCATGGCATCCTGTTCACTGCCGCAGAGAACATTGTTCTGCACTGTATCGGCGCTCAGCTCCGGATCATGGCCCAAGTAACCAACGGTGGCAGAGATCTGCCGCGGGGTCATGGCAGCAAATTCCGTTTTGCCAAATTTTGCCGAGCCGCCGTAGGGTGCTTCGCACAGGAACACCCTGCCGAAGGTGGATTTGCCGCAGGCCACCGGGCCGGTGACGCCAATGATATCGCCGGGGTGCGCCGTCAGGCTCAGGCCGGAAAAGATGGGTCCTTCGCCATAGGCAAAGGAGAGGTTTTCCAGCGTCACGTCCTGCGCCGCCGGGATATTCAATGCTTCCAGCTGTTCCGGCTGCTTCATCAGTGGCTTGATGCGCTTCCACGAGACCTCGGCTTTCTGCACCGAGTTGAACAGCTTTGCCACCTTGGAGGATTTGACCACCAGTTTCGTGAAGCAGGATCTCGTGGGCTCGGAGATGTGTATAAGAGACAGCACCAGTTTCGTGAAGCAGGAAAGAAAGGTGGTGAACGCCGCAATGTCCCATGTGCTCCAGCCGGAGCCGAGCACATTTTTAGCGCCGAACCACAAAATGAACAGCACGCCTGCCTCGGACGCTGCCAGATACAGCGGCGGCAGAGCGGACTGCCACACATTGTTGCGCACGGCTGTTTTTTCGTAGGTGTTCAGGGCTTCCTCGTACTTTTCTATGCGGGCATCCTCACAGCCGTAAATGCGGTAGGTCACAGCATTCCGGGCGCGGTCGAGGGTGGCAGCGCTCAACGCACTTGCTGCCTTTTTGTACGCTGCACCGGCGCGCTGCACCGGCTTTTTCATCCATGCCGCGCACATGTAGGAAAACGGCGTGAACAGCAGGCTGAGCAGCGCCAGCCGCCAGTCGTACACCAGCAGCATCACAGCATAGCCCACCAGCGCCACGCCGGTATCAAAGATCTCGGTGGTGAACTTGCGCATCCCCTCTACGCAGTCGTCCACATCCGAGATGGCCTTGGTCATCAGTTCACCGACGCCTTCTTTTTCCAGCGCCGCCCGGCTCTGCCGCACCAGATTGGCATACAGGATGCCCTTCATCCGGCGGTTGATGTTGTTGGCAAAGCGGCGGACATAAAAGCGCTTGATAAAGCGCGCCGCCTGCACCGCCAGCGTGACCACGATATAGGCCAGCACCAGCATGGCCATTTTTGCCGCCGTCTCACTGCCGCCCAGAATGTCGGCAAGGCACTGGGCCAGCCGGCCCTCGAACCAAGGCGTTGCCAGCAGGCCGATGTTATACACAAGGCCCGACAGCGTGACAAAGGCCAGCGGGAGCCACTCTGCTTTGAAATAGGAGAGCACCCTGTCCGGGCGGAACGTTTTATCCTTTTTCATGAGCAGCCTCACCTCCTGCAGCTTTCCGGAAATGCGGGAAGCCCGCGCGGCTCTCGGTCTTGGATGCTGTGTACAGCTTGTTCAGCGCAGCGGCAAAGGCAGCGGCTTCCTCGGCGGTGAGCACATTGGTCAGGTATTCGTAAAAGGCCGCTTCGATCTCTGCCTTGGAGGATCTCAGGCTTTCCGCCTTTTTGGTGGGGTACAGCAGCTGGCTGCGCCGGTCGCTGGGGGCATCTCTGCGGATCAGAAGACCCTTTGCTTCCAGATTTTTTGTCCGCCGCGCAATGGCAGCCTTATCTGCGTGCAGCAGTTCCGCCAGCTGCGCCTGCGTGCAGCCGGGGTGATGCCGCACTGCATGGATCAGGTCGATCTCTGCTGTGCCGACCCCTTCCTCCCGCATCGTGAGCAGGACCAGTTTTTCCGCTTCGCGCGCAATCTTTGTGATTTTTCGTTCCGTAATATCCATAGGCTCCTCCGGGCTTCATCGCAGGAAGTTGTATCTACATCGTTGTATGTACAATCAATAGTATAGCATCTCGTTTCCAAAATGCAAACAGTTCTTTTTGTGCCCGTATTTTTGCAATGCTGGCAGGCTCCACACCCAGTGCATGGGCCGCTCCTGTACAGACCAGCCATGTGCTGCGGCATTGCCCGCTTTTGGCATCTGCCGCAGTCCTTTCCCACGTTGAGGCCGATATAAGCCCATTTCCACATCATGTCAACAGGTTTATAGCATCAAAACAGCCCTGACCGTGTCCGCTGTAAAAGCAGGCAGACGATCAGGACTGTTTTTCCGTATTTCTTTATTTCAGCCGGTCAGCAGGCATCCACATTCTTGGTGACCATCACGTCACTGTCCAGCCCGCAGACGTTGTGCAGCACAATGGTGCCTGCCTTGACGGGGGCGGTCAGCACCACCTTGCGGATCTCGTCCATCACCGGGAAGATCATATCCTTGGGGACGGCCTTGGTCAGGCGCACGCTGGTAACAGGCAGCTCGCCGCCCTTAACCAGCACTGAGCTGGCGATGGTGCGGCGGGGCGCAGTCAGCTCCTGACGGACATACTGTTCGCCGCGGGGGCAGGTGTGACCGGTGACCGAGATCACCTGACCATTTTCAACTTCGGCTTCGATCTCGCAGCCGTTGGGGCAGACGATACAGGTAAATTGCTTTTTCATTCCACCGACACCTCCAGTGCGCCCGTTTCCTGCAGCTTGGCAGCAGAGACCTTGAACTGGATCATCTCCGCAGGAATGGCTTTCTTCATCTTCTTGGCAGCAACTTCCACACCGTTCTGGCGCACCACGATGCGGCAGTCACGGTAGTGGTTCCGCACGCGCAGCGACAGGCTAAAGTCGTTCTTGCCGCTGACCTTCTGCGGAATGGTGTGGCCCACGCCCTCGCCGCACTTCACGTCCAGCGTGCAGGGGTCGATGCCCTTGCCCTCAACGTAGGCGGCAGCGTGGCGTGCCAGTGCCTCGGACTCCATGGAAACAAAGTCCACCAGATCATGCACATGCAGCACATTGCCGGCAGAGAACACGCCGGGCACGTTGGTCTGCAGGTTCTCGTCCACCACAGCGCCGTTGGTGTGGGGGTCAATGGCGATGCCGGCATCCTCCAGCAGCTTGTTCTCCGGGATCAGGCCCACGGAGAGGATCAGCGTATCACACTTGTACTCCTTCTCGGTGCCGGGGATGGGCCGACGGTTCGCGTCCACCTCGGAGATGGTCACGCCGGTCAGACGGTCACGGCCATGGATCTCGGTGACGGTGTGGCTGAGATAGAGCGGGATATTGTAGTCATCCAGACACTGCACGATGTTGCGCGGCAGGCCGGAGGGGTAAGGCATCAGCTCGAACACTGCCTGCACATGGGCGCCTTCCAGCGTCATGCGGCGTGCCATGATCATGCCGATATCGCCGGAGCCGAGGATGACGACCTCCTTGCCGGGCATCCGGTTGTAGAGGTTCATGTAAGCCTGCGCGGTGCCTGCGGTGAACACGCCCGCCGGACGCTCGCCGGGAATGCCCAGTGCGCCGCGGCTGCGCTCCTTGCAGCCCATGGCAAGCACCACAGCCTTTGCCTGATACTGGCGCAGGCCGCTGCGGGTGGAGGCGGTGACGACACGATCCTCCGTCAGGCTCAGCACCGTGGCGCTGGTCTCGTAAGGGATCTCACGCTTGTTCACTTCATCAATGAACGCCTGTGCATATTCCGGGCCGGACAGGCTCTCGCCGAAGCGGCCCAGACCGAAACCGTCATGGATGCACTGGCGCAGGATGCCGCCCAGCATCGCCTCGCGCTCCAGAATGATCATGTTGCGGATGCCCTGCTTGTGCAGCTCCACCGCTGCGGCAAGACCTGCAGGGCCGCCGCCGATAATCACAACGTCTTTCTGTTCCATCGCTCAGTTCTCCTCCTTCCGCATATTGCCGGTGAGTACCCATGAACCCTGACGGCTGTAACGCACATTCTCCGGCTCGGTGCCCAGCTCCTGCTCAATGAAGTGTTCGATCTTCATCTGGCAGAAGCCGCCCTGACAGCCGCCCATCATGGCGCGGGTGCGGTACTTGATGCCGGTCATGGTGGAAACGCCCAGCGGGTTGTGGATAGCCTGCAGGATCTCGGCCTTGGTCACTTCCTCACAGCTGCAGATCATCTCGCCGTAATCGGGGTCCTGCGCGATGAGCTCTGCCTGCTGTTCCGGCGTGCACTCGGCAAACTTGACGATGCCCTTGTGGTGCGGGTCAAAGTCTGGGTTTTCCTCAAACTTTTCGCGCTCCTGCATCAGGCCGATGACGTAGCGGGCCAGCGGAACGCTGCCGGTCAGGCCCGGGGATTCAATGCCCACGAGGTTGACGGCATTGGGTGCCACGTCGTCCCGGATCTCCACCTTCCAGTCCTGAATGGCACCGTTTTCATCCACCCACTTGGGCTGGATGCCGGCGAAGGTGCGGATCTGATCCTTTTTAAAGATGTGGGGCCACAGCTTTGCGCCCTCCACGGCCAGACTGTCCATGTTGGCCTGCGGCACACCGTAGTCGTCCAGCACATCGGTGTTCTCCGCGTCCGGGCCAACAGTCACGTTGCCGTCCACGGTGGGGGTGATGTGGATGCCCATATAGGTGTTGCTGGGCACCGGGTACACCGGCATGGGCAGCAGCTTGCCCATGCGCTTGTGCAGGATGATGTAGTTGCTGCGGGAGCCTATGACACGGTAGCCGGTCAGGCCCAGCAGGTCGGAGATCTGCTTTGCGCCCAGACCAGCGGCGTTGATCACCCAGCGGGTGCAGAAATCGCCATGGGCAGTATGCAGGTAGTACAGCTCATTTTCCCGGGTGATAGCCTCTACCTTGTGGTCAAAGAAGAAGTCCACGCCGTTGGCGTGTGCGTTCTCGGCCAGCGCCACCGTGTACAGGAACGGGTCCATGATGCCGCTGTTTTTGGACCACATGGCAAACTTGCCCACCACGGCGGGCACCAGCTCGTGCAGCATTGCTTCATCGATCATCTCCAGGCCGGTGCAGCCGTTGACAGCGCCCTGCTTCATGGTGCGCTCCAGCTGCTCCATGTCCTCGGGGGTGTTGCCCACCAGCACCTTGCCGCAACGCTTGAACGGGAAGTTCAGCTCTTCGGCCAGCTGGCCCATGATCTTGTTGCCTTCTACGCAGCACTTCGCTTTCAGGCTTCCAATGGGGTTGGCAAAGCCGCCGTGCACCACCGCAGAGTTGCGGCCACTGGTCTCGTTGCAAACATCCAGATTTTTTTCCAGCACTGCAATGCTCAATTTGTAGCGCGAAAGTTCGCGTGCAATGGCGCTGCCCACGACACCCGCACCGATGATGACCACATCGTATTGTTTTTTCATGGTATCCACCTTTCTTCCTGATTTGGAGATCCGGCTTTTATGTTATATATTTCATTGACTAAAATATATAACATTTCGTAATCTCTGTCAAGCCGTTTCCGGAAAAAAACTGCACAAAAATATGCCGCATCTTTTGGCATAGATACGGCATTTCTGAACGTGATACGGTTGTTTCAGGCTTTGAAATAGTGTGGGAATGCTTCCCGGATCGCAGAAAGGTTCTCCGTGTAGCGCTGCATATGCTGCCCGGCAATGCGGTGTGCTGCCGCCGCATCCTTCTGTTCAATGGCTTTCAGCAGGCTGACGTGATCCTCGTAGATCGTTTTTGCGGGCCTGCAGCGGAAGCTGAGGATGGTGGTGCGGTCAAAATGCGGAGCCAGATTTTCCACCAGGTCGTACCAGTACGGGCAGCCGCACTGCACATAAAGCAGCCGGTGGAACCCCTTGTCCAGCTCAAAGATCTTTTCTTCCTGTGCACGCTCAATGTACATGCGCCAGAGCGCCACGTTCTCCCACAGCTGGTCGATATCCGCCGGGGTCAGCTTTTCGCACGCCATGCGGGCGATCTCTGCTTCCAGTACAGCACGCAGATGGCGCACTTCTTCCACCAGCTCTGCATCAATGAGAGAAACATAGGTGCCAATCTTGGGCCGGATCTCAATGAGCCGCCGCTGCGCCAGCTCCAGCTCTGCTTCCCGGAAGGGGGTGCGGCTCACCCCCAGCTGTTCGCACAATTCCGGCTCGTTCAATTTTTCACCCGGCTCCAGACGGGTGTTGATAATATTATCGATCAATACCCGCAGAACAAAACTTTTTGCAGATTCATGCTCTCTGCGCTCTGAAATCGTAATCATCGGAAGGCTCCTTTCCCTCACAGGGAAACACTGTTCTCAGACTGCTGGGTCAAGTATACCACACTGCACACCGGCGTAAAAGAGGACAATATATAAAAGGAAGAAAACTGTGTCAGAATTGTAAAAGATAAAATATTTTAACTATTATTCTTGACTTATCCAACGATTCGGCTATAATGGTCGTGTTCGCAAGAAACTTCAAAAAATTTAGATATTCAAAACAAATCAAAGGAGACTACTACCATGACGTTTGAAGAAATGAAGAAGATCGTTGTTGATACCCTGAACTGCGACGAGGACAAGGTGACCATGGAGGCCAGCCTGACCGAGGATCTGGAGGCCGACAGTCTGGATGCCGTGGAGCTGAACATGGCTCTGGAAGATGCCTGCGGCGTGTCCATCCCGGACGAAGAGCTGGCAAAGCTCAAGACCGTGGGCGATATCTACAACTACATCACTGCACATATCTGAGGCAAAAAGCAATGAACGATATCCGAGATCTTTTCCCCGGCCGAATGCGGGAGCGCACCTTCCAGCTGAAGGCCAAGCGGGATGCCGGTGCCGTCTGGCACGAGCAGCAGTTTGTGGAGTGCAAGCAGTGCGGCCGCCGCGCCGCACGCACCCTGTGGGCAAGAAGCCTTTACGTCTGCCCCAACTGCGGCTACCACATGCCCATTGGCGGGTACTACCGGCTCAGTCTGGTGCTGGACCACGGCAGCTTCCGGGAACTGGATGCCGACCTTGCTCCGCAGGATGTGCTGCATTTTCCGGGCTACCGTGAAAAGCTTGCCGCCGCCCAGAACAAGACCGGCCTGCGCGAAGCCGCTGTAACGGCCACCGGCCGCATCGGCGGGGTGGCCTGCGTGGCTGCCGTGCTGGACAGCCGCTTTTTCATGGGCAGCATGAGCACTGCCGTGGGCGACAAGATCACCCGCGCCATCGAGTACGCCGCCGCAAAGCACCTGCCGCTGGTTATTTTTTCGGCCAGCGGCGGCGCGCGGATGCAGGAGGGTATTTTCAGCCTGATGCAGATGGCAAAGACCAGTGCTGCCATCCAGCGCTTTTCAGCAAAGGGCGGGTTGTACATCAGTGTGCTCACCCACCCCACCACCGGCGGTGTGACGGCCAGCTTTGCAAGCCTTGGCGACATCATGCTGGCAGAGCCTGGCGCGCTGATCGGCTTTGCAGGTCCGCGGGTCATTGAGCAGACCATTGGCGAAAAGCTGCCTGCCGGATTCCAGCGCAGCGAGTTCCAGATGGAGCACGGCTTTGTGGATCAGGTGGTGCCCCGCAGCCAGCTGCGGGATACCCTGATCCAGGTCTTGCAGCTCCATGCAGGAGGAAAACACGAATGATCAAGGAAATTTTAGAGCAGCTGGCTCCGCTGGATGCCCAGATCGCCGCGCTGAAAGGCAGCGGCAACGAGATGGATGCCATCACGGCCCATGCCTCCGAGCTGGCAGAGCTGGCTGTGGAAGAGGACGAGATCCTGCGCACCTGCGGCCCGCTGACCGCCGAGGATCGGGTGTTCCTGGCCCGGCACCCGGAGCGCCCCCACATTGATGAGACTGTTTCTGCCCTGTTCACCGACTTCTTTGAGCAGCGCGGTGACCGTCAGTGCAAGGAAGACCCTGCCATTCTGGGCGGCATCGCCCGTTTTCACGGATTGCCGGTGACGGTCATCGGCCACCGCAAGGGCAGCACACTGGAAGAAAATCTGGCCTGTAACTTTGGTATGCCGGGGCCGGAGGGCTACCGCAAGGCCCTGCGCCTGATGAAGCAGGCCGAAAAGTTTGGCCGGCCCATCATCACCTTCATTGACACGCCGGGCGCTTACCCCGGCAAGGATGCCGAGGAGCGCGGTCAGGGCGAAGCAATTGCACGCAACCTGATGGAAATGAGCGGACTGACCGTGCCGGTCATTGCCGTTGTCACCGGCGAAGGCTCTTCCGGCGGTGCGCTGGCACTGGGTGTGGCAAACCACATCCTCATGCTGGAAAATGCCGTTTACTCGGTGCTCAGCCCCGAGGGCTTTGCCAGCATTCTGTGGAAGGATGCTTCCCGCAGCGGCGAAGCCTGCGAGATGATGAAGCTGACCGCGCAGGATCTGTACAGCGATGGCATCGTGGAGCAGGTGATCCCGGAACCGTTGGGCGGCGCACAGCGCAGCCACGCAGCCTTGTTTGAACAGTTGGATGTTGCTTTGCGGGTGCACCTGAAAGAGCTGTGCCGCATGAGCGGCCGCCAGCTGACCGACCAGCGCTATAAAAAATACCGCCAGATCGGAGAAACGAGGAACGCATGAGTGGTTTACAGCTGATCGCCACCGGCGGGGCCATCCCCGGCCGGACGGTCACCAACGAAGATCTGAGCCGCATGGTGGATACCAGCGACGAGTGGATCACCAGCCGCACCGGCATCCGCACCCGGCACTGGTGCACGGAGGATGAATCTGCCGCCACGCTGGCCATTTCCGCCGCAAAGCAGGCTTTGGCCCGCAGCGGCCTTGCCCCTGCGCAGATCGGGTGCTGCATCTGTGCCACCCTGTCCGCCCCAGACGCGACCCCCAGTGTAGCCTGTCAGGTGCAGGCGGCGCTGGGCCTTCCCGAGGAGCGGCCTGCGCTGGATGTCAACGCGGCCTGTTCCGGCTTCCTCTACGGCATAGCCGTGGCGCGGGGACTGCTGACAACTTTGGGTGGACAGTATGCCCTCGTCATTGGGTGCGAAGCCCTTTCCCGCCTGATGGACCCCGCCGACCGCTCCACCTGTGTACTGTTTGGGGATGGAGCCGGTGCTGCCATTTTTCAGCTGTCGGACACTCCCTTTGCTCTGACGCTGGGCGCGCGCGGCAGCGATGTTCTCCATGCGGGCGGGCCGAACCGCACAGGTTCTGCGCCCATCACCATGGACGGCAAGGCCGTATTCCGCTTTGCAGTGGATGCCCTGCCCAAGTGCCTGCACACTGTGCTGGATGAAACACAGCTGACCCTCGATGATCTTGAGTGGGTGGTCTGCCATCAGGCCAACAGCCGCATCATCGACCACTGCGTGCGGGCGCTGAAGGCCGATCCAGCAAAGTTCTACAAGAACATGGACCGCCACGGCAACACCAGCGCCGCCAGCATCCCGGTAGCCCTGAACGAGCTTGCCGAGAACGGGCAGCTGCAGCCGGGCCAGCTTCTGGCCTGCATCGGCTTTGGCGGCGGCCTGACATGGGGCGGCGCAATTTTTCAATACAAAGAGTAAAAATCATGTTCGGCAAACGGGCTCGCCCTCTCAGTCACCTTCGGTGACAGCTCCCCCAAAGTGGGAGCCTTTGGCCAAACCGAAAAGTTTACCGTACTGCCAAGGGCTCTCCCCTTGGGAGAGCTGTTGAGCAGAGCGAGACTGAGAGGGCGAGGACGCTTACCGATAGGATAAAACTATGAAACTTTTAAATGAAATTCTAGGCACAAAATACCCCATCATTCAGGGCGGTATGGCCAACATTGCCACCGGCGAGTTTGCCGCCGCCTGCTCCAACGCGGGTGCGCTGGGCATCATTGGTGCGGGCGGCATGAACGCCGACACCCTGCGCCAGAACATCCGCCGCTGCAAAGAGCTGACCGACAAGCCTTTTGGCGTGAACATCATGCTCATGCATCCGCAGGCAGATGAGTTTGCCAAGATCGTGGTGGAAGAGGGCGTGCCCGTTGTGACCACCGGTGCAGGCAACCCGGGCAAATATATCCCCGCGTGGAAAGCGGCAGGCATCAAGGTGATCCCGGTTGTCGCCGCCGCCGTTCTGGCAAAGCATCTGGAGCCGCTGGGCATCGATGCTGTCATTGCTGAGGGCACCGAGAGCGGCGGCCATGTGGGCGAAATGGCTACCATGGCGCTGGTGCCGCAGGTGGTGGATGCCGTAAATGTACCCGTCATTGCGGCTGGCGGCATCGCCGATGGCCGTCAGCTGGCAGCAGCTCTGGCTCTGGGTGCCTGCGGCGTGCAGGTAGGTACCTGCCTGCTGGTGAGCGAGGAGTGCCCCATCCATGAAAACTACAAAGCCGCCCTGCTCAAGGCCAAGGACAGCGATACCATCGTGACCGGCCGAAGCGTGGGTGCGCCGGTGCGAGTGCTGAAAAACCGAATGAGCCGCGAATATGTCCGGCAGGAAAACGCCGGTGCCGACAAGATGGAGCTGGAAAAGTACACCCTTGGCAGCCTGCGCCGCGCCGTGTTTGAGGGCGACACCACCACCGGAAGCCTGATGGCCGGTCAGGTGGCAGGCATGCTGCACGAGGTGCGCCCTGTGGCGGATATTCTTGCAGACCTGTGGAACGGCGGGAGGCAGCGCATTGCCGCGCTGAACACCGAATGCTGACCCTCGGCAGAAAGACCCTGTCTGTGCCCATCCTACAGGGCGGCATGGGTGTGGGCGTTTCCCTTGGCGGGCTGGCCGGTGCTGTTGCAGCCTGCGGCGGCATGGGGTGCATCTCCACCGCCGATGCAGGCTACCGGGAGCCGGACTTTGCCCGCGACCCGGCAAGCGCCAACCACCGTGCACTGACAGCGGAAATTAAAAAAGCAAAGCAGATTGCAAAGGGCGCGGGCATGGTAGCCATCAACGCCATGGTGGCAACGCAGGATTATGCGGCCGCGATCCGCACCGCTGTGGAAGCGGGCGTGGACGCGGTGGTGTCCGGCGCGGGCCTGCCGTTGGAGCTGCCCGGCATCGTGGGCACAACGGATGTTGCCATCGCTCCCATCGTTTCCAGCGGAAGAGCCGCAAAGCTCATCCTGCGCCGCTGGGCCAAAGAGTTTGGTCGCACCGCTGATTTTGTGGTGATCGAAGGCTGCAAGGCAGGCGGACACCTCGGCTTTGCCGAAGATGACCTGCTGGCAGGCAAATGCCAGACCCTCGATGACATCCTGCCCGAGGTGCTGGCCGAGGTAAAGCCCTTTGAAGCACAGTTTGGCCACAGCATCCCCGTGTTTGTGGCAGGCGGAGTGTATACCGGTGCCGATATGGCCCACTTTACCGCAATGGGCGCTGCGGGCGTACAGCTTGCTACCCGCTTTATCACCACCTACGAGTGCGACGCATCCCAGGGCTACAAGGACGTTCTGCTGAACGCCCGGCCCGAGGATGTACGGATCATCCACAGCCCGGTGGGAATGCCGGGCCGTGCACTGAACACCCCGCTGGTGCAGGCGCTGGCAGAGGGGACCCGCTTCCCTCCCCGGCACTGTGCCCGCTGCCTGAAGACCTGCGACCCCGCCAAGGTGCCCTACTGCATCACCCACGCGCTCATCGAAGCCGTAAAGGGCAATGTGGAGGAGGGCCTGTTCTTCTGCGGGGCCAACGTGGGCAGGCTGGACCGGATGCGCACAGTACAGGAGCTGATGGATGAACTTGTGACCGAATGGAGGCAAAATCAATGAAGCTTGCCGTTTTATATGCCGGTCAGGGGGCACAGCACCCCGGCATGGGCAAAGAATTTTACGAAGACTCTCCCGCGTTCCGGGCGGCATTTGACAGTGCAGAACTGGACTTCGATCTGCACCGCGTCTGCTTTGAGGACCCGGACGGCCTTTTGAATCAGACCGAATACACCCAGCCCTGCATGGTGGCCTTTGCCTGCGGCGTGACCGCAGTGCTGGCCCAGCAGGGCGTGAAACCCGCTTATGTGGCCGGGCTTTCGCTGGGCGAATACTCCGCGCTGGAAGCTGCCGGGGTGTTCACCGCAAAGCAGGCTATCGAGCTGGCCGCTTACCGCGGCAAAGCCATGGCCGAAGCTGCAAAGGGCATCGACTGCGGCATGACCGCCGTGCTGAACCTTGACCGGCAGGCACTTGCAGCCTGCTGTGAGCAGGCTGCACAGCTCGGCTGTGTGCAGATCTGCAACTACAACTGCCCGGGTCAGCTGGTCATCGGCGGCGAGAAAGCCGCTGTGGACAAAGCCGCCGCACTGGCCAAAGAAGCCGGTGCCCGCCGCTGCATCCCGCTCAAGGTGAGCGGCCCGTTCCACACCCGTCTCATGGCCCCCGCCGGGGATGCACTGGCAAAGCGTTTTGCGTCTGAGCCCTTTGGCGAGATGCAGGTGCCGGTGCTGTTCAACTGCCTTGGCCGTGAAAAAGCTGAGCAGGACAGCATCCCCGCCCTGCTCGTGAAGCAGGTGCAGAGCAGCGTTTACATGGAAGATACGCTCCACCGCCTCGGTGAGCTGGGCGTAGACCATATTCTGGAAGTTGGCCCGGGCAGTGCTCTGGCTGGCTTTGTGAAAAAGACCCTGCCCGGCGTGGTCTGCGCTTCGGTGGAGACCCCGGAGCAGCTGAGCGCCGCACTGACAGCATGGAAGGAAGAGCTATGAGCGAAGAAACGATCATCCGCACCGCCGTTGTTACTGGCGGAAGCCGGGGCATTGGCCGGGCTGTGTGCATCCAGCTGGCAAAGCAGGGCTGCAATGTCGTGGTGAATTACTGCCACGGCGAAGCTGCAGCTGCCGAGACGGTGGCTCTGTGCAAGGCCGAAAATGCAAATGCCGTGGCTGTGCAGGCCGATGTTTCCACTGCCGAGGGCTGCAAAGCACTCTTTGAACAGGCGGTGAACGCCTTTGGCCGGGTGGATATCCTTGTGAACAACGCGGGCATTACCCGCGATAATCTGATCCTGCGCATGAGCGAAGAGGACTTCGATGCAGTGCTGAACGCAAACCTCAAGGGTGCGTTCCTCTGCTGCAAGGAGGCCGCCCGCCGCATGGTGCGCCAGCGCTGGGGCCGCATCGTGAACCTTTCCAGTGTGGTGGCCCTGCGGGGCAACGCCGGCCAGACCAATTACGCCGCCAGCAAGGCGGGCCTGATCGGCCTGACCAAAAGCCTTGCCCGCGAGCTGGCAAGCCGCAATGTGACCGTGAATGCGGTCGCGCCGGGCTTTATCGAGACCGACATGACCGCCGCCCTGCCGGAAGCCGTCCGTGCCGAAATGGCAAAGGGCATCCCCGCAGGCCGCGCAGGAAAGCCGGAGGATGTGGCAAATGCAGTGGCATTTTTTGCCGCAGAACAAAGCAGCTATCTCACCGGGCAGGTGCTCTGTGCAGACGGCGGCATGGCAATGTAAAAGGAGAAAACTCTCATGGAAAAACGCAGAGTCGTGATCACCGGCCTTGGCACCGTGAACCCGCTGGGCAACAACACCGCCGACAGCTGGGCCGCTGCCAAAGCAGGCAAATGCGGCATCGGCCCCATTACCCAGTTCGATACCACCGATTTTAAATGTAAGCTGGCAGGCGAGGTGAAGGGCTTTGACCCGGAAACCATCGTGGACAAAAAGGAAGCCCGCAAGATGGCCCGCTTTACCGTTCTGGCCCTTGCTGCCGCCGCTGAAGCGGTTGCAGACAGCGGTCTGGACACCGAAGCAGAAGCCAAACAGATCGGCGTCATCCTTTCCAGCGGCATCGGCGGTCTGCCCACTATTGAGGAGCAGCACACCCGCGGTGAAGAAAAGGGCATGGAAAAGGTAAGTCCCTATTTTGTGCCCATGTCCATTGCCAACATGGCGGCGGCACAGGTGGCCATCCGCTTTGGCCTGAAGGGCATGTGCACCTGCCCGGTGACGGCCTGCGCCGGCGGCACCAATGCCGTAGGCGATGCCTTCCACCGCATCCGTGACGGCTACGAGACCGCCATGGTCTGCGGCGGTGCAGAGAGCTGCATCAGCCCTCTGGGCATCGGCGGCTTTACCAGCATGAAAGCGCTTTCCACCGCGACCGATCCGGATGCAGCCAGCCTGCCCTTTGACGCACGGCGCGGCGGCTTCGTGATGGGCGAAGGCAGCGGTGTGCTGGTGCTGGAAGAGCTGGAACATGCCCGTGCCCGCGGTGCGCACATCTACGCTGAGGTGGTGGGCTACGGTGCCAACTGCGATGCCTACCACTTCACCGCCCCCGCCCCCGGCGGCGCAGGTGCCATCGACTGCATGGCGCTGACGCTGGCGGATGCAGGCATCGCACCGGAGCAGGTGGACCACATCAACGCCCACGGCACCGGCACCCACATGAACGATGCCTGCGAGACCGCCGCCATCCATGCGGTGTTCGGCAAACACGCAAAGCAGCTGACTGTGGTGAGCACCAAGAGCATGACCGGCCATCTGCTGGGCGGTGCGGGCGGCATTGAAGCCGTATTTACAGCGCTGGCCCTGCATGACCAGTTTGCGCCGCCCACCATCCACTATGAGCAGCCCGATCCCGAATGTGATCTGGACTATGTGCCGAACACTGGCCGTGCGCAGGCCATGACCTACGCACTGAGCAACAGTCTGGGCTTTGGCGGGCACAACGCCTGCATCGCCCTGCGCAGATGGGAGGGCTGACCCATGGCAGAACCCCGCACCGTGCGTGCAGACGCAAACGCCCTGAACAGTGAGGAGATCGCGGCGCTTCTGCCGCACCGCTATCCCTTTGCCCTTGTGGACCGCATTCTGGACTATGAGCCGGGCCAGTGGGCCATCGGCCGCAAGTGCGTGAGCCGCAATGAGGAATTTTTCTGCGGACATTTTCCCGGCCAGCCGGTGATGCCGGGAGTGCTCATTCTGGAAGCACTGGCCCAGACCGGTGCCGTTGCGGCGCTCAGCCTGCCGGAGAACAAGGGCAAACTGGCCCTCTTCGGCGGCATCAAGAATGCCCGCTTCCGCAAACAGGTCACCCCCGGCGATGTGCTCACCCTGCACTGTGAACTGGTAGAGCAGCACGGCCCGGTGGGCGTGGGCAAAGCCTCGGCGTGGGTGGACGGCAAGTGCGCCGCCACCGCCGAGCTGACCTTTGTGCTGACCGACCCCAACGTCTAAAAACACCCCTGTGAGTTTAAAAAAGCTCACAGGGGTGTTTTCCGTTATTTTACCATTGAGAAGCCGCTTTGCTCTCTCAGCCAAGCGCCACATCCAGAACCATCAGTGGTGCCCCACCAGATAGGCCACCCGGTCGATCCGCGCCGCCGTCATGCCGGTATCCGCCAGAAATTCCCGCACCAGCGGAGCACTCTCCTGCTCCTGATACTTTCCATTGGTGTTACTGCAATGGTAGGATCGCATATTTACTGATTTCTGTATCTGTTCAGGACAGCATCCGGGATATGGCAGTAACTGCAGTCTTCAGGGTGCCGTTCCAGATGGTGCTGATGCTCCTCAGCGCTCCGGACATAATTTGTCAGCGGCAGCACTTCCAGCATGATCTTGTCCCGGTCCTCCCGGCCGTTTATAAAAGCTCTTGCTTCTTCCAGATGTCTGGGATCTGTACTGTACAGCCCTGTCCGGTACTTTTTTCCAACGTCCACGCCCTGTTTGTTCAGGCTGTAGGGGTCGATGATCTCAAACAGGTGTGCCATCAGTTCTGAAATGCTTGTGTTTTTCTCATCATAGACCACTTTTACGCATTCTGCATATCCATCGTATGGGCCATCCAGAGAACTCGTTGTTCCGTTGGCTCTGCCGGCTTCAGTCATCTGTACACCAGGCACTGTGTCAAAAAAATGCTGTACGCCCCAAAGGCATCCGCCTGCGATATAGACCGTTTCCATCTTGATTTTCCCCTTCCTGTTGATCATATATCAGTTTTGCTCCTATTCTACCACGCTTTCCCACTGTCGGAAAGATGTCGGAAAACAAAAATGGCCCCGGAGGGCTTATCGCAGCTCTCCGGGGCCGCCTTGTGCAGAGTGATTTTCTCTCGATGGGCTTCCAGAAATGCTTTGCTGTAATCAGCTTGCGTGAACCACAGCGGAAGGACCCTCATAAGATATAGAAAAGATTTCTGTATTTTTCTTGACAGTTTTCCCATATTCTGTTTTAATACATCTGATAAAAGGGAGTAAAGGGCAGTGTTCCGGCTTATTCTTCGGGAGACTGCTGCATGGCAGCGTCATCACGGCAGAAATGCCCGATGTCATGTGTTCGCTTGAGACTTTTGTCACAGACAAGGTGCTGTGGCAGGAGTCTCTTTTTCTTGTCACCGTACCGGAGCACAATAGGAGGCAAGAAAACTATGAACTTTCTGAACACATTCGCAAGTCTGTTTTCCAATTTTGGAAACCTGACTTGGCAGATGGTGGTGATGTGGGGCATTGGTGCATTGCTCATCTACCTTGCCATCGCCAAAAAAATGGAGCCGAGCCTGCTTTTACCCATGGGCTTTGGTGCCATTCTGGTCAATCTTCCGCTGTCCGGTGCCATCACGCAGGGCGATACCGTAGGCCCCATTTCTGCCCTGTTTGAAGCAGGCATGTCCAACGAGCTGTTTCCCCTGCTGCTTTTCATCGGCATTGGTGCTATGATCGACTTTGGCCCCCTGCTGGAAAAACCGTGGCTCATGCTCTTTGGTGCCGCAGCGCAGTTTGGTATTTTCTTCACCCTGTTTCTGGCAGGCTTCTTCTTTGATTTGAAGGATGCTGCTTCCATCGCTGTCATTGGTGCAGCGGACGGTCCCACCGCCATTTTTGTAGCTAACACCCTCAACTCCCAGTACCTTGGTGCCATCATGGTGGCAGCGTACAGTTACATGGCTCTGGTGCCCATCGTGCAGCCGCCGGTCATTAAACTGCTGACCACCCAGAAGGACCGCCGCATCCGGATGCCCTATGAAAAGGGCAATGTCAGCCAGCTGACGAAGATTCTGTTCCCCATTGTTGTAACCATCATTGCCGGTATGGTAGCTCCTGCCAGCGTAGCTCTAGTTGGTTTTCTGATGTTCGGCAACCTGCTGCGGGAGTGCGGCGTACTGAACGCCCTCAGCGAAACCGCGCAGAATGTGCTGGCAAACCTCATCACCATCGTGCTGGGCCTGACCGTGGCCGGACAGATGACCGCTGACAAGTTTGTCCGGCCCGATACCCTGCTCATCCTTGCACTGGGTCTGGTAGCCTTCGTTTTTGATACCGCAGGCGGCGTGCTGTTTGCAAAGCTGCTGAACCTGTTCCTGCCCGAAGGCAAAAAACTGAACCCGATGATCGGTGCAGCCGGCATCTCCGCCTTCCCCATGAGCGGCCGTGTGGTCAACAAGATGGGATTGGAAGAAGATAACCAGAATTTCCTGCTGATGTACTCCATCAGCGTCAACGTTTCGGGGCAGATCGCATCCGTCATTGCAGGCGGCCTGATTCTGACCCTGATGGCTTAACGGAGGTACACTTATGCTTCATCTTTCTTCGTGGATGACCACCCTGCCCATGATGCTCATCGGCATGGTCGGCATTCTTCTCGTCATTGGTATCATTGTCCTGGCTGTGATGCTGCTCAACCGGCTGACAAGTCGGAAATAATTCATCCCATCAAGCAAAAGCGAATTTACGGCGAAATATCGCTATAAATATGATGCACAGGCCTTCTAAAACTGTGATTTTGTGACAATTTGGTGTCACTTCAATAAAGAACCCGCTTTCACTTCAATTTGATGTTGAAAGCGGGTTCTTTTCGCTTTTATGCGTGTTTGACGGCGGTTTCAAAAAGATTGACTGCTGCGTCCTCTTGCGTGTCGGTGTTGTGGGTACCACGCTTTTTCACTTCCGAAAAGATGTCAGAATACAAAAACCCCCGAAGAGCTTTTTACGGTTCTCCGGGGGTTGGTTCTATGCGCCGGTGTTCCTCACACCGATGCACAAACATTATTCGATTTCAATGAGATTGGGATTCACAGGCAGAGCCTTCTGCTGCTGCGGTGCGGGCAGTACGATGTGCAGGATGCCATCCTCGAACTTTGCGTGGATGTCCTCCTTCTTCACGGCATCACCCACATAGAAGCTGCGGGCACAGGTACCGGAGAAGGTCTCACGGCGCAGATAACGGCCATTGTTGTCCTTCTCGTCATTGGAGTGGTTGCGGACGGCCTGAATGGTCAGGTAGCCGTCGCTCAGCTCCATCTGAACGTCTTCCTTCTTGCAGCCGGGCAGGTCAACAGCCACATCATAGTTGCCATCGGCGGTCTGCTTCACATCGGTTTTCATCATGTTTGCGCCGCGCTTGCCGAAGGTCTCACGCTCTTCACGATTCATTGCACGCTCCAGCGCACCGTCGTTCCAAAACGGATCAAAGAAATCATCGAACAGATTTTCATGGAAAACAGCAGGCATAAACATAAAACAACCCTCCAATCCCGGCGTTCGGGTCGGGCATAAAATCAAGATCGTGCATCAGGAGCGGAGTCTTCCCGGGAGCCTTGCGGTTCCCTCATGCCCCTTTCTCCTGAGCACGCCACTGTTATAGCACCGTTTATTAGCAGTGTCAATAGTAGAGTGCTAAAATTCATAAAAGAATAATACTTTTATAATATTTCATGCAATTCTCGGCAAAATCGTTTGCACTGGATTCAATTTTTTCTTCTCCAATCGTAGTCTTTCGCTGTGACAGAACGGATGCAAGCCGTTTCTTCAGAACCAGGCGATCCATTGCCCGCGTAAACAATGCAGTTATCAAAAAGCCTCTCTGTCCTTGCAGCGTCTTGCGTTCTGCCGGTCCACCCGCTATAATAATGTGGAAACCGAGATGAAAAGAGCGTGATATTGTGGAAGAGACCGAGATCAGTCATTTTCTCCACATTCTGGTCCGAATGGGCGAAGCTTTACAAAACAGTGGCGCAGAAGTATTCCGCGTTGAGGACACTTTGAACCGGATCGCAATCGCCTATGGGGCAGAAGATGTGAATGTATTCGTGATCACATCCAGCATCGTGGTCACGCTTACCATGCCCTCGCTGCCGCCGCAGACCGAGACCCGCCGCCTGCGTCACGCTGCCAGCAATGACCTGCTGACATTGGAAAAGCTCAATGCGCTCAGCCGCCGTATCTGCACAGCGCCTCCTTCCATAGAAGAGTTTCAGCGCCAGCTGAATGCCATTTTGGCACAGCATCCGGACCCAAGACTGCATCTTGCCGGCAGTGTGTTGGCTGCTTCCAGTTTTGCCATCTTCTTTGGTGGAAATCTCTGGGACGGCCTGCTGGCCGGCGGCATTGCCGTTCTGATTTGCTGGATGGAGCGCTATCTCTCACCTTTTTGTATGAATGGCGTAGAATTTCAGTTTATAGCATCATTTCTCAGCGGTGTCTCCACTCTGCTGCTCTGCCGCTTTGGGATGCAGTTTCATGCCGATAAAGTTCTGATTGGTATCATCATGCTGCTGATTCCCGGCATCATGCTGACAAATTCCATCCGGGACATCTTACTTGGGGACATTATTTCCGGCTCTCTTCGGCTGGTGGAAGCCATTCTGATGGCCGCCACCCTTGCACTCGGCATGATGGCCGCCATCTGGTTGATGGGAGGAATTTCCGCATGATACAGGTTTTTTCGCAGTTGCTCAGTGCTGCCCTTGGTTCGGTCGGTTTCGGACTGATCTTCAATCTGAATCGGCGCTACTTACCCGCCGCCGGTGTAGGCGGACTTCTGGCATGGCTGGCTTATCTTCTTGCCGCCAACACCCTGCACAGCGTCTTTCTTGCCAATCTGTTGGCCGGTTTCTGTGCCGCTCTGTATGCCGAAATTCTTGCCCGATGCTGCAATGCACCCTCTACGCCTTTCTTCATCACCGCTGCCATTCCCCTCATTCCCGGAAGCACCCTCTACTACTGCATGAACGCAGTCGTCTCCAATGATTTGTCTACTGCAGAGCATTTCGGAGCGCAGACCTTTCTGGCCGCTCTTGGAATTGCCGGCGGTATGGCAATCGCATGGTGTCTGGCCGATTTGAGCCGGAAACTGCACGCACTTGCAATCCGTTCTTCGGGAAAGTAGCGATCTTCCACATTGAAGAATGCCGCTGATGATCGGGTCGTTTGAGCTGCCGCTCTGAAATACGAAGAAAGGCCGTCCGGCACCGCAGCAGGGCTGCCTTTACAACTACAAGGATGTGTCTCTATGAAACTACTCAAACAATTCATTCAGCAGGAAACGGTCCTCACCGCAGCCGCTGTGCTGGCCGTTGTCTCCGCCTTCTTTGTTCTGCCGGATGCGCAGTATCTCGGCTACATCGACCTGCGCACGCTGGCGATTTTGTTTTCCCTGATGACGGTCATGGCCGGGCTGCGGCGGCAGGGCTTTTTTGATGGACTGGGCCGGGCATTGCTGTCCCGTACCCACAGCACCTTTCAGCTGACGCTGGTACTGGTCGGGCTGTGCTTTTTCGGAAGCATGTTCATCACCAACGATGTTTCCCTGCTGACCTTCGTTCCCTTTACGTTCGTGGTTCTGAGCCGTCTGGGAGCGGATGTCCGCCGCTCCCTTCTGATCCCGGTGGTCTGTATGCAGACCATTGCGGCAAACCTTGGCAGTATGCTGACCCCCATCGGCAACCCGCAGAACCTCTATCTTTACGGAAAAAGCGGCATGAGCATCGGGGGATTTGTTCTTCTTATGCTGCCCTACACCCTGGTCTCTCTGCTCCTGCTGCTGGCTTGGGCAGCGCTGGTCTGCCGGAAAGCCTCTGCCGCCCTCTCCGTGGACGAGCTTGTTTCTTCTTCTGCATCTCAGGGAGATCAGAAGATCATCCTGCTGTATCTGGTTCTGTTTGCCATCTGCCTGCTGTCCGTGATCCGGGTACTGCCCTATGGCATTGCCTTTGCCGCTGTACTCGTCTGCGTTCTTTTTGCAGACCCGCACACCTTACGGGCAGTGGACTATTCCCTGCTTTTGACCTTTGTGGCTTTTTTCATCTTCATTGGCAATCTGGGGCGCATTCCGGCCTTTTCCGGCTGGCTGCAGGAGTTTCTGACCGGCCGGGAAGTTCTGGTGGCGGTTCTTGCTTCGCAGGTCACCAGTAATGTTCCCGCCGCCCTGCTGCTGTCCGGGTTCACGGCAGAGACACAAGCCCTCATCATCGGCACCAATCTGGGAGGTCTTGGCACTTTGATCGCATCCATGGCCAGTCTTATTTCCTACCGACAGATCGCACGGGAGCTGCCACAGGGGAAGAAGCAGTATTTTGGGCTGTTCACCCTGTCCAACCTGATTTTTCTTGCGATCCTGCTGGGTGTGTGGTTTTTGCTCCGCTGAGTGTGGCAGATGACTTATGGTTTTTCTATAAAGCTAAAAAAGGGAGTTCCGTCACGGACGAAGGTCCGGGCAGAACTCCCTTTGGTTTTATCGTATGGTCAGAATGCCGGTGCCCACCGGCACCTCCAGCAGCTTGCCGGAAAAATGCTCCGGGATACCGGACAGTGCCTTTTCCAGATAGGCATCGTTTTCCACCTTGTTCATGTCCCACACCAGACGGCACACCGCTTTCCCGCTCAGGGTGGAGCAGGTGATCATACCATCATAAAAATTGTTGCCGCCCGTCAGCCGATAGGCGCTGCGAATCGCTTTTTTCGTTCCATGCTCCGTCCTCCTTACACTCTTTCACCGCTTTTGCGCCGTAACGCACAGCCAGCCCTTTTTATTTTTGTGGCTTTGGATCTGACAGAATCCTGCTTGTTCCAGATACGCTTTCAGTGCAGTATCCGTATAGATGGTCATGCCATTGATGATCTGCGTCCATTTGTCGTCTTTTGTCGTTTCGCCGTTCGCTTCGTTACAGATGAAAAAGACCCCGCCGGGCTTCAGCACTCGATAAACCTCTCTGAAATTCTGTGCAAGCTCCGGCCAGAAGTAGACCGTTTCAAAGGCGGTCACCACATCAAACTGCTCCGCTTTAAACGGCAGTTCTGCCACGCTTGCCTGTTGCACGGTACACCGTCCTGCTGCAATGGCTCTGGCATTGACCTTTCGCGCTTTTTCCACACTGACGGCTGAGTAGTCGATGCCCTGCACCTTGCCGTTGGGGCACAGTTTCAACAACGTTTTAATGTTCGCTCCACCGCCGCAGCCGCAGTCTAGCACCATGGCATCCGGGGCAGGCTTTAAAAAGCGCAGCCCCCATTCTGCCATTGCGCTGTGTCCAAAGTTCATCATAGCAACCATGATCTTCCCGCCAAGGCCTACGGGCTTTCGGGTATTTTCAAAAAAGGACATAACGCCACCCTCTTTCTGTTTACCGTTCACAATGCAATGCTTTTTACCAGATGCGCCCACTGCACCGGATGACAGGCCCGCAATTCCTCGTGCTGTGAGTTAGGCAATGCTAACTTTTCATTCTATAAAAAGCCGCTTCTCAGCGGTCCTTCTGCCAAAATAATACGCCCTGCCGTCTCCTCTGTCAAGGAGTTTAGGCATTTTCGGGTATTCCGAAAGAGATTTCGCTTTTGGGAACCCCCAACCGTCACCCCAGTGCCACATCCAGCACCATCATCACGCTGAAGCCCACCGCGAAAAACACCGTGCCAACGTTGGAGTGCTGCCTCTGCGACATTTCCGGGATTAGTTCCTCCACCACCACATACAGCATGGCTCCGGCGGCAAAGCTGAGCAGATAGGGCAACGCGGGCACCACGATGCCTGCCGCCAGAATCGTCAACACTGCCCCGATGGGCTCTACGATGCCGGACAGTACGCCGCCCCAGAACGCCCGGCCTTTTTTCATTCCTTCCGCCCGCAGTGGCATGGAGATGATAGCCCCCTCCGGGAAGTTCTGGATGGCAATGCCAAGGGAAAGTGCCAGCGCCCCGGCGGCGGTGATCTGAGCCGTTCCAGCAAGGTAGCCGGCATAGACCACGCCCACTGCCATACCCTCCGGGATGTTGTGCAGCGTCACCGCCAGAACCATCATGGTGGTGCGCTGGAGCTGGCTTTTTGGCCCTTCGGCCTGCAAGCTGTTCTGGTGCAGATGCGGGATGAGATGGTCCAGCAGCAGCAAAAACAGGATGCCCAGCCAGAAACCCACCACCGCCGGGAAAAACGCCAGCCTGCCCAGATCTGCGGCCTGCTCCATAGCCGGGATCAGCAAGCTCCATACCGATGCCGCCACCATGACCCCGGCGGCAAAGCCGGTCAACGCCCGCTGGACGCTGTCGCGCAAAGAGTTTTTCAAAAAGAACACACAGCCCGCTCCAAGGCTTGTGCCTAGAAATGGAATCAGGATCCCCCAGAACGCGTCTTGTATCATGTAGTACCTCCTTGCGGTTATTCGCAACTAACTCCGCAAAAAGTATACTGCGCTCCGGCAAAAAGGTCAAGGGCTTTGCGGTATAGAGGATGCAGATCGTTTCCTGCATCGAAAAATTCACCCCTGCAAACTTTCCGGTTTCTACTTGACAACGCCCTGTGGGAGTGCTATTTTTACTTCGCGAATTTGTTTTACCTAACCATCTGAGGGGTTTTCCCCTGTATTTTTTGCGCCAATTGTTAGACAAAGCTAACTATTTTTTCAAAACTGAGATAGAGGTGTGTTACCATGAGATTGAAAAAAGTATTTGCAGGTGCACTTGCGGCCGCTATGCTGGTATGCGCTGTGGCAGTCCCGGCCTTCGCTGCGGAAGAGGTGGAACAGGAAAACTGCCTGACCTCCAGCTATGTCCAGATGAACATCCCCTACGCCGACTTCTACAAGGCCGCCGGTGTGGACAACGCATCTGAGATTGACGCAGTGACCAGCGCCACCAAGAACAAGACCCGTGCGGGCAATCTTGCCGCCGGTTCCTACCACGTCAACGCGGACGGCTCCGACATCACCGGCGTTTCCTTCCCGGTCAAGGTGCTGACCCCGTGGGCGCTGAAGAATGCAAAGCAGGTCACCGATGCCGACAGCTACGACATTACCGTTACCCTGAAGGGCAAGGAATCCACCACCACCTACACCGGCGCAGATGCCTTGTTTGAGAACGAGAGCTACGCTTACTACAAGCTCAGTGAGACCCCTGCCTACTACATCACCGCATGGTATAACCTGCTGAGCGGCAAGTGGGAGTTTGGCAAGGTCCACACCACCGAGACCACCGTAGAGGGCACCACTGTGGAGCTGAATACCAACGGTCACCACACCACCTACGAGATGAAAATCTCCGGTTTTGATCTGGACTACAAGGCCAACAAGGTCTACGGCGTAGTTCTGACCACCGCTGATGGCAGTGAGTACGGCCTGCATCATGTGACCAACATCTGGCATGGTACCAAGCTGGGCTTCAATGCCGATGATCCTTACTTTGCATCCATCATCGGCAAGACGATTACTCAGATCACCTTCTACGCCGCCGACGGCGTGTATGTCCTGCCGGTCAATGTGGCGCTGTGAATACACGGGAAACTGCCTAATTTATTGTAAAATATAACACAAAACGGCAAGGTCGCTTGGCATCAGGCGGCCTTGCTTTTCCGTGTCAGGAGGAGTTGGAATGAACAAAAACGATGCCATACACTGCTGCCGCTGGTGCAGCTGCTCCCGACTGTGGCGGCAGCGGCAGCTGTACTTTTTGCCCTGTCCCGCACCGTTCCGGTGCTGGCCGCCGTGCCGGAAAAGCTGACAACCGTGGTGGAGCAGTCTGTGGAAGCCGCTTCCTCCGAAGCGGAGGAAGAAACCCTGCCCAAGCTGCCCTATGCCGACGGCGTTTACGTCGGCTCTTCCCGGGGCTACGGCGGTGCCGTCCGAGTACAGGTCACCATGGAAAACGGCAGCATCACGGAGGTGGAGATCTTGGACGCATCCCACGAGACCAAGCAGTTTCTGCGGCGTGCCAAGCGGCTTTTGACCACCGTGGTGGAGACTCAGAGCTGGGAGGTGGATGCCGTTTCCGAGGCCACCTATACCAGCCGGGGCATTCTGGGCGCAGTGCAGAACGCCCTGACCGGCGAGGTAGTCAACAATCCCCTGCCGCCCCAGCCAAAGCCCGCTGCAACGCTTGTGGTGGAAGAATTTACGGCTCCCTCCATCTACTTGGACGGCATCTACACTGCCGAAGCCACGGGCTTTGAGGGGCAGATCACAGTGCAGGTCACGGTGGCAGAGGATAAAATTACCGATATCACGATCCTGAGCGCCGAGGACGAGGAGGAATATCTCTCCCGGGCAAAACAGGTCATCCCCGCCATTCTGGAGGGACAAAGCCCCAACGTGGATACTGTTTCCGGCGCCACCTACTCCTCCACCGGAATTCTGAACGCAGTCAAGCTGGCACTGGCAAAGGCCGCTGTTGCCCCGGCAGAGAAAACCGCTCCGGAGCAGACTGCATCGGAAGAGACGGCAGAGGGAACCGCACCGTCTGAAGCAGCAGAGCCCGGGGAAACGCCGGTCACCGCGCCCACCGTGGAGGTGGTGCAGCCGGAGGAAAAGAGCGCCGTTCCCGTGTGGCTCAAGGAAGTATGGCAGCAGCTTTTCCCGGCAGATGCACCGGCATCCTCTGAACCGGAACCGGCATCTTCTGAGGAAGTGCTGCCGACATCCGAGCCGGCACTGCCGCCGGAAGAGACCGGGATTGAATCTGAAACGGAAGGAGCAGCAGAATGAAATACAAAAATTTTCTCCTCCGGGCGGTGAACCTGCTGCTCATTTTGGGGGTACTGTGGCAATACCAGCAGGTGGCGCTGATCCGGGCGGCAGCGGTAAGCCAGCGCAAGCAGGAAATTGCCGAAGTTGAAGCCTACAATTCGTGGCCGGGTTTTCCGGGGTAAAACAGATCTTTCTGCACATTGGTGCAGGCGAGGTGCTCTCTGTGGACAGCTTCACACTTTCCCTGCTGGGGCTGTGCGGCTTCACCCTGCTTTTCGACCGTTTTTTCTGTGGGTACGCCTGCGCCTTCGGCAGCTTGGGCGATGCCGTCTGGGCGCTTTCCGGGCTTATTCAAAAAAAGCTGTTCCACCGCAAAAAGCAGCTCCGTCTGCCGGAGCGGGCGGTGCTTTTGGGGCAGAAGGTCAAATATCTGCTGCTGGCATGGCTGGTAGCACTGTATGTGACCCGGCAGGAAAAGATGCTGACCGGCGCAAGCCCGTGGGAGGTGTTTTCCCGCCTGACGGCTCTGCATCTGCCGCCGGAGGGCTTTGGTGTGGGCATCGGGCTGCTTGTGCTCATTTTGCTGGGTATGACGGTGCAGCCCCGGTTCTTCTGTCAGTTCCTCTGCCCCATGGGAGCGGTGTTTGCCCTGCTGCCGGTGCTGCCATTTGCGCGGCTGCACCGGCAGAGCGACGGCTGCATCCCGGGCTGCAATGCCTGTAAACAGCAGTGCCCGGTGTGCCTGAAGCTGGAGGAAACCAGCCTGCGCAGCGGGGAATGCATCGCCTGTGAAGCCTGCGTTGGCACCTGTCCCAAGCAGAACATCCACCGGTGGGATACCACCTTGTGCAAGCGTCTATGGCTGCCGGTGCTGGGTAAAGTGTTGCTCTTCTTCCTGCTGGGCTGCTGGCTGGGCTTTTGCCGATTTATCTGAACTAAAAAAGGAGGCTGCTGCGCAGTATTTGTGCAGCAGCCTCCTTTTGGCTGGGAAATCTATCATTTCGATACGCCGGAGCATCTGCGGACGCTCCGGCGTACCATTTTTACAGGGAAGGCTTCTGCTCCAACAGATCTGTCATGCTGCGCAGGCTGATGCCAAGGGTGGAAAGGTTATGCAGCATGGCGCTGGTGGCAGGGGGAAAGGACATTTTCCCACTTCTCCGCTCTTATTCGGTAACAGCCCAGACCCGCGCAGGCAGACCAGTTGCACCTTCAATGCGGGGATAAGAAACGATGACTACCGCACCGGCAGGCTGAACTTTATCCAGATTTGCAAGCACCTCCACCTGTAGCTTGTCGTTGTCCAGAACATAGCGCTCGCAGGCAAGGTCGCCCTTTTCCTCCGCCACCGCAGAGGAATCGGTATCCAGCGTTTCGTGGCCGTTGGCGGCGGCATTGCGCACCTTGTAGATATACTCCAATGCTTCCAGCGACCAGCCGGGGGCATTTTCTTTGCCCTCTGCGTCGATGCCGGACAGCGCATCCATATCCGGCCACTTCTTATACCAGTCGCTGCGCAGAGCCACCAGCGCACCATCCGGGATGGGACCGTACTTTGCCTCATAGGCTTTGATGTCCTCCACTGTCACAGTGTAGCGAGGGTCTTTCTTGGCCTGCTCAGAAATATCAATGACCACCAGCGGGAAAATCAGGTCGTTCACATCGTACTTTTCGGACAATGCTTTGCCCTTGATGAAGTGACCCGGGAAGTCGATATGGGTACCGAACTGTCCGGGGAATTTGAAGGTCTGGATCAGGCATTCCAGTTCCGGCTTGCCCCAGTCCCACACGGTCTTTGCCAGCTCCACAGAGCCTTCCGGGATGCCGGACCAGTAGGGGCTTTCGTTGTTCAGCGAGTGAGAAAGTTCCACCCAGCGATATTTTTTAGCGTCCTTCAGTGCGTTCCACAGTTTATAATCAGCCATTGTCGGTTCTCCTTTTATTGTGACGATGTATGTTCGGGCACTTCTCCCAGACAACGGCATCTTCCTGTTTTTTCTCAGTCTGTCTGCCGGGAATTTGTCTGGGAGCAGCGCATTCGCCCGGGTAGTCTGTGCTGGGCATCTGCTGTATGTTTCATCTGTCTGCGCTCCCTTCCTTGTGTTGGGGATAGTATAAACCCATTTTCGCACCGTGTCAATAGGTTTATTCTTTCAAAGACTTCCCGGGCAAACGACAGGTCAGCAAACCGTTCGCCCTTGCAATAACGTTTCGTCATCCCCTTTCCCTTTTATCGCAACTCTTCCAGCAGGGCGGTGCAACCCTCCAGCACATCCTGCCATGGCAAACAAACAAGATTTTCTTCATCTTACTCTCCCAGCACCTCGCCCAGTGCCAGAACAGCGTTGCGGACGCACTCCGGGCACGGGCACAGCGGTGCGCCGTTCTCTATTCCCTTCAGATCCTTGCAGATGGTAGCACCGCACTTTTCCTGAAAGTTTTGCAGCAGTTCCTTAGAAATGCGGGGTGTGCCCTTGCCGTCGGTGACGATGCCCGCCACCATCACAGCGCCGATCAGTGCGCCGCAGGTGCTCTCCATGCAGCCCATGCCGGCGGCATAGCCTGCGCCCAGCTTCATCAAGGTGTCGGCATCCACCGGCAGTTTGTCCTCAAATGCCTTCATCACCGCCTGTGCACAGTTGCACTGTCCAGTAGCTTTCCATGCGGCAGCCTGTGCCGCCCGTTCTTCGATGTTCATTTTAAAGTCCTCTTTCTTTGATGAATCGTAGTTTATTCGACATTATCATAAAATTCCTGTAACACTGTTGCCAATTCCTCCGGAGATTCTATGTTTGCTTCATGACCCGCTTTCAGAAGTTCATGGAAGTGGGAATCACTCAAATAACTGGCAAGTTCCTTTGAGGCTTTTTTGTTTGCGTTGTCCTTTTCCCCACAAACGATCAATACCGGACAGGACACCTTACATAATGAATCCCTGAAATCCAATTCCGTCATCGTACCGCACAAGCTGATCACATCTGCTTTCTTGAATCCAAATTGCTTGAACATTGTATTCGGCATAAAGCGAAACAGCATATTCTGGAACTTCAATAGCTTTTCAGGCATTTTATATTGTGCTGCAATTAGCACCAGTGCCTTTACTTTATTCGGATGGTCTATCGCATAATTAAGTGCCAGAACAGCACCCAAGGAAAGCCCGCACAAGACGATTTCATCATGTTCCTTATCACACTCTCCTGAGAATGCAGCATACAGTTCCCCATAAGTGGCCGCTTTGTCCTCCAGCATCTCTGCCAAACTCAAGCAGACGCTGCTGTCCGAGACCTTCGTTTCTTTTATTACTCTGTCCCAACTGTTTGGTTTTTGTCCCAACCCATGTAAGTACAAAAACTTCATCTAATTTCCGCTCTCCTTCACACGTCCTGCTGCTTCCTTTCCAGTTCTTCAAAGTGATACCGGGGCTTGCCTTTGCTCTTTTTGCCGTACTCGATGGCTTCTTTAGGGCAATAGCAGATGCACGCCATGCAGTGGGTGCAGTTTTTGCCCCAGACCGGCTTTCCGTTTTCCAAACGGATGTTGTTCAAGGGGCACAGCTCCACGCACTTACCGCAGCCGATGCAGGCATCCGTTGCCCGGAAGGCATCGGCTTTTACAAAAAAGCGATAGAACACCGGGTTCACCGGGCCGCTCATAAAGCGGTCGTAGAGGTTCTCTCTCGGCGGAGGAAATTCCTGCCCGGCCTTGAGCTGCGCCAGCACCTTCTGAAGTGCAGGCTCTGCCTGCTCCACGATGCTCCGGGCCTGCTCCTTTTGGGGTGCATTGAACATGGCAATGTAGTTTTCCGGCATGATGATCTGGGCTGTGCCCATATACTGCAGCTGCTTTTGCGCTGCAAGCTGCCGGTTATAGCCTGCCGCATTGCCAATTTCGCTGCCGCAGTCCATCACAAACCAGATGCGCTCTGCCCCGGTCAGCGCGGTCTTGCCCAGCCACTCCGACACCACCCGGGGGATGCGCCATGCGTAGGTAGGCGTTACCAGCACCATGTCACGCCCGGTCTGCACCGGGGCGGTATTCCCTGCCTTGATGCAGGCGTTCAGGTCGTAAAGCGGCATCTCCAACCCTTCGGCAATGCGCCGCGCCAGATACCGGCTGTTGCCGGTTCCCGTAAAATAAAGTACCATGGCTGCTCCCTCATTTTGTGTTTTTCAGTTACCTGTCTGCCCGGCAAGCTGGAACTTGTCGGGGCGAGGCCCCTCCATCTTGCTACGCAAGACCGTTCGGTCGCTTGAAAGCCCCACTGGGGCTTTCATTGTTCCGCTTCGCTCCACAAACGCGAACTTGTCGGGGCGAGGCCCCTCCATCTTGCTGCCGCAAGACCGTTCGGTCGCTTAAAAGCCCCACTGGGGCTTTCATTGTTCCGCTTCGCTCCACAAACGCGAATTGTTTACTTCTTTGTCTTAGGCGCAATAAGTAGCATGACTGTCACAAGAATATATAAACCATACAGTAACCAAGTAATGGTATTGTTCCAAGGAAAACTCATTTCTGGATGGTTCAATGCAAACACTATAAATGCAATAGCTATAATCAGCATTATTAAACCGAGAATCCTTGATATACGCTTTTTCATGCAAAGCACTTCCTTGTCAAACTGGAATTGTTAATCTTGAACTGGTCCTATAATGCCAAATGCTATTGCATCAATAAAAAGCACGAACGCTATCACACAAACAATTAAAATAGTTGCAATGACTTTAATAACAAGTTGTTGATTTTGTCTTAAATTACTCTTACTAACAATCCTTAAGACAAAAATCAAAGCAACGAGGATGATAAAAGAAATAATATTATAAAGAACCACTGTTTTCATCTATGTGTCCTTCTTTTTTATATCAATTCCGAGTTGCCGCTCTCCGTATGCCATAGTCTCCGCACGCAAAAGACCCGCGGCAAGATATGTGCTTATACCTCCCCCGCAAACTTCATGCCCCAGCTCATGCGGGTGTCGTACATCAGGCGGGTCAAGGCAAGGCTGTCCTGCGGGGTGTAGCGGTCGCTGCCGGTACGTCCCTGCTTGACGCAGCGGCTTGCTTCCCGGATCTCGTACTCAAAGCCGTTGATGTCCACCGGGCAGCGGATGACCTCCGGCTCTTTGCCCTCCACTTCCAGCGTCATGGTCTCGGCGTGCTGGAAATCCGGCAGGAAAATACTGCCCTTGGTGCCAAGGATGCGGGCATTGCGCTCCAGCTCCTGCCCGATGGTCTGGACAGACTCCGCCTTGCAGCCGCCGGGGTAGGTCAGCGCAAGGCGGCTGTAATCGTCGGTGCCGTACTCGTTGATGTGGACCTCTTTGGTTTCCACCTTCTCCGGGTCCTGTCCGGTGAGGATGCGCAGAAAGCCCAGATTGTAGATGCCGATATCCAGCAGCGCACCGCCGCCCAGGCCGGAATCAAACTTGCGGTCCTTCCGGGCACCGGAGGCAACAAAGCCGTACTGACAGGTGATCTGCTTCAGTTCCCCGATGATGCCCGCCGCAAGGATCTCGCGCAGGCGGTCGTACAGCGGCAGCAGCCAGATCCAGAATGCCTCCATGAGAAAGCGGTGCTTTTCCTCTGCCAGACGGTACAGCTCCCGTGCCTGCTCCGGGCTGATGGTAAAGGGCTTTTCGCACAAAACATGCTTGCCCTGCTCCAAGCAGAGCTTGCAGTTTTCGTAATGCAGGGTGTTGGGGGTGGCGATATAGATGGCCTCCACCTCTGGGTCGGCGGCAAGGGCTTCGTAGGAGTCATAGCAGCGGGGAATGCCGTACTGCTGCGCAAACGCCTGTGCGCTTTCCAGATGCCGTGAGCCCACGGCAACAATCTGCTCCCCTTCTGCGCCCATCTGTTCCACCGTAGACGCAAACTTTTTGGCAATGGTGCCGGTCGCTAAAATTCCCCACTTCATAACGGTACCTCCCATTTTATGGCTTTGGGTCCAGTATACCATGATTTTCTCTTGTGGAAAAGCTTCCGAAAAACAAAAATGTCCCCGGAGGGCTTGTTCCAACTCTCCGGAGACAGATTCTATGCACCGGTATCATCCCTCTGGCTGCACGCCAAAACAGGCTCCTGCAAGCGTTTAACCACTGGCAGGAGCCTGTTTATTTCTTAAAGTTTCGTCATCCACAGACCATGCAGGTTGCAGTAGGCGTAGACCGCCACCGGCTTTTCGCTGCCCAGCTCAAACACCGCCTTGGGTGCCTGCCCGGGGGTAAGATAGCGGAGCTGTCCGCCGTTTTCGGTCTCCACAAAGAGCCACTGGATGTGGTGCACATCCACCATGGGGTGCTCCACCGCACCCACCGTAACCGTGAGGGTGCTGCCGGAAAGCTCTGCCACCGGCAGATGCTTTTCGCCGCTGGCTTCCACCGTGTTGGGGAGCAGTTCCTTCATCTTTTCGCCGCAGCAGACCAGCGGAACGCCTGCGTTGTGGATGGTGGTGACCAGGTTGCCACAGTGCTCACAGATATAAAACTTTGCCTTCATATTAAAATCCTCCATCGGAATGTTGTTGGTGTTTCCTGTGACTATATGATAACATTTCCTAGTTAAATTTTCTGTGACTGGGTCACGCAAGCAGCCTCGTGCTGTGGAAATGCCCTCAGCTTCCCATGCCGAGAAGCACCAGCACGACCACCACCGCAATGGCGATGAGGCAGCCGCAGCCGCTTCCGTCTCCACCACTGCCGCCACCATTGTTGTGGCCGCCGCCACCGCCGCCGGACGAGCCGCCGAAGTTGCGGTTGAAGGCCGTCATGTACTGGGCATAGCCCGTGTCACCTTTACCGAAATAGCCGTAATCATCGTTTGCCATGGTGTTTTCCTCCGTCTGAAGTGTGTTTTGCTTCTTCTGAGGTCATTTTACTGAAAGAGCTGTCCTATAAACATCTCTTTCTGCATTTTTTGTCATCTCATTCTTCCCCGATGCCCAGATACACATCAATGTCCATGATACCCTCCCCGCTGACCTCCACCAAATCCTCAAAGGGCACCACGGTGTCGCCCACCTGCAGGGTGCGGAACACCGGGTCGATGCGGTCTGCTTTTCCGGTCAGGGTGAGGTAGTTGCCCACCGCCGGAACCTCCGGGTGAGCGGTATCCTCCTTGAAGTACCGCACCGTGATGGTCATGCCCTTGGTGACCTGCATCAGCCGATCGGACAGAGCCGACATTTCTTCCTCGGTCAAAATGCGCTTGGTCACCCGCTCGGTGCGCTGCTTTTCTGCGGCAAGCTGCTCGTCATAGCCCCGCAGCGGAGAGAAGGGTGAGAAGATCTTGGCACGGTTCTGAAGGGTCATGCGGGGGTGCTTGCAGAGGGATTCTTCGGTCTGGGGGCGTTCCATCTCTAGGATGTCCCCGTACTTTTGGGCGGTATCCCGCCCGATTTTGCTATTTTTGTAGTTTTCCATCTGAACCTCCCGCCGAATCTCCTGCACTGTGCCCGCCGATTTGTGCGTTGCGCTGTCGCATGGTGGCACCTTCCTCATAGCTGCTGGCTTTCAGCACGGCGTTTTTGCCGTACTTGTTCTTGATGCCCAGCATGGCTTGCTGGAGTTTTTTCTCCTTTTCCAGCTTCTTGGTGTCGGTGAAAAAGTCCACCTGATAGAAGCCCTCGTCCGGCGTGACCTTGTTGGCGTTGATGGTAATGCGCCGCACCGTCAGCGCCGGGTCGGTGATGCGCTCAAACAGCTTTGCGCTTTCGTTGATGAGGGTGCTGCCCAGATTGGTGGGCGCATCAAACCGGACGGTGCCGTGGGCTGCCTTGGGGATGGTTCTGCCGTAGCGGTCGGTCTGGGTCAGACCACGATAACCGCCCTTGTCCACGTTCTCCCGGTCGTAGCCTATCTCCAAGGTGATGGATTCCGTCACCAGCTTCTTTTCGGTGAGCCGGAACATCAGAATCTCTGCCATTTCCCGGACAATGAGTTTTGCTTTATCATACGGATAAGGAGTGGAAAGCACCTGTCCCTCGCTGATGCTGTTGGTGCTGGGCTTGTAGCTTTTGATCTCAGCCATACCGCAGGGTTCATAGCCCCATGCGTGGTCAATGAGAATTTCCGCATCCACGCCGAAAATCTCATACAGACGATCTTCTCCATGGATGGAAAACCGTGCCAAGTCTCCCATGGTGTAGATGCCATGGGCTTCCAGTCGCTTGACGGTGCCGGGACCGGTCATCCAGAAATCCGTCAGCGGGCGATGGTTCCACAGCAGATACCGATAGGACTGCTCGTCCAGCTCTGCAATGCGGACGCCGTCCTTGTCCGCCGGGATATGCTTTGCCACAATGTCCATGGCCAGCTTTGCAAGGTAGAGGTTGGTGCCGATGCCTGCCGTTGCGGTGATGCCAGTGTTGTACAGCACCTCCCGCACTATGGTCATGGCAAGCTCGTGGGCGCTCATGTGGTAGTAGGGCAGATATCCCGTCACATCAATAAAAACCTCATCAATGGAGTAGGGGTAGATATCCGCCGGGGACACATATTTGAGGTAGGTCTTGTAGATTTGAGTGGAAACGTCCAGATACCGCTGCATCCGGGGCGGCGCAACGATGTAGCTCAGCCCCAGCGCCGGGTCTGCGTTCAGGGCATTGGCATCGAAAGAGGTTCTGGCAAAGTGGTATTTTCCATCCTTTCCCCGGACCGCCTTTTTCTGCCGGATGGCAGTTTGCAGCCGCTGAGCGTTGACCTCTTTCACCCGCTGAACGGCTTCAAACAGCCGTGCTCTTCCGGGTATCTTGTAGGCTTTCAGGGAGGGCGATACCGCAAGGCAAATGGTCTTTTCGGTGCGGGAGGCATCTGCCACCACCAGATTGGTGGTCAGAGGGTCCAGATGGCGGTCTACGCACTCCACCGAGGCATAGAAACTTTTCAGGTCGATTGCCAGATAGGTGCGCGGCGCTGCCATACTTCAGCCCTCCTTTGCAAAGTCCACAACTATTTATCTTATTATAATAAATCTTTACGCTGTTTTCAAGATGGAATGGCCATTTCATCCGTGATACAGACAACAAAAAAGAGTGGCAGCATTTCAAGCTGAAACGCTGTCACTCTGTAGGAACTGCGTAATGACTGACGATTATCCTTCTACTTTGACCGTAGCACGATCGCACTTTGCGTTTCCATCCGCATCCAGCGTGATATGCACAAAATGTTCCGGCTTATCATAGTCCTTTGTCTCGCCGTCATCGGTATAGTATTCATAGGATGCACCATCGGGAGCATAGGCAAGCAGGCGCAGATCTGCAAAATCCACATCGGCAACGCTCTGGATCTTTTTGCCGTCCTTGGCAAGGGGCAGAAGGTGCCCCTTGCGCATAAAGAACACCACTTCATCCAGCTCCACCGGAATGTAATGATGGCCTGCTGGCAGCACGCTGGTTTCCATGCGGTTGCTTTCGCTGCACTTTACCCGCACTTGCAGCATCTCCTCCGGCAGATAAACATACCGACCTCGGGCATTTTGCTCATATACCGGGGCGATCAACAGGCTTTCACCGATCATCACCTCATCCTCTACCCGGCGGGCAAAGTCGTCCTCCGGGAAGGCGAACGCCAACGGCATACAGTACATGCCGTTGTGCAGGGCAGCTTTCATGTACTCGCTGTAAATGTAGGGCAGCAGCAGGTAGCGCAGCTGTAAAATACCAGCAAAGGCAGCCTTGTTCTTAAAGCGGTAGGGCTCCTGCCGGCGGGTGCCGTCGGCAGAGTGGTTCCGCAGCAGCGGAGAGAAGATGCCCATGCCGTACCAGCGCAGCACCAGATCCTCCGTGGTATTGCTGCCAAAGCCGCCAATGTCGGGGCCTTCGTACAGGAAGCCGCACATATTCAGGGAGGGCATCATGTGCAGCGCAAGCAGAATGTGGCTCCACCAAGAATGGTTGTCGCCAGTCCAGATGCCGCCATACCGGTGCATCCCGATGCAGGCAGAACGGGAGTATATCAAAATGCGCTTGTCCGGCTCCAGCCGCTCGAAAGCCTCACCTGCCGCACGGGTCATGTTATAACCAAAAAGATTATGTACCTTGTCGTGCCGCATACGCCCCTGTTTGGTGTTGTGGTAGAACAGCTTATAATCGTTTTCGTTATTGGAAAGCTCTGCCACCATGCCGGTAAAAGCACCAAAGCTGGAAATATCCAGGTTTTGCTTGCTGTATTTCTCAATTTGAGCAAAGGTCTTTTTCAGTCTTTCCTCTGCGTAGAAGATAGCAGGCTCGTTCATATCATTCCAGAAGCCCTCGATCCCCTGATCCAGCAGAACCTTATATTGACTGCCAAACCAAGCACGGGCTTCCGGGTTGAGCATATCGGGGAAGTGTACCCGTCCCGGCCACACACCGGCTACAAAGGGGGTGCCATCCTGATTCGTGCAGAAGTAGCCGTTTTTCACGCCCTCCTCGTACACATCATATCCATCTTCGACCTTGACTGCTGCATCGATGATGGGGACAAGATGGATGCCCTGCGCTTTCATCTCGGCGGCAAAGTCTGCAAAACGCGGGAAGCGCTGCGCATCCACCGTAAAGTCCTTGTAATGCTCCATGTAATCGATATCCAGAACCACAGCGTCCAGCGGCATATGATTGGCACGGTAATTTGCCACCACCTCGCGGACCTCGTCCTCGTTCATGTAGCTCCAGCGGCTCTGGGCGTTGCCAAAAGCCCATTTGGGCGGAATATAACTGCGCCCCACCAACTGGCGGAACTGGTGCACAATATCGGTCAGGCTCTCGCCCTCAATGATGTAGAGATCGTAATTTTCCTCGGCCACCGTGATGCGTAAGGTATCCAGGTCGGTGTAGCCGCAGTCAAAGGTCACCTTGCCCGGGTAGTCGATAAAAACGCCAAATGTATCCTTGCCGGACACGATCATAAAATTATAAGCACCGTACAGCGAGGATTTGCCCTCGGTATGGTTGCCGTCATCGGAGCATTTGCTTTCGTACACCCACCCGCGCTTGTTGATACCACGGACGTTTTCGCCAAGACCATACAGGACATCCTGCGGTTCCATGGCATAGGAGAAACCATCCGGCTCCTTGGTCAGATAGGGTATCGTTTCCATCATGGGCAAAAAAGAACCCACTACACTTTCGGTATCAAACGGTTGCCCGTATTGCTTTTTGTAAATCATAGCAAAACACCTCTCCTTTGTTTTTTGAATCGCATGCTGATCCTGTCGAGATAAAAATTTTCTTTAAATCCAAACGATGCAAAATCATCTCGCCCGATGCACCGCGAAACGAAACACCACCATTATGATAGATCGTCTCCCGCATGGCCTGAAACGCATTTTTCCCAGCCTTACCGTATCGGAAGTGTAGATTTCATCTGTAAGCCTTCTATCAAATTTCATTTTCATCCTCGTAGGGTTTTGATTCTGCCGCGCACTTCAATTCTGGTATGTCTTTTATGGTCAACTGGCATACTGATTTTTGATCAAGCTTGTACAGCATAGCTAGTATAGTATACTTGCGCAGCATTTCGATTTCAAGCGCTAATTGGCATTGGCTGTGTAAAAAAGAGAGGCCAATCTGCGTAAAAATTTGCGCAAGTTGATCCCTGTGCTTTTTCACAATCCGGCTATCCGTATAGACAGTCATCTTGCGATGCGGTATACTCGAACCAGATCAACATTTTCAGGAGGAAAATCATGGCGGGAGAAAACAACAAGGTCGTTATTGTTACCGGCGGAAGCTCCGGCATCGGACGGTGCACGGCATCCGCTCTGAAAGAGAATGGCTGCATCGTCTATGAGTTCAGCCGCAGAAGTATCCCTATGGAGGGTGTTACCCATCTGTCTGTCGATGTGACCGATGAAGATGCGGTCAACGCCGCTGTGCAGCAGGTCATCCAAAAAGAGACCAAAATTGATGCAGTGATCAACTGTGCAGGCTTTGGCATTTCCGGTGCGGTGGAGTTTACGTCCATGGAGCAAGCCAAAGCGCAGTTTGATGTGAACTTTTTCGGGACAGTCACTGTAAATAAAGCAGTTCTCCCCTTCATGCGCCATCAAGGGAAGGGGCATATTGTGAACATCAGCTCTGTTGCTGCCGTAGCGCACATTCCGTTCCAGACCTTCTACTCTGCAAGCAAAGCCGCCGTTTCTTCTTACTCTTACGCTCTGGCAAACGAAGTCAAGCCCTACGGCATCCATGTTACCGTCGTAGAACTGGGTGACATCTGCACCGGGTTTACAAAAGCACGTCAAAAAAGCATTCTCGGCGATGATGAATACGGTGGACGCATCTCCCGGAGCGTCAGCCAGATGGAGCACGACGAGCAAAACGGCATGGACCCGGCACGCATTGGACGGTACATCGCCGGTATTGTGGAGAAAAAGGACCCGGCAGTCGTTTATGTTGCCGGTGCACAGTATAAATTCCTGAGCCTTTTGTGCAAGCTCCTGCCTGCCGCAGCACGCGGAAAGATCGTGGGGAAAATATATGGGTAACAGGCGCATTGCTCCGCAAAGCTGCCATATCCGTATTTTGTGGACAACGAAGCAGCGTTGTTCTCCCCGGAGTCCGGAAAAAAGGCAAGCCCTCCTTCATAAATTACAGTAACCGTTTATGA
>ENA-OWYX01000076-OWYX01000076.1-human-gut-metagenome-genome-assembly--contig:-NODE-76-length-55417-cov-48.5499_pt1 | contig 55417 bp, 47 predicted proteins | sample MGYA00249758_ERZ652102 | MGnify/ENA primary metagenome ERZ652102 (study PRJEB26925, sample SAMN05827107) | human gut metagenome | biome: ENVO:2100002; feature: ENVO:00000062; material: ENVO:00002003... | reverse complement strand
GGAGTTAAAGGGAGTTAAGGAGTTAAAGGGAGTTAAGACAACAGTCTTGGAGTGAAAGGGGCTGCTTGTCCGTACTCCATTTTCTTTGTTTTTCGTTTATTGTGGATGTAGAGATGTTTGTATTTATATTTTTTGTTCTAAAGCCCTATTGTTGATGATGCCATTGCAATAAGCATTCAGTAATTTGCTTGCTTCTGTTATGCTGTCATATAACAGATGAAATTGATCGCGATTTATATAATTCAGGTCTCTGGATAAGATGATATAATCTCTGCATTCCTCCAAACTTCCTTGTGCAATGTTCATGAATCGCAATTTGTCTTGTCTTCCGACCTTCTTGTATCCTTCGGCTATATTAGCTTCAATGGATACAGCTGCTCTGCGAAACTGTGAAGTGAGGCCAAATCTTTCTTCATCAGGAAACAATTTGGTTATTTGATATACAAGCAAGACAAAAGCATGAGCTTTTTGCCATGCAATAATGCTTTCAAAGCAGAAAGTATAATCTTTCGAATTCATGTGCCTGCAACTATGTTAATGTGTAAAGATTCTCATGCTTAGACAGACACCCCTTTTTCATCTTCGAAGCTGATGTCTTAACTCCCTTTAACTCCTTAACTCCCTTTAACTCCCAAGACAGGAGGCCGTCAGCTCAGCACCTGCGTCAGGAACACATCCGAAAAGAGGATGAGTACGCTTGAGCACACCACGGCGTCGGTTGAAGATTCGCCCACTTCCACCGAACCGCCTTCCACGGTGTAGCCGAAATAGGATGACACCGAGGCGATGATGAAAGCAAAGAAAAGACTTTTGATGATACTCATCCACACAAACCACGCATTGAACGAATGTTGCAGACCCAGCGTCAGGTCGTCGGGAGAGAGAATATGCCCCACGTATGCCGTGGCGTAGGCACCAATGATGCCCATAGCCGACGAGAAGATGACGAGAAACGGCATGATGGTGACCAGTCCGAGGATTTTCGGCAGAATGAGATAGCCGGCAGAATTGACACCCATGATGTCGAGCGCGTCTATCTGTTGGGTGACACGCATGGTGCCGAGTTCCGAAGCAATGTTCGAGCCCACCTTTCCTGCAAGAATCAGACACATGATGCTGGAGGAGAATTCGAGCAGCATAATCTCTCTCGTGGTGTAGCCAGACACCCACCGTGGCATCCACGGGCTCTGGATGTTCAGCTTCATTTGGATGCATATCACTGCCCCGATAAAAAACGATATCAGCAACACGATGCCGATGGAGTCCACCCCCAACTGCGACATCTCCTTGACATAGCGTTTCATGAACATGCGCATGCGCTCGGGCCGGGAGAACGAACGCCCCATCAATATCAGATATTTACCAAAGGTGGTAAGCCATTTCAAAATCAGCATGTAGGTTTAATTCTGTTTTATGGTTGCAAAAGTAACCAAAATCTACTTAAAAACTGCATTTTGTGGAATAGTTTTTGATTTTATAAGGGATAATCGGTTGTTTTTTAGTAATTTTGCATCCAAATTCATCATTATGGACGAAAATAACATGAGTGTAGCACAGCCGGGCGGTGAGCGGGCCGTGCTGCGCACAGAAGGACTGGTGAAACGCTACGGGGCCCGCACGGTGGCCAACGGCGTGACCATCAATGTGAAGCAAGGAGAAATCGTGGGGCTGCTCGGCCCCAACGGAGCCGGCAAGACCACCTCGTTCTATATGACTACCGGACTGGTGGTGCCCAACGAGGGACACGTCTACATCAACGATGAAGAAATCACCGACTATCCCGTCTACAAACGTGCCCGTGCCGGCATAGGCTATCTGCCGCAGGAGGCCAGCGTGTTTCGCAAAATGAGCGTGGAAGACAATATCATGTCGGTGCTTGAAATGACCGGCAGGCCGCATCGCTACCAGCTCGACAAGCTGGAGAGCCTGATCAGCGAATTCCGGCTCAACAAGGTGCGCAAGAACAAGGGCGACCAGCTCTCCGGCGGTGAGCGACGCCGCACGGAGATAGCCCGATGTCTGGCCATCGACCCCAAGTTCATCATGCTCGACGAGCCTTTTGCCGGTGTCGATCCTATCGCTGTGGAAGATATCCAGCACATCGTGTGGCGGCTGAAATACCGCAACATCGGCATCCTTATCACCGACCACAACGTGCAGGAAACCCTGTCCATCACCGATCGCGCCTACCTGCTTTTCGAAGGAAAGATACTTTTCAAAGGCATCCCTGAAGAAATTGCCGCCGATCCCACGGTGCGCAAGCACTACTTGAGTGAGAACTTCGTTTATCGCAAGTTCAAGCCCAATGAAGAAGACTTGGACTTTGTAGCCTCGTTGCGTTAAAAAAACAAATTTTTCTTTTATAGATTAGGTGTTTACACCAATAATCATTACTTTTGCACCCCTAACCGGCAAAGCTGAAAATAAAAACAATAATAAATATAACAAAAACATCAGAGATGAAAATTTCATTTGAGAATCCCGACAAGGTGAACGGTCTGATGACCATCACCGTTGAAGAAGCTGACTACAAAGAGAATGTCGAGAAGACATTGAAGGATTATCGCAAAAAAGCCAATATGCCCGGTTTCCGTCCGGGACAGGCGCCGATGGGCCTGATCAAGCGCCAGTACGGTGCCGCTGCCCGCATGGATGAAATCAACAAACTTGTAGGCAAGGAAATCTACAAGTATGTGCAAGACAACAATATCCAAATGCTTGGCGAACCTCTGCCTTCCGAGAAGCAGGAGCCCCAGGATTTGGAGAACGGAACTGAATTCACTTTTTATTTCGACATTGCCGTGGCTCCCGAAATGAAGGTGTCACTCACCGGCCGCGACAAGGTGGACTACTATAACATCATCGTAGACGACAAGCTCGTCGACCAACAGGTGGATATGTTCGCCTCCCGTGCCGGCAGCTACGAGAAGGCAAGAACCTATAAGGACAACGACATGTTGAAAGGCGACTTGCGCGAACTTGACGAGGCCGGCAATACCAAGGAGGGCGGTATCACCGTTGAGGCAGCCGTGCTCATGCCGACCTACATCAAGGTGGACGACCAGAAGAAACTCTTCGACGGAGCCAAGCTCGGCGACATCATCACCTTCAATCCCCGCAAGGCCTATCCCGACAACGATACTGAGGTTTCTTCCTTGTTGAAAATAGAGCGTGATACGGTGAAGGACATGACTTCCGACTTCAGCTTCCAGATTACCGAAATTCAGCGTTTCGCCAAGCATGCTGTTGATCAGGAACTTTTCGACCAGACTTTCGGCGAGGGTGTCGTGAAAGACGAGAAAGAGTTCCGTGAGAAGATAGCCGAAGGCCTGAAAAGGCAACTCGCCACCGACTCCGACTTCAAATTCATCCAAGACGTGCGCGCCCATTGTGAGAAGAAAGTGGGCGAACTCACCTATCCCGATGCCCTGCTGAAGCGCATCATGCTCAGTAACAACAAGGACAAAGGCGAGGACTATGTGGAGAAAAACTATGCACAAAGCATCAAGGAACTCACTTGGCACCTCATCAAGGAGCAGCTTGTGAAGGCCCAAAACATCAAGATAGAGGATGCCGACGTGAAGGAGGCTGCCAAGGAAGCCGCCCGTGCACAGTTTGCCCAGTATGGCATGAACAATGTTCCTGAAGATTATATCGAGAATTATGCCAATGAGGTGTTGAAGAAAGGCGACAGTAACGATGCTCTCGTAGACCGGGCTATCGACCGCAAACTCACGGCTGTGTTGAAGACCGTCGTGAAGCTCAACGAGAAAGATGTGTCACTCGAAGACTTCAACAAGCTGATGAGCGAATAAGCTTTTTTAAGAAAAAAACTTCTTGATATAAGGAGGTTGTCGACTTTTTTTCTTATCTTTGTTCCACAAACAAGAAAAAAGAGGGCCGACAACCTCTCTTTTCGTCTTAATAATTTTAAGGTTATTAGAAAATATGAATAGCGATTTTAGAAAATATGCCACTCGCCACTTGGGCATGAGTGGAATGATGATCGACGATGTTGTGAAGGCGCAGGCGCGCTATCTTAATCCGTATATTCTTGAAGAGCGTCAGCTGAACGTCACCCAGATGGATGTGTTCTCCCGTCTGATGATGGACCGCATCATTTTCTTGGGTACGGAGATTGACGACTATACGGCCAACACTTTGCAGGCCCAGCTTCTCTACTTGGATTCCACTGACCCGGGTAAGGATATTTCCATCTATCTCAACAGTCCCGGTGGCAGCGTGACCGCCGGCTTGGGCATCTACGACACCATGCAGTTTGTGTCCAGTGATGTGGCCACTATCTGCACGGGTATGGCTGCATCTATGGCTGCCGTGCTGCTCGTAGCCGGTAAAGAAGGCAAGCGGCAGGCATTGCCCCACAGCCGTGTGATGATCCATCAGCCGCTCGGCGGCGTGCAAGGACAGGCTTCCGATATCGAAATCGAGGCTAAGGAGATTCAGAAATTCAAGAAAGAACTCTATAACATCATTTCCGAGCATTCCCACACGCCGTTTGACAAGGTGTGGCAGGATAGTGACCGTAACTATTGGATGACGGCCGACGAAGCTAAAGAATATGGGATGATCGACATGGTGCTTAAAAACAAGGCGTAAGGAAAGGGATTGATGACAAAGAAGATTTGTAGCTTCTGTGGAAGAAGTGAAAAAGATGTGAAACTGCTGATATCCGGATTGAGCGGTTATATCTGCGACAACTGCGTGCAGCAGGCTTACGAGATATTGACCACCTCGGGTGTGCTTGGAGAAACAGGGCAGGCGGGGGAAGAGCAAGAGCAGTTTGATTTGAAAAAACTGCCGAAGCCCCGCGAAATTAAGCAATATCTTGATGAATACATCATCGGACAAGACGATGCCAAGCGCCATTTGGCCGTGGCTGTCTACAACCATTACAAGCGACTTCAGCAACCGGCGAGTGACGAAGGTGTGGAGATAGAGAAAAGTAATATCATTATGGTGGGGAGCACCGGTACGGGCAAGACCCTGCTGGCCCGCACCATCGCCAAATTGCTCAAAGTGCCTTTCACCATTGTCGACGCCACGGTGTTTACCGAGGCCGGCTATGTGGGAGAAGATGTGGAGAGTATCCTTAGCCGCTTGCTCCAAGTGGCCGACTACAATGTGGAGGCGGCCCAGCGCGGCATCGTCTTCATTGACGAAATCGACAAGATAGCCCGCAAGAGCGATAATCCCAGCATCACGCGCGACGTGAGCGGTGAAGGGGTGCAGCAGGCCATGCTCAAGTTGCTGGAAGGGACGATGGTCAATGTGCCGCCCAAGGGAGGACGCAAGCATCCCGACCAAGATTATATTCATGTGGACACGCGGAATATCCTCTTTATCTGCGGCGGGGCTTTCGACGGCATTGAGCGCAAGATTGCGCAGCGTCTGAACACCCACGTGGTGGGGTATAATTCTGTTCAGCATGTGCGCAAGATAGACAAGGAGGACATCATGCAGTACATCCAGCCACAAGACTTGAAGTCGTTCGGACTTATTCCCGAACTGGTGGGCCGCCTGCCCGTGCTCACCTATCTCAATCCGTTGGGCAGGGAGGCGTTGCGCCGCATTCTCACCGAACCTAAAAACTCGATAATCCGGCAATATATCAAGTTGTTTGAGATGGATGGGGTGACGCTGACTTTTGCCGAGGGAGCACTCGACTACATTGTAGACAAGGCTGTAGAGTATAAACTCGGTGCACGCGGACTGCGTTCCATCGTGGAGACGGTCGTGATGGACGCCATGTTTGACATACCGTCGAAACGTATCAAGAAATTTGAAATCACCGCAGACTATGCAAAGGAGCAACTCGAAAAAGCTCATCTGAACAATCTGCTGACAGCTTAATCATATCCCTTGTCCGGGCCTTTCGGGGCTCCGGGCAGGGCTTACCTGAAAACAACATAAATGGGAGCAGTGGCCTGTAGACTGCTTGTTATATGGCGAAAGAAGTTAATCTTACACAACAACTGAAACACTATTTCGGCTTTGATGCTTTCAAAGGCGATCAGGAAGCTATTATCCGCAATCTGCTCAAGGGAAATGATACGTTTGTGCTGATGCCCACCGGCGGGGGAAAGAGCCTGTGCTACCAGCTCCCTTCACTCATCATGGACGGCATAGCCATTGTTGTGTCGCCGCTGATAGCGTTGATGAAAAATCAGGTGGATGTCATCAACGGCATGAGCGAAGAGGAAGGCGTAGCCCATTATCTGAACTCCTCGCTCAACAAAGCCGAGATAGAGCGTGTCAAGACCGATGTGCTCAGTGGTCGCACCAAACTGCTCTATGTGGCCCCTGAGTCACTGCTCAAAGATGACGAGGCCTGCGAAGGGGGCGGGCAAGGAGCCAAAAAGGTCAAGTTTTCTTTCTTGGAAGAGGTGAAGATTTCTTTTTATGCCGTCGATGAAGCGCATTGTATTTCGGAGTGGGGACATGATTTCCGTCCGGAATACCGCAATATCCGCAAGGCTATCGACATATTAGGCCGTGCCCCCATCATTGCCCTCACGGCGACAGCCACCGACAAGGTGCGCACCGACATCAAAAAGACATTGGGTATCTCTGATGCCAAGGAATTTAAAAGTTCTTTCAATCGCAGTAACCTCTACTATGAGGTGCGTCAGAAATCGGCCGATATCGACACGCAGATTGTCAAGTTTGTCAAGCAACATGCCGGCAAGAGTGGCATCATTTACTGTCTTTCCCGAAAGAAGGTGGAAGAGTTGGCGGCTGTATTGAAAGTCAACGAGATCAAGGCGGCTCCCTATCATGCCGGTCTCGATTCGGCCACGCGTTCGCAGACACAGGATGATTTCCTCATGGAGCGCATCGACGTGATTGTGGCCACCATTGCCTTTGGCATGGGCATTGACAAGCCCGATGTGCGTTTTGTCATCCATTATGACATCCCTAAAAGTCTTGAAGGCTATTATCAGGAGACCGGACGTGCCGGCCGGGATGGGGGAGAGGGCTATTGTCTGGTGTTCTATTCTCCTAAAGACTTGAAAAAGTTGGAGAAGTTCATGGAAGGAAAGGCCGTGGCCGAACAGGACATCGGACGTCAGCTGTTGCAAGAGACGAAAGCCTATGCCGAGTCGTCCGTGTGTCGCAGAAAAATGCTGCTGCACTATTTCGGTGAGGAATATACCAAGGACAACTGTGGCATGTGTGACAACTGTCTGCATCCCAAGACCAAATTTGAAGCCAAGGAGGCCCTACTCATAGTACTCAAGGCCGTAAAAGCCCTGAAAGAAGACTTCCGGCAAGACTATGTGGTCGATTTTGTGAAAGGGCGTGGCACTGACGATATTGTGTCGCACAAGCACGACCAACTGGAAGAGTTCGGCTCCGGCGAAGATGAAGACCCCAAAGTGTGGAACCCCGTTATCCGTCAGGCACTCATCGCAGGCTATCTCAAGAAAGACGTGGAAAATTACGGACTGCTTAAACTTACGGCTCTCGGCAAGAAGTTTATCAAGAGTCCGGAATCGTTTATGGTGGTCGAAGATGTTGAGTTTAATGACGACTATGACGATGAGGCCGCCGGTGGCATGGGCGGAGGTGCTGCACTCGATGAGACTCTCTTCGCGATGCTGAAGAGTTTGCGTAAGGAAATCTCACGCAAGAAAAAAGTTCCCCAGTATGTGATTTTTCAAGACTCATCGCTTGAACAGATGGCAACGGTGTATCCCGTTTCATTGCAGGAGTTGCAGCAGATACAGGGCGTGGGCAGCGGTAAGGCCAAGCGTTATGGTAAGGAATTCTGCGACTTGATCAAACGGCACTGCGAAGAGAACGACATAGAGCGTCCGGAGGAATTAAGGGTCAGGACGGTGGCCAAGAAATCCATGCTCAAAGTGTATATCATCCAGAGCATCGACCGCCAGATGGCACTCGATGACATCGCCGATGCCAAGGGACTTGATTTTGGCGAATTGCTCGACGAGGTGGAGGCTATTGTGTATAGCGGCACCAAGATCAACATCGACTATTTCCTCGACGAGGTGATGGATGAGGACCATGTGGACGATATTTACGACTATTTCCGGGAAAGCGAAACCGATGATCTCGAAACGGCTATGGAGGAACTGGGCGAAGACTATTCAGAAGACGAGATCAGACTGGTGCGTATCAAGTTCTTCTCTGAAATGGCCAACTGACGGACAGCCCGTGAAATACCCGTTAAATTGCTTTAATATCGGTTAGAAAAAGGCGAAAAGCAAATGCTATGTGGAAAAATAATGGTATATTTGCACGCAATAAATTTTTTAATACGTTATGTCATCATTTGTTGCTGATAAAATTGTAATGGACGGTCTGACTTTTGACGACGTTCTTCTAATTCCTGCTTATTCAGAGGTGCTACCTAAAACGGTGGAGTTGAAAACCAAGTTCTCTCGCAATATCGAGTTGAATGTGCCTTTCGTGACTGCGGCTATGGATACCGTTACCGAGGCTGCCATGGCTATTGCCATTGCGCGGGAAGGGGGAATCGGTGTGGTTCACAAGAATATGACTATTGAAGAGCAGGCCCGTCAGGTGGCTATCGTGAAGCGTGCTGAGAACGGGATGATTTACGATCCTGTGACCATCCGTCGCGGCAGCACGGTGAAAGACGCACTCGGTATGATGGCCGAATATCATATTGGTGGTATCCCTGTGGTGGATGAAGACAACCATTTGGTGGGCATTGTGACCAACCGTGACCTGCGATTTGAACTCCATCTCGACAAGAAAATAGACGAAGTGATGACAAGCAAGAATCTCGTAACCACGCATTTGCAGACCGACTTGGCCGCTGCTGCACAGATTCTTCAGGAAAACAAGATCGAAAAATTGCCCGTTGTGGATAATGAAAACCATCTCGTGGGCCTTATCACTTATAAAGATATTACCAAAGCCAAGGACAAACCGATGGCTTGTAAGGACGAGAAAGGCCGGCTGCGGGTGGCTGCAGGTGTCGGTGTTACGGCTGATACGCTCGACCGTGCCCGTGCGCTCGTTGAGGCTGGTGCCGATGCTATTGTCATTGATACGGCTCATGGACACTCTAAAGGTGTGATTGAGAAGCTTCGTGAAGTGAAGGCTGCTTTTCCCCACATTGACGTTGTTGTGGGCAATGTGGCTACTGGGGCAGCAGCCAAACTGCTTGTTGAAAATGGTGCCGATGCCGTTAAGGTGGGCATTGGTCCCGGATCCATTTGCACAACGCGTGTCGTAGCCGGTGTCGGTGTTCCCCAGCTGAGTGCCGTCTATGATGTTTATTCGGCTCTCAAAGGTACTGGTGTGCCGCTCATTGCCGATGGTGGACTTCGTTATTCTGGTGATGTCGTGAAAGCGTTGGCTGCCGGTGGGGCAAGCGTCATGATTGGTTCGCTCGTTGCGGGCACTGAGGAAAGTCCCGGTGATACCATCATTTTCAATGGGCGTAAGTTCAAGAGCTATCGAGGTATGGGATCATTGGAAGCCATGGAACAGAAAAACGGTTCGAAAGACCGCTATTTCCAGGGGGATACCAAAGATGTGAAAAAACTCGTACCGGAAGGTATCGCAGGTCGTGTGCCGTATAAAGGAACGGTGCAAGAGGTGATTTATCAGCTCGTTGGCGGTCTTCGGTCAGGTATGGGCTACTGTGGGGCAGCCGACATTAACATGCTTCATGAGGCTAAGTTTACCCGCATCACCAACGCTGGTGTCATGGAGAGCCACCCGCATGACATCTCCATCACGAGTGAGGCCCCGAATTATAGTCGTCCGGAGTAGTCACTTGCCCGGTCAGAACCAGTTTCTGATGCCGGGCATAATGAAGAATGAATAACAGACAATGAAAACAGCAACATTGTTGGTGGCCATGCTCCTTTGTGGGAGCATGGCTTATGCGCAGAATGATCCCGTGGTAATGACGGTCAACGGAGCTCCCGTGAGCCGGTCTGAATTTGAGTATTCTTACAATAAGAACAACTCAGAGGGTGTCATTGACAAGAAGACCGTTGGTGAATATGTCGACTTGTTTGTCAATTACAAGTTGAAAGTACAGGCCGCCCTTGACGCCCGTCTCGACACGATGAGTTCTTTTAAGAAAGAGTTTCGTGAATATCGTGACCAGCAAGTGCGCCCCACGCTGGTGACTGATGCCGATGTTGAGGCTAAGGCACGGGATATTTACCGCGAAACACAACAGCGTGTGGATGGTGGCGGTGGATTGTTAAAGACATCACACATCTTGTTTCTTCTTGACCAGAATGCCACCAAGACACAGCAGGACGCAGCCAAGGTGCGCATCGACTCTGTTTACAACGCATTGAAAAAAGGTGCCGATTTCGCCGATTTGGCGCGTCGGTTGTCCGATGACAAGAGCTCGGCTGTCAATGGCGGGCAGTTGCCTTGGATTGAGCGTAACCAGTTGGTTAAGGCTTATGAGGATGTGGCTTATGCCTTGAAGAAAGGAGAAATCAGCAAGCCATTCCTCTCCGAATACGGTTATCATGTTGTGAAACTGGATGACAAGCAGCCATTCTTCCCATACGATTCGGTGAAAACTTCCATCTATCAGTTCATTGAAAGTCGTGGTCTGCGCGATGCCATCGTGACCGATCGGTTGCAAGAGGAAGCTAAGGTGGGTAACACCACCCCTGAACAGCTGCTTGATGCCAAGACGGAAGAACTGACAGCCAAAGACGATGCGCTGAAATATCTGATAAAAGAATACCATGACGGACTGTTGCTTTATGAGATTAGCAATCGCACGGTGTGGGATAAGGCGGCTAAAGATGAGGCCGGTCTTTCTGCCTATTTCGCTAAAAACAAGAAAAAATATCACTGGGAGGAACCTCGTTTCAAAGGAATTGCCTATCATGTGAAGACCGCTTCTGATGTAGATGCCGTGAAGCGCAGCATCAAAGGAAAGCCGTTTGCCGAATGGGCCGATATTCTGCGTACCACGTTTAACAACGATTCTGTGCTTCGTATCCGTGTAGAGAAAGGTATCTTCAAGAAAGGTGACAATGCGGTGGTTGACAAAGAAGTGTTCAAAGTTCCCGTAACGGTGAAACCCGTTGAAGGTTATCCCATCGATGCCACGTTTGGTAAGGTGCTTAAAAACAAACCTGAAGACTATCAGGATGTGCGCGCCCTTGTCGTGGCCGACTATCAGGATGCACTTGAGAAGCAGTGGGTGGAAAGCCTCCGCAAAAAATATACTGTTGTCATCAATAAGGAAGTGCTGGCTACAGTGAATAAACACCAATAACCGGATAGATGAGAATAAACAATAAGATACTGTTGGGCTTTACCGCCCTTTCACTTTTGGCTGGTCTGAGTGTCCATGCCAACAGAGCCGTTTTTCGTTCATCGATTGTGACCGACTCAACGTTCGTTGATGACACAGCTTCCATGCAGCGGATGGCTTCCGGACAAACCGGGCTGGCTGTTAATCCGGCCAGTGTGGTTGATGAGGTTGTGTGGGTGGTTGGCGATGAGCCCATCTTGAAGTCGGATGTTGAAGTCATGCGCTTGCAAGGGCTGGCCGAAGGCATCACTTTCAGCGGTGATCCCGATTGTTCCATTCCCGAACAGATAGCTGTGCAGAAATTGTTCTTGCATCAGGCAGCCATTGACAGTATAGAAGTGTCCGAGTCGGAAGTGGCCCAAGGTATCGAGGGACAAATCAACAGTTGGATACAGATGACCGGTTCGCGTGAAAAACTGGAGGAGTATCGCAAGCAGAGCATCACGCAGATGCGTCAGCAGATGCATGATGACTACCGCAATCGTTTGCTGATTCAGAAGATGCGGATGAAACTGGTAGAAGATGTCAAGGTGTCTCCCGCCCAAGTGCGTGCCTATTTCCGCGATATGCCGGCTGACAGTCTGCCTTTCGTCCCCACCGAGGTGGAGGTGGAAATCCTTACCAGCCAACCCAAGATTTCGCAGGAAGAAATCAATCGGGTGAAAGATGAACTGCGCAATTATACCGATCGTGTGAACAAGGGGGAGACGACATTCTCCACGCTGGCTCGACTCTATTCGGAAGATCCCGGTACAGCGCGCATGGGAGGCGAGCTCGACTATACCGGTCGTGGCATGCTCGACCCGGCTTTTGCCAATGTGGCTTTCAACCTCACCGACCCAAAGAAGATTTCCAAGATTGTTGAGAGTGAGTTCGGCTACCACATCATCCAGCTCATCGACAAGCGTGGTGATAAGATCAAGGTGCGCCATATTCTCCGTAAACCGGTTGTTTCTTCCGAGGCTTTAGATGCTTCCATCCATCGTTTGGACTCCATTGGTGACGATATCCGTGCAGGTAAGTTTTCTTTTGAAGCAGCCGCTTCCTATCTCTCCGACGATAAGGACACTAAAAACAATCATGGATTGATGTCCAATATGACAGAGGAAGGCAGCCGCACTTCAAAGTTCCAGATGAAAGACCTTCCCTCCGAGGTGGCGCGCGTGGTCGACACCTTGAAAGTGGGACAGGTATCCAAAGCCTTTCGCATGATCAATTCCAAGGGAAAAACTGTTTGTGCCATTGTGCGGCTGAAGAGCCGTATCGATGGGCATCGCGCTACCATTACGGAAGATTTTCAAGTGATGAAAAATTTGGTGACCAATAAGGAGCGTGAGGAACTCATTCATGACTGGGTGATGGACAAGATCAAGCACACCTACGTGTGGATGAATGACCGCTACAAAGGCTGTAAGTTCGAATATCAAGGATGGATTAAATGACATTTCGACAAACGATAAATAAATATCTTATCGGGCATAGAACCACAACCATTGTGGTTTTATGCCTTTTTGGCTTATGCCTGCTGCAGGCTGTGGCTTCGCCCCGTAAGAAAGGCCCGCGCAAGAAGTCAGATGAGCGTGTCTATCTCATTCATGCCGACGAGATGTTCTATGACCAGTTTGGCAATAATCCCATGGCCCAGATAGTCAAAGGTCATGTGGCTTTCCGGCATCAGGGAGCCCGCCTGACCTGTGACAGTGCCTACTTCTTTCAGGAGTCCAACTCGGTGAAAGCCTTTGGGCATGTGTTCCTCAAGCAGGGCGACACGCTTTCCTTAGCCTGCGAACGAGCCCTTTACGACGGCCAGGCCCAGATGATGGAAGCCCGCCAGAATGTGGTGCTCCACCACCGCCGGCAGGTGCTCCGCACCGACAGTCTCAACTTCGACAGGCTCTACAACAATGCATATTTCTTTGAGGGCGGAACGCTCATCGACGGTAAAGACCGGTTGATTTCCGATTGGGGAGAGTATAATACTGATACGCGGCAGGCTGTATTCTACTATAATGTGAAGCTCAAAAGTGCCTCCCGTCTCATTTCCACCGATACCTTATATTATGATGTGAAGACTTCGGTGGCCCATGTTGTCGGCCCCAATTCCCGTATCACTTCGGGCCAGAGTGTCATTGATACACAAGATGCCTATTATGATACACACACCGACAAGGCGCAACTCTTCAGCCGTTCGACTGTTGTCGACAAAAACCGCACCATTACTGGCGACAGTCTTTATTATGTGAAAGACGGTGAGAGCCGCGGATACGGTAATGTGATTTATGTGGATCGCGACCACAAAAACGCCCTCACTTGTGGTTATCTGCGCTACAATGAGAAGACCGGTATGGGCTTTGCCACCCGCGATCCGGTTGCCAAGGAGTTTTCACAGAAGGATACGCTCTACGTGCATTCCGACTCAATGAAGATTTATACCTTCAATATCAATACCGACTCAGTCTATCGCAAGGTGCATGCTTTTCATAAAGTGCGTGCCTATCGCACGGACATGCAGGCCGTGTGCGATTCGATGGTCTTCGACTCCCAAGATTCTTGTATGACAATGTATCGCGATCCCATTGTGTGGAACGGCAACCGCCAGTTGCTGGGCGAGCAAATCAAAGTCTATATGAATGATTCCACCGTTCGCCGGGCCGATGTCATAGGGCAGGCTTTGTCAGTCGAGCTGATGGGTGACTCTGTACACTACAATCAAGTGTCGTCTAAAGAAATGAAGGCCTTTTTTGTTGATGGTGACGTGAGACGCACGGAGGCGATAGGCAATGTGCAGGCTGTCTATTTCCCCATATCCGATAAAGACAGTGCCATTATCGGACTCAACTACACCGAGACCGACACCATGCGCATGTTCATGTCGCCCAAGCGTGAACTTGAGAAGATTTGGATGCCCAAAGCTACCGGCACTCTTTATCCTCTTACGCAGATTCCACCGTCCAAGCTCAAGTTGTCCAATTTTGCTTGGTTTGATGACATTCGTCCCAAGAGCAAGGATGATATCTTTGTGTGGCGTGGCAAAGGGACTGGTCAGGAACTGAAGAATATCCCCCGCCATGAGGCTCCCCTCCAGCAGTTGGGCGGCGGCAAACATAAGTCGACTGCGCCATGAAGTCCTTTTCTGTCCGTCGGCCGCGGGGCTTTCGCCATCAGGAGGTCTATTCCCGGCGTCGCCCCGTCAGGTTTATGTCCGGCAGCCGCTCCTCTGCCCGTCCTCAGCATGTTGTGGTGCTGATAGTCATGCTCTTTTTGCTGCTTGCCTTCTGCTATTGGCTGGGCTGACAAAGACTCTCTCGGTGGAAGTCGGCCGGCACGATAGGAGCAAACATACCGTTTTTTTCTTGTTCTTCCCATTGATGGTGTTCTCACCCACTCGCGTGAAAAAGTGTTCTGGAAGCTGTTGGGGGCGATGAGATAAAGTGTGGAGGAACCTTTAATTTATATAAAATATGAGCGACATCATACAGCTACTTCCCGATTCCGTGGCCAATCAGATAGCGGCCGGCGAAGTCATTCAGCGTCCTGCTTCCGTCATCAAGGAGTTGGTCGAAAACTCCGTCGATGCCGGTGCTACAGTCATCAATGTGCTGGTGGTTGATGCCGGGCGCACTTCCATTCAAGTGACTGACAACGGCAAGGGCATGTCCGATACCGATGCCCGTCTCTCTTTTGAGCGCCATGCCACTTCCAAGATTAGGCAGGCCGACGATCTCTTTGCCCTGCACACTATGGGTTTCCGTGGCGAAGCCCTCGCCTCCATAGCTGCTGTGGCCCAAGTGGAACTGAAAACTCGGCAGCAGAGCGATGAGGTGGGCACTCAGCTCACCATCGCCGGTTCCCGATTTTTAGGACAGGAGCCTTGCTCATGTCCCGTAGGAAGCAATTTCAAAGTGGAGAATCTCTTTTTCAATGTGCCCGCCCGGCGCAAGTTTCTCAAGTCCAATACCACCGAACTCAACAACATCATTGCTGCTTTTCAGCGTATCGTCCTTGTCTATCCCGCTCTCTCGTTTACCCTCCATAGCAATGATACCGAACTCATCAATCTCCGTGCCGGCAATCTTCGCCAGCGCATCGTCGACGTTTTTGGCAAGCGGCTGAATCAAGACCTCCTTTCCGTGAATGTGGATACCACTCTTTGTAGCATTCATGGCTTTGTGGGCAAGCCCGAATCAGCTCGCAAGAAGGGTGCCCATCAATATTTCTTTGTCAATGGCCGTTACATGAAGCATCCCTATTTCGCCAAGGCCGTCATGTCGGCTTTCGAGCGTCTGGTGCCCCAAGGCGAGCAAGTGCCGTTTTTTCTCTATTTTGAGGTGGCTCCCGAAAACATCGATGTCAATATCCATCCCACCAAGACAGAAATCAAGTTTGAGAACGAGCAGGCCATCTGGCAGATACTCTCTGCCGCCGTGCGAGAGGCTGTTGGTATGTTCAATGATGTTCCTGCCATCGATTTTGACACGGTGGGCAAGCCCGATATTCCCGTTTTCGGTGGCAGTGATGCTGAAGTCTCGGCTCCACGGGTAGCCTACAATCCGGGTTATAATCCTTTCAGTCAGCCCTCTCCGGCTACCTCTTTGTCTGCTTCACCTGGTTCGTGGCAACGTGAATCCTCTGTGCCCGACCGTTGGCAGGAACTTTACGAAGGGCTTGGCCGCTCATCCCAAAGCAGAGAGACCGTCATTTTTGCCGATGAAGAAGTACGCTCCGCCGCCTCCGGTGCCGATGCTCACAGTGTCATCTCCGAAAAATCGCCTGCACATTATCAGTATAAAGGCAAATACATCATGACCGCCGTCAAGTCGGGATTGATGATTATAGACCAGCATCGCGCGCATGTACGTATATTATATGAACAATATCTCGACCGTCTACAAGCTCACAAATGTGAGTCTCAAAAGGTGCTGTTCCCCGAAGTCGTTGAACTTTCCGCCGCCGGAGGTGTGCTGATGCAGAAAATGATGCCCGAACTGGAAGCTCTTGGTTTCGAACTTACTCCTATGGGAGGCAACAGCTATGCCATCAACGCTGTGCCCGCCGGTGTCGATGGTGTCGACTATGTACGGCTTGTCACAGAGATGCTCGATGATGCCGCCGACAAGTCGTCCGATTCGTCCGAAGCCATCCGTCGCTCGCTGGCACTGAGTCTGGCCCGCAGCATGGCCATTCCTTATGGCCAGGTGCTTGGCAATGCCGAAATGGAGAATGTGGTCAACTCGCTTTTTGCCTGCTCCAATGTCAATTACGCACCCGACGGACGCAAGGTACTGGCTATCCTCAGACAGCAGGAAATAGACCATTTGCTCGACTGAAAAGCCAGCTCCGGCAGAGAAATGCTGTTTTTTTGAGCCGGAAATGACATTTTCTTTAGAAAAAGTGGCTATATTTAAAAATAATTATTACCTTTGCACCGAAATATAAATGTGACAGAGAGTTAAAAAAGATGTATTTTTTCGATTATTAAAATAAAAAAAGGTTATGAAAAAATTAATGATTGTACTGGCATTTGCCGGTATTTCTATGAGCTCCATGGCTCAGGATGCAGATCCTGTACAGAAGTACAGCGTGGCAACCAACTCTTTCTGGAGCAATTGGTTCATTCAGGTTGGTGGCAACTGGAATGCTTGGTATTCCGGTGAAGAACACGGCCTGGATTTGGCTAAGAGCCCCATTAAGAAGTTCCGTGCCAATCCCGGTGCCGCTTTCGCCATCGGTAAGTGGTTCACTCCCGGTCTCGGTCTCCGTACCAAGGTGCAGGGTATCTGGGGTAAGACTGTGACCGACGGCAACAATGCCGGCAATGGTAACAAGTATTGGGTGCTTGACGAGCACATCATGTTCAACCTGAGCAACCTGCTCATGGGTTACAACGAGAACCGCGTGTGGAACTTGGTTCCTTTCGTTGGTGGTGGCGTTGGTCGCACCATGACTCACAACCTCTATGCCATGAACCTCAGTGCAGGTATCCAGTCTACATGGAAGGTGAGCAAGCTTCTCAACATCTATCTTGAAGGTGGTTGGAACCGCTTTGAAGGCGATATCGATGGTAACGAGCTTGTAACTCGTCCTAACCGTGGTTGGGATTCTCACGACAACAACCTCTATGCTGAAGTAGGTCTGACTTTCAACCTTGGCAAGGCTACTTGGAACAAGGTTCCCGATGTTGACGCTTTGAAGGCTCAGTATCAGAACGAAATCGACGGTCTCCGCAACCAGCTCAACGATGCTAATGCAGAGAACGATCGTCTCCGCAACATGCTTGCCAACCAGCCCAAGGCTGAAACTCCCGCAGCTGTTAAGGAATTCGTTCAGACTCCGATCTCTGTATTCTTCAACCTCAACAAGACCAAGATTGCTTCTCAGAAGGATCTCGTAAACGTACAGGCTCTTGCTAAGTATGCAAAGGAGAACAACTCCAAACTCCTCGTTAACGGTTATGCCGACAGTGCTACGGGTAAGCCCGCACACAACCAGTGGTTGTCTGAAGAGCGTGCCAAGACTGTTGCCGGTGAACTTCAGAAGATGGGTATCAACAGCAGCAACATCACTACCAAGGGTAATGGTGGTGTAGATGAGCTCTCTCCGATCTCCTTCAACCGTCGTGCTACTGTTCAGGTTACTGAATAATATACACAGATTATATACCAAATTAAGAGTGCCAGCCTTCGGGTTGGCACTCTTTTTTATGTTTCATCGCCTCGGTTGTGGGGGAGGGGAGGATGCGTGATAGCCGGTTTCGTCCGGGGTATATCTTTTCTACCTCCCTACAAGGAAGGGGTTGGGGAGGGGGCATAAAAAATCCCTGCAATCCCGAAGGACCACAGGGAAAACACCCCTTAGTGGGCGTTGACGGATTCGAACCGCCGACCCTCTGCTTGTAAGGCAGATGCTCTAAACCAGCTGAGCTAAACGCCCTTGCTTCTTAAAAGCGATTGCAAAGGTATCACTTTTAAATGAAACTACCAAATGTTTTTTCGTCTTTTTCTGAAAATATTTTGTGAAGTACTTTTTTTTGTGCCTGTTTATACCATAAAAGGTCTGTCGGAAGGTGTAGGACTTTCGTAAGCGGGAAAAGCTATGGCATTGAGCCCGCAGGGGGAGCTCTCGCATTTCAGCAGGTAGCGGAAGATTTGTTCGGTTGGAGATAGGGTGGGGAGGTTGTCAATGTTTTTTGTTGCCGATTTGCATTTGGCCGTTTTTCTGTATATCTTTGCATTGGCAAGAGGAGCATTCTGGTGCTCCTCTTTTTTTTATCCACCAGTCCCCAGCTCCCCAAAAGAGGCTTTTCCATCCGAAAATAGGCTGTCATTCGGCCCGGATGGCTTTGCAAAAAGGGCCGAGTGGGCTTCCAAGTGTGCCCCTTTTGCGATGTTGTTTGGGCCGAGTGAGAAAATGGATGGAGCGGATGGATTTAATGAGTCGGATGGAGCGGGACGGAAAAATGGACTCGGAAAAATGCCGTGTAAGGCTTTTTCATGATCTGAGTAAGTTTCATGCTATATATGGCATTCTTTCAATCATCGGCCACTTTGACCGGTTGATAACTTTTAATTTAATTTATCATTTGTCCTCGTTAGTATATCGTTTTAAATGGTTATCTTTGCAACTCAAATGATACGTATTGGTTATGGAGCTTGATTTGTTGACAGCCATTTCGCCCATTGACGGGCGCTATCGTGGCAAAACGGAACCTTTGGCAGCCTATTTCTCTGAATATGCGCTCATCCGCTATCGGGTGCGTGTGGAGATAGAGTATTTCATTACGCTTTGCGAGATACCCTTGCCGCAGTTGTCCGGTTTTGACCATGCCCTCTTCAGCCGTTTGCGTGACATCTACCGTCTCTTCGACGAGCAAGGTGCGCAACGCGTGAAAGATATAGAGAAAGTCACCAACCACGATGTGAAGGCTGTTGAATACTTCATCAAGGAAGAATTTGACAAGATAGGCGGACTTGAAGCCTACAAGGAGTTCATCCATTTTGGACTCACTTCACAGGACATCAACAACACCAGCGTGCCACTCTCCATCAAGGAGGCTCTTGAAGAGGTGTTCTGTCCGCAGTTGGAAGAACTCATCGCCCAGTTGCAGCAGTATGCCGACGAGTGGCGCGATGTGCCCATGCTCGCCAAGACCCACGGGCAGCCGGCCTCTCCCACGAGATTGGGTAAGGAGATCATGGTGTTTGTCTATCGTCTCAACGAACAGCTCGCCACGCTGAAGTCTTGCAAGTTTACAGCCAAGTTTGGCGGAGCCACCGGCAACTACAATGCCCATCATGTGGCCTATCCCTTGATAGACTGGCGCGCTTTTGGCGACAAGTTCGTCAGCGAGAAGCTCGGTTTGCTGCGTGAGCAGTACACCACTCAGATAAGCAACTACGACCATTTGGGTGCCATCTTCGACGCAGTACGTCGCATCAACACGGTCATCATCGACCTCGACCGCGATTTTTGGATGTATATCTCCATGGACTACTTTAAGCAGAAGATCAAGGCCGGCGAGGTAGGCTCCAGTGCCATGCCCCATAAAGTGAACCCCATTGACTATGAAAATAGCGAGGGGAATCTCGGTATGGCCAATGCCATCCTGCAATTTCTGGCGCAGAAGTTGCCCGTAAGCCGCTTGCAGCGCGACCTCACCGACAGCACTGTGCTCCGCAATGTGGGTGTACCCCTCGGTCACAGCATCATCGCCATACAGAGCACGCTGAAAGGACTGCGTAAACTCATTCTTAACGAAGAGAAGTTGCGTCGCGATCTTGATGACACATGGGCCGTGGTGGCTGAAGCTATACAGACCATTCTCCGTCGCGAGGCTTATCCCCATCCCTACGAGGCGCTGAAAGCCCTCACCCGCACCAACGGCAAAATGACCGAAACCACTATTCGTGAGTTTATCGATGGTTTGCAGGTCGGCGACGGTGTGAAAGCAGAGTTGCGAGCCATCACTCCGGCCAACTATACGGGAGTATAAGGAAGCGTGAGGTGAGAAAACTAAAGTAGGGCGTTCGCCTTGGCGGGCGAAGAAGGTTCTGCCCTTTTGACATCAGACAATGTTTAACTCCTCAAAAATATTAACCAAGCCGTGAGGCTAAAATAACAAAAGAAAGAAAATGGATTCAGAATTCGAGAACAGAACACCGGAACAGCCGGCCGAGAACGAGAGCAACCGCGAAGGTTACAAGCCGGCAGACAATTATTCGAGAGAGTACAGAAGCACCGGACGCTCGCAGCGTCCACGTATTCACAATACCCGTGCCTACAGCACAGACCGGAGCAATAGAGAGGAAGGCGGTTTCCGCCCCGAAGGCTTCGGGGCCGGCCTCTCCGTTGGCGGAGGCGACCGGGAGCAGCGTGGCGGTTATAATCGTCCTCAAGGCGGTTATGGCAACCGTGGAGGCTACAACAACAGGCAGCAGGGCGGCTATAACAACCGTGGCGGCTATGGCCAGCAGCGCCCGCAAGGCGGCTATCGGCCCCGTTACAACAACGAGGATGGCGGTTACGGCCAGCAGCGCCCGCAGGGTGGCTATCGCCCCCGCTACAATAATGAAGAGGGCGGCTATCAGCCCCGCAATGCCGAGGAGGGTGGTTACCAGCCCCGCAACAATTACGGCCAGCAGGGTGGTTACGGTCGTCAGCAGGGTAGCTACAACAACCGTGGCGGCTATGGCCGTCAGCAGGGTGGCTACGGTCAGCAAGGCGGCTACAACAATCGTGGCGGCTATAACAACCGTGGTGGCTACAACAACCGCGGCGGTTATGGCAACAATCGTCCCGGCGGTTGCCGTCCCCGCACGGCCGACTACGATCCCAATGCCAAGTACAGCATGAAAAAGCGCATTGAGTATAGCGAGGAAAACATCGATCCCAATGAGCCTATTCGTTTGAATAAATATTTGGCCAATGCCGGAGTGTGCTCTCGTCGGGAGGCTGATGAGTTCATCCAGGCAGGTGTAGTCACGGTCAATGGTGAGGTGGTTACCGAGTTGGGCACCAAAGTGCTCCGCACCGATGAGGTGAAGTTCCACGACAATCCCGTAAGCCTTGAAAAGAAAGTCTATGTGCTTCTCAACAAGCCTAAAGATTACGTCACCACCAGCGACGATCCGCAGCAGCGCAAGACCGTAATGGATCTCGTGAAGGATGCTTGTCCCGAGCGCATCTATCCCGTGGGCCGTCTCGACCGCAACACCACCGGTGTGCTCCTGCTCACCAACGATGGCGATATGGCCAGCAAACTCACCCATCCCAAGTTCTTGAAGAAGAAGGTGTATCATGTGCATCTTGACAAGAATGTCACTGCTCACGACCTCGAACAGATAGCTCAGGGCGTGACGCTTGAAGACGGTGAGATACATGCCGATGCCGTGGAGTATGCCGACGAGCACGATAAGAGCCAGGTGGGTATTGAGATTCACAGCGGGAAGAACCGCATCGTGCGCCGCATTTTCGAAAGTCTCGGCTATCGTGTGACCAAACTCGACCGTGTGCAGTTTGCCGGTCTCACCAAGAAAAATCTCCGTCGTGGCGACTGGCGTTTCCTCACCGAGAAGGAAGTCAACATGCTGCGCATGGGAGCGTTTGAATAGTTAGGAGCGGGAAGTTAAAGACTTGAAGGAAGCAGGGGGGAAGAGGTTGATTCTTTGGCACTCTCATTCCACATGTTCCGAGTCGTAAGATGATGGGTGGCTACTGCCTCAGGGTGGTTGCTCCCGTCGCTTGAGACATTGTCTTTAACTCCTCTAACTTCTCCGAAAATAAACAGTTTGAAGATGAAAAGAACAAAAGTTGTTGATGCTCTTGTCAGCACCGATTTTGGAAAAGATATCAATGTGAAGGGATGGGTGCGTTCCCATCGCAGTAGTAAAGCCGTTGATTTTATCGCTCTCAACGACGGTTCTACAATCAAGAATATACAGATAGTTGTCGATCCCTCCTTGGTGGATGCCGACTTGCTCAAGAGCATCACCACCGGTGCTTGCCTGAGCGTTGTGGGCACATTGGTGGAGAGTCAGGGCGCCGGACAGGCTTCCGAAATCCAATGCAAAGAGATAGAGGTCTACGGTCTTTGCCCGGGTGACTATCCTATGCAGAAGAAAGGGCAGAGCTTCGAATATATGCGCAAGTATGCCCACTTGCGTCTCCGCACCAACACCTTTGGAGCCGTATTCCGCATTCGCCATCACATGGCTATGGCCATCCACCGCTATTTCCACGAGCATGGGTTCTTCTATTTCCACACACCCATCATCACAGCCAGCGACTGTGAGGGAGCCGGCGAGATGTTTCAGGTGACCACGAAGAATCTCTACAACCTTGAGAAAGACGAGGAAGGGCGCATCAAGTATGATGACGACTTCTTTGGCAAGACCACTTCGCTCACAGTGAGCGGACAGCTCGAAGGCGAACTTGGTGCCACGGCACTTGGTGCCATCTATACTTTCGGCCCCACATTCCGTGCCGAGAACTCCAACACGCCCCGCCATCTGGCCGAGTTTTGGATGATAGAGCCCGAAGTGGCTTTCCTCGAGCAGCAGGGACTGATGGATCTGGAGGAAGACTTCATCAAGTATTGTGTGAAATGGGCCCTCGACAACTGCAAGGACGACCTCGAGTTCCTCAACAAGATGATAGACAAGAGTCTCATCGCCCGTCTCGAAGGAGTGCTCAAGGAGGATTTCGTGCGTCTCACCTACACCGAGGGCATTCGCATACTTGAGGAAGCAGTTAAAGCCGGACAGAAGTTTGAGAATCCCGTGTCGTGGGGTGTCGACTTGGCCAGCGAGCATGAACGTTATCTGGTGGAACACCACTTCCGGAAGCCTGTCATCATGACCGACTATCCGAAAGACATCAAGGCTTTCTACATGAAGATCAATGAGGACGGCCGCACCGTTCAGGGTACGGATGTGCTCTTCCCGCAAATCGGTGAAATCATCGGTGGTTCGGTGCGTGAAGAAAACTACGACAAGCTCATGGGCGAGGTAGAGCGCCGCAATGTTCCGATGAAAGACATGTGGTGGTATCTCGACACTCGCAAATATGGTACGTGCCCTCATGCCGGTTTCGGTCTGGGCTTTGAGCGTCTCATCCTCTTCGTCACCGGTATGCAAAACATCCGCGACGTGATACCTTTCCCCCGTACGCCGAAAAACGCAGAGTTTTAGGCCGGAGCCGGTTAAGACAAGGTAACGAGAAATTTTAAGACAGAGTAACAAAGGCTTTAAGACAGAGTAACAGAAGGAACATAAGGTTTTAAAGACAAAGTAACAGAGTCAACAGAATAATCTTGCAGACTGCCCATAAACAGGCAGTCTGTTTTTTGTTATCCCAAAATCACTTCATAAAAACTTTTGGCCTGAGCATATTAGCTTTTTTGTTATACTATGTTATGTTCCCTCTGTTACTCTGTTTTAAAAAACAACAACGGCCCTTGTCCCCCAAACTTTTGTTAACTTTGCTACTCTGCCTTTAAAAATACGTTATTCCGTCTTTCGCCCCTTTATATAATAAGGTGTGATATGCCAAGGTCTTGTCATGATGTCCATTGTTTTCTTGGAAACCATCCCTGTTACTTTGTCTCAAATTAAAAAACAATAAAAAAAAGTTCGTTTTTATTTGCGAGTTTTAAGAATTAATTATATATTTGCACTTGAAAGCCTGTCACATGATGAGGTTAACGACGTAACAAAGACTCAAAGTCCTCTTGTGTAGAGGCATTATAATAAATATAATCGACAACTCAAAGGAAAGCTCTTCAAAGAGTCTACCATGTAAAATAGAGATACTCAGAGTTTTTAGATTAATAATTATTAACCAAAGTTTATCGTATGAAAAAAAGTTTTTTGAGTTCGTTGCTGTTGGGCGTATTCTTTGTCACGTCCATAGGCATGTTAACCTCTTGTAAAGACTATGACGATGACATTAGTACCAACACTAATGCCATTACCAAGTTACAAGAACAAGTAACCACTTTAAAGAGTGCGTTGGATCAAGCACAGAAAGACGCTACTGCTGCACACGCTAATTTCGTGGCAAAGCAGGAACTTTCCACTGCTTTGGCCAACTCGGAAGCCTACAAGGCTTTGCAGGCTGAGATGAAGAGCTTGGTGAAAGCTGATCAGCTCTCAAAGGCCATTGCCGATTGTGAAGAGGCAATAGCCAAAAAGTATGTTACCACTGAGCAGCTGACCGCACTCGCTACCAAGGTAGACGGTATTGACGGCACGCTGAACAAGTTGGGTACCACCCTCAATTCGCTCGAAACAGCCGTGAAGGCAGCCGAGGCCAACCTCGCTGCCCAGGGACTTGCTTTCGACAAGTTGGGTGATGCTATCAAGAACCTTCAGGGCAAAGCCGACCAAGACTTCGTGTTGGCTGAAATTGCCAAGCTGAAAGCCGAACTTACCGGTACAAGCGTTGGTGATGTGGCTTCTATCAGCGATCTGAAGAAGGCTATGAAGAAACTCGATGAGAAGGTGGCCACTTTCGGTGGTGACATCAACATGCTCACCGTGCTTCTCTGCAAGCGCCTCACTTCAATCATGCTGAAGCCTGACTTCTATTGGGAGGGTCTTGCAGGCATCGAAATGCCTTGGGCTGATCCTCTCGTGTATGTGAAAGACGGAAAGCGCACTTTCTCTTACGAGATTCCTGCCTCTCAAGGTTGGGAGACTGTTACCGCTACTGTGGCTGAACATCTGACGCTTTCTAATAATCGCGTGATCATCTCCAATGGTGCCATTGCCCGCTACCACATGAATCCCACCACTGCCAACCTCGAAGGTGCCCAGTTCAGCTTCTTCACCAATGAGGCTAACGTTTACACCCGTGCAGGTGAAGCTTTCGTTGCTCCTATGGAACCGAAGTTCAAGGCCGGTGGTCTTAACAAGGTTGAGAATGGTATTCTGAGTGTACCGTTCAAGGTGAATGACGTGGATAAGCTCATGGGTATGTACAAGAGCTGGTGGAAGAAAAACAGCACCGATCCCGTGGAAGACAACAACATGTGGGATGATGATGAAGACAACACCTCTTATGGCGAGAAGCTGCCGTTTATCGCTCTCCAGACTCATGTAGGCGACACCACGGTTACTTCCGACTATGCTGCGCTCACACCTGCCAAGTACACCTTCGTAGCTCTTGCTGACAATGAGCCCGATGAAATCCTTGACCAGGGTACATTCATCAAGAAAGACAACGGTAAGGTTGGCCAGAACCACCTCTACACTGCACTCTATGGTGTTGATGGTGAGCAGTTTGGCAAGACTTTGGCCGATGCCGAGAGTCATGGTGTGATCACCATGCCCGCTACCCACGCCGTGGTTTACACCGACACCATCGACCTCGAGCCGTTCATCGAGACCCACTTCGACTATCAGACATGGGCTCAGTACGGCAAGGCTCACCATGACAAGATCATGAGCAAGCAGCAGATGGAAGTGCTCGGTCTGCACTACGAGTTCACCCCGATTGACTGGGTGAAGGGTAGGAACCAGACCAGCGAGACTGTTCACATCCAGCAGATTGGCGACAAGAAGTCCGGTAAGTTCGCTCCCCGTTCCGTAACGGAAGACGGTGTGCAGATTAAGGACAAGCAGGCTACCGGAGAAGTGGTAGACCGCGAACCCCTCGTGCGTGTTGACCTCGTTGACGCTAAGGGTAACATCATCCTCTACGGCTACATCAAGATTCGTATCGTGAAGAGCCCGTTGAAGGACACCATCGTTGAGTTCAACCTCTCCGACTACTGGATGAATTGCGGTGACGAAGGTGCTCTCACTTGGTCGCAGGTTGAATCCGGTATTCTTCGCAAACTTGGTGGCATAAGCAAGCAAGACTTTGAGCGGATGTACTACTTCGAGGCTGTGAATGGTAAGGACTTCATGCCTACCGAGGCTGACGGCAAACTCTATACCGACTTGTGGTATGGTGTGCGCTACACCAAGGCCGACGTTACTACCAAGGTGCCCGATGCCGATACATTCGGTCGCGTATGGTACACTCCGCATGACAACAACACCAATACTCACGCTTGGGACAACCAGACTAACGTACTGCTTTGGAACCTCCATCCCGCAAGTGTTACTCACGAGGGTAACATGAATGCAGACAAGTATGAGCAGCTCATGGAAGCAGCTAAGGTTACTTACGCTTCTAAGGGTCTCAACAAGAAGGCTGTTGACACTTGGGTACGCTTCATCAACAAGGAGAACAAGACCAGCGTTTGGGTACACCTGACGATTCCTGTTGACAAGCTCCACTTCGAATATGGTAAGATCGGTAATAAGATACTGAAACATTGGTATCTTTTCAACTCTAATGAGGAAACAAAAGAATATGCCCGCGATAAGGCATTTGACGTTCGTGCCAATCTGCCGACTCCGGCTGAGCCTGGTGCCATCGCCACGGAACTGCCCGCTGACAAGTTCGATAAGGATCTCCGCGAGCTCTGGCTTGAGGAAAGTTTGATTCCGACCCTCGAAGGTGATGCCTCCAAGTTCGCCAAGTTCTATGATGCAAACAAGAAAGTTCTCACCACGGTTGACTTCGAGTTCACAACTCCGGTTAAGGGTGTCAACAGTAAGAATGTGACTGCTACCAATGGTTCTTGGAATGTGAAGGGTGCTTCCGGCTCTGTATGGACACTGAAGCTCTCTGCCGACAAGCACGTCATCTGGGCTACTCATCAGGATGGAAAGGCCTTGGCTAATCCAGAGAAGGTGGCTGAGCTCCGCATGAACCCTGACAACACCAGTTACTCTATCGTACACTACTTCGGCGAGGAAGGCATCAACACCAATGCCGCTACCGACCTGCTTAACCTCATGGGCTATCGCGACAACACTGGTAAGGTTATAAAAGACACTTATCTTGATGACAACATCGACAAGACCTTCACGGCTTATCTGAAAGTTGTCTTCTCGAAGGAGCCTTGCTATGCCCCGCGCATCGGCAACAACCTCTTCAACGTTCGCTTCCTCCGTCCGATCAGCGTATGGCCGAAACAGGTGACATGGGAGGATGCTCACAACAATATTTTAGAGAAGAACCTCGAAGAACTGATCGAGATCGTCGACTGGCGTAACTACAAAGTTGAAGTGAATGCTGGCTTCAACGAGGGCGAGGTTCCTTATAAGTATTACGGCATCAGCGATCTTGCAGTGATTCGTGAGGAAATCCGCACCGATTCATACTACGGTATCGATGTTCGAGAACCGCTGACTGATCCTGCTGAGATCATGAAACTCCAGAATCTTGATGAGGATAAATCGCTCACCGCTTATCAGAAGAATGCCGGTATCACGACAGCCACCTACTTCAAGCTCTACAATGGTAACAACCAGGAGGTTCACAACAGTGCTAAACTCGGCCACGGCCCCGGCGGTATCTGGACCAATGGTAAGGGTGACCACAAGAGCTTCGGTCGCATTAGCTATTACAACAATGGTGCTAATACTCAGGTCTTCCACATCTACGTGCCTATCGCAGTAAGATACAACTGGGGTAACGTACAGTATAAGGAGACTGACAAGAACACCAGCGGCGTGAAGAAGAATCTCGACTACACGCAGAAGGTTTGGGTTTGCATCACTGTCAACAAGACTGTGAACCAGGCCAAAGGCAAATAATTGAAACATCAATTCAACAACTAACCATCAGAGGGGTGTCAACTCGTTGGCACCCCTCTCTTTCTAAAAAACAATTTCGGTCTATGAGAAAAACTTATTTATATCTCTTTCTGCTTTCATTCGTCATGATGGCAGTGTCTTGCGGCAAACGCTCGAAAACCGTGCAGGAGCTGCAACAGGAATATATTGCCCAGCCCGTAGACTCGTTCACCGGTACTGATACGGCCGAAGTGGCGGCACTGGCTAAGGAGTTTGTGTATAAACTCAACCAGAAAGACATCCGCTCGGCAGTGGGCATGCTGTCATTTCTCGACGGCGACACGATTGTGCCGTTGCCGGCCGACTTGATGAGGCGGCAGGCCAATGCGCTGAAAAATATCCAAGGTGTGAGTTACACCATCGACCGCATGGTGTTCAATGAAGAAAAAGACAATATCGTGAAGGTAGACGTGGTGCTGTTTGACAAGAAACCCGGCGACACTCGCCCCAACACCATCTCCCTCTATCTCAAACCCATCCGCCGCAATGGGCGTTGGTATCTTACCACTCCCGACAACATTACCGACACGAGCGGCAAAGGCGGAACTCAAATCGAGAACTGATGAACGAAATATGGCGCCTGCCGGTCATGGTCCTGCTCTGGACTGCAGCGTCGGTGCTTCCGGCGCAGACAGCGCGTCCGTCACTGACTTTTCTCACCGTCCGGTCACACAACTTCGGCATCTATCATGAGAGAGTCTCCAAAGCCGTAGTGTTCATTGTCAAGAACACCGGCAAGGCTCCGCTTGTGTTCCACAAGGCGGAGACATCGTGCGGATGCACCGGTGTGTTTTTCACCCGTGGGGTGGTGGCCCCCGGACAGCGGGCGTACATCAAAGTAGTCTACGACGGCAACGGCTTCACGCAGGGATTGTTCCGGAAGTCGTGCAGGATATTCACCAACGCCTCGAAAGAGCCGGTGGAACTTGAGATACGTGGAGGCTACTTTCTAAGTGACGAGTAGACGGTGGGGAGTGTGCCTCCGAAAGTGGCTTATCTTCTCGCTTCACATGTCTTTCGTTACGTTTTAGACTCATGATTGACAAAACTTAATTCATTCATGTGACTCTGCTTAACTCACTGTGTCCTTTCCACATATTAGTGGAATTGTGTGCCGCGATGGCACTGTGATGCAGAGGAGTGATTCCCCGGCAACCGGAGGTTTGTTTATGTTTACATTATTATTATATAATTTCTCCGGTTGTGGGGAAGAGTAATACACTCTGTGTGGATGCATCGGCCGTGATGGTCGGTGCATCCTTTTTTTGGTTGTTTCGCAGTTTTTCACTACATTTGCAGCACGTGTATAAACCAAATTATTGTCAGTATATGAACCATCGTCCATTTATCTGTCTGCTTCTTGCTTTGTTCTCTACACTCTCCATGAGCGCGCAGGGACTCTGTTTCCACGACGGACAATTCAAAATCGTGCAGTTCACCGATCTTCACTATAAACTTGGCGACCCTGCCTCGCGGGCGGCCGTGGAGTGCATACAGGAGGTGGTGAAAGCCGAACAGCCCGACCTCATCATTGTTACGGGTGACATCGTCTATTCCAAGCCCGGTGACTTTTCCATGCAAGCTGTGCTCAATGTGCTCTCCCAACAGCAGACACCCTACTGCCTCGTGTTGGGCAACCACGACCCCGAACAGGGTGTGTCGGCGACGGCGCTCTACGACCTGATGCAGAAGGCACCGGGCTGTGTGATGCTCCCTCGGCATGGCAAATTGCTCGACTATGTGCTGCCCGTGTATGCGGCTGACGGCAAAACGTTGCGGGCACAGCTCTACGGCTTCGACACGCATGGTAAGTCGGCCATGAGAGGGGTAGGGGGCTATGCCTGGATCACGCAGAGCCAGCAGGCATGGTATCGGCGTAAGTGTGCCGAGGCCAAAGCCACCAATGGTGGCAAGACGGTGCCGGCACTGGCCTTCATGCACTATCCGCTGCCTGAATACAACGAGGCCGTGGCTAACACGCAGGTGGTGCTCTACGGCACACGTATGGAGAGGGCATACGCGCCCAAGCTCAATTCGGGCATGTTTGCCGCTTTCAAGGAGTGTGGTGACGTGATGGGCGTGTTCTGTGGTCATGACCACGACAACGACTATTCCCTCATGTTCTATCAGGTGATGCTGGCTCACGGCCGTTTCTCGGGTGGCAACACGGAGTATAACCACCTGTCCAACGGTGCCCGTGTCATTGTGCTCAAAGAGGGCCGTCGCGAGTTCGACACTTGGATTCGTGAGCGTAGCGGTCGTGTGCTTTATGAGACCACCTATCCTACAAGCTATGTGAAAGATGACTGGAAGAAACGGAAACAGTGAGATGAAATTTAAGAATTCAAAAAATCAAGCATTCAAATGTTCAAGTATTGAAAGATTCAAAGATTCACGCATTTAAAAAATCAAATATTTAAAGATTCAAAAAGGGGGCTATATACTTGTCGGTACGATTAGGACAACTTTTGTCCGGTGATAATTTTCGGCATCCGTGTGCAGAAAAGTTTGGCCCGATGAACGTGCTCCCTTTTTGAGTCTTTATTTTTCTACCTTTTCACGCCTCATTATTCCCCCTTTTTTGATTTTTTCTGTTTTTCTTGTCATGCTGTCATTTTTCACTGTAACTGTCAGTATGTTAATATGTTGCACTATGACAGGAAACATTTCGAATGATGTCAGCCGAAAAAATAATTGCCCCAAACTCTTGACAAGGGCCCTCCGATGTTGTATCTTTGCAGCCGAAAAGCATTGTGGGGACACTTTTCCCCATTTTTGGATTAGGCCATACCCGAAGAAAGACACACGACCCGTTGACTTGTCAACTTGCAAACTCGTCAACTTATATTGCTATAACTAATTTAACCAAAAACGATGAACAAAATTGATTTTAAAGATGTGCCCACCGGTTGGGCACTGTGTTTCATGCACCAATGTGTTTGGCGGGGCGATTGTCTCCGCTATTTGGCCGGAGAGTCGCTGCCGGCCGGACAAACCGTGGCCCCGAGCGTTTTGCCGCAGGCACTGACAGAACGCGGATGCCGTGAGCGCTGCCCGTTGAAGACCGAACGGCTCGTCTGGGGATTCACACATCTTTTTGATGCCGTTAGCCATAAAGACTATGCACCGCTGCGGCATGAGATAGCGGATTTTCTCGGAAGCCGATACGAGTATTACCGTTACCACAAGGGCATTCGCAAGTTGCGTGAATGTCAACAGCGTGAGATTGCCCGCCTGTTCTGCCGGTACGGCTACACGCAGGAGCCCGTGTTTGATCACGCGGAGACTGCCGCCATCTTCTCATAGTCCCCTCATGCCATCGGTGCGCAGGCTCCGCACATTTTGTGCATGGGCTCTGCACCGATGGTTCCTACCCTTCGCACCGGCCGTGCAGGGCTGGTGTGAGTAGACAGATGAACAAGTACACGAGTTAATAAGTGGACGAGTAGACAGGTATATGCAAGAGCGTCCACAAGTAGTTTTCACCGAGAAAAACACTCAACTCGTTTACTTGTTCACTCGTCAACTTGTTTACTTGCTAAAAAACTGAATATGAAAAAGAGAAAAAATATTAAGACCGAGACTAAAATCGTAAAATTCTATCAAGGAAAACCACTGAACGAACACACCCCAAAACGTGTCAGAAACGACATCACCCGCCGTTTGATTGACTATCTGCGGAGCCACTATGAGATGCGCTACAACACGGTGCAGGGATATACCGAACTCCGTCCGTTGGGAGCGCAGTCCGACTTCCTGCCGGCAGACGAGCGTATGCGCAACACCATTGCCATCCAAGCCCGTCTGGACGGCATCGATGTGTGGGACAAGGACATCAGGCGATACACCGAGTCGAATATGGTGAAGCCCTACAATCCCATTCGCGATTACCTCGACAGTGTGCGCGGGCGTTGGGACGGGCACGACCACATAGGCGACTTGGCCGACTGCGTGCCCGTTGATGTGCCCTCTTGGCGCGAGTGGTTTCACACATGGATGCTGGGTATGGTGGCGCAATGGATGGGGCTCGATGCCACTCACGGCAATAGCGTTGCACCCCTGCTCATCTCCAAACAAGGCTTTTGCAAGTCCACTTTTTGCAAACGGCTCTTGCCCGATGCATTGCAGTGGGGCTACAATGACAACCTCATCATCAGCGAGAAGCGCAACCTACTTTTGGCCATGTCGCAATATCTGCTCATCAACATCGACGAGTTCAACGCTGTGGCCCCGAACGTGCAAGCCGGTTTCCTGAAAAACGTATTGCAGTTGGCCAATGTCAAAATCAAGCGGCCCTACGCCTTGCGCTGTGAGACACTGCTCCGCACGGCTTCGTTCATCGCCACAGCCAACATGGATGATGTGCTGACCGACCCAAGCGGTTGCCGCCGGTTTATAGCCGTGACGCTGACGGCTCCTATCTCCTTGCCCTCCCGTCTCGACTATACCGGCATCTATGCCCAAGTTGTCGACGAACTGGAAGCCGGTCGCCGCTATTGGTTTGATGAGGCCGACACGCAGGCCATCATTGCCAACAACCGCCGCTACCGACAACGCACCCCTGTTGAAGCTTTCTTCTTCGACTCCTTTGCCATTCCGCCCACCGAGTCTGCCGGCACCTACATGACGGCCGCTGCCATCTTCGCCCGGCTCAAGCAGCAAGTAGGTTCCCAACTCCGCCTCTCCGCCCTTTCCCATTTTGGCCGGGTCCTCGCCAATATCGACGGTCTGAAAAGCAAGCACACCACCCGTGGCACGGAATATCTGGTAGCGGTTCGCTGACCTCCTTTTCCAGTCCACCTTCCTCTCTCTTCTCTATCCCCCATTCCTCTCGTCCTGTCATTTTCCTTTCATGCTGTCATATTTCCCTTCATCCGTAATGCCTTGATAATCATTAACTTGTGTGGAAAGTGACAGCATGACAGGAAAAACAGGAAACTAAAATAACAAGTAATAGCAGCTAATTTTCCTTTAGCTGCCATTGCTCGTTTTTTCTTCCTCAAATATATCTTACGCTGATTATCAGTGATTTATATTTGTATGGTACAAAAATGTCTCCTCAATTTGAGTAGTATTGATTAGAAATCATCTTGAATGTTACTTCTTAACTTTTTATTTCATCATTTTCTTATAATGCGTTTCATATCCTTCTATTTCAAATAATAGCCTAAATGCTTCTAGAAAATTATCATAATTAAATTCCTTAAAGTCATATATATTCTGTCCAAAAGAATGAGATTCTCTATTTATATATCGATTAAAAGCTTGAAATCTAATATCTTTTAATTTTTCTGAATTGAATGTATTATTTAGATCTCTCTTCTCAACGAAATTAAAAAAATACTCAATAATATTTCTCATGCAATTTGCAATAAGAGCAGGTGCAGAATCTCTATTCTTGATGATAGACCAATATGCCTGATAGTCACTTTGAATTTCTTCGTAGCTCATCGATTTTATATGGCTTCCTTGACGATCTTTATATAACCTTATTAAAGTTTGGGAAGCATGTCTCTTCTCTCTATTCATTTCCGTCATTTCATAGAAGAAGTAAAGGCTATGTGTTAATATAAACACCTGTTCGCAACGGTTTTTAATATCTAATCCCCCATCATTGTTCCTTTGAAAAGTTGGATAAAATCTTTCTTTAATAAGTCTTCCTACATTAAAGACATGGATATGAGAAAGACTAGAAACAGGATCATCTATTACAATAATCCGTTTTTTTATAGCGTCATTAGCTAATTTACGACCTTTACATTGTTCGGTAAAATAAAGAAAGCTTATTATCATTTTTTCTCCTTCACTTAGGGATTTAAAAATCTCCTCTTCTGTTTGATCTCCTCTCGTTATGCGATATAATCCTTCTTCTTTGTGTTTGATAATCTTAAAATCGGTAATTCCTAAGTCTAGCAAAAGAGCATTTATATTCTCTATTGCTTCATCAATATTGATTACATTTTTCTGCTCAGAAGTAATTATTCCCTTTTGCTCCTGTATTTGAGTAGTATATTCTTTATACTCATGTTCGATTTCATTAATCGCTTGTTTATGAGAATTCAAAGTGGTGGTGTACAAAGAAACAGTCTGGTCATATTTGAATCTTTGTATCTCCCAGAAAGTATCCTTGATATGTTCTATCTCTTGTTGCTTATTCTGTAATTTTGTATTATATTCTTCTATAATCTTATTTGCATTAGATATGATCTCATTTAGCCTGTCTAATAGTTCTTGATGAGATTCAATTACAACTTTTGTTCCAGGAGATTTACATTTTTCTTCCATCCTCAAAAGGTTATTTCTAATCACATTCATAAATTTATTAAATGCAATTTCATAGTCTTTCTTAAAACGATTGAGGATAGAAATGTTATCAAAAGTATCAATCTTCTGAGTGTTTTCAACCCCTTCCTTATACTTATCTTTTAAATTTGTTAGATTTTGTAATATGTCATTGTATGTTTTATCAAAGTAACCTTTTAGGTCTTCTATAATCTTACTTGTTATTCCTTGTTGGCAAAAGGGGCATTGATTTGTATTTAAATTTAAATATGATAATCCATCTTTCACCCAATCTGCATTAGCTAAGTTATCAATTAACTCAGATACTTTGCTTCCCTTATTTCCTGTAATAACTTCTCCAAATATTGTATATTTCTCTATTGGTTCACCATTGAAAACCATTAAAGGAATTCTTGGAATTTCTACAGCATCTTGTTTATTTAAATTGTTTACTTCATTCTTTAGTTCTTCAATGGTCTTTGTCGGTTCTATCGTAGGCTTTTTCATATTCAATAGATGATTAAATAGATTCTCTTTGCTACTTTGGACCCCTTGAAGACAATATTGTAGAACTCTATCTCCTCCAGAATATTGTCTTTTGATTTCCCAGATTTTATTTTGAAACCCTTCTACTTTTTTGTTCCATTGTTCGTCTTCTTTTTTTCTTTTCTCTTCAGCTTCCTTTTGCTGTTTATATAGTTGTTCTAAAAATTTATTTGCAGAATCAATCTTAGTTTTAGCCTCTTTATTTTCTTTGGATAAGGTAAAGATACCTTTAATATTGTTCTCAGTGTAAAAGGTTTCTTCAATAAATTGCTTATTGTATACAAGAATTTCCTCTATCTGCATATCTAAATTAGGATTTATAGAGCAATCACTAAAATTAGAACATTCTGGAAACGAATGTAAATAGGAAGCAATAGTACTTTTACCAGTTCCATTTAGACCGTATATAAGAACTACATTCTTATTGTTTGTGTCCAATATAGTTTCGCCTTTATAGCATGATTTTTCTTTCTTTAATTTTATACTTTTTATCATAATGGGAATATCAATATTTATAATCTAAAATAGTTTTACATACTTGACAAAGAATTTTTACTCCAAAAAGTTTGTATGTTTCTAGTAATATGAAAGGATAATCATTGATATAGAATTTAATCATTTTGTTCGTAACAATATGAATAATCTATACATTTCATAAACATTTCTCGGTCATCAATCTTAGCGGTTAATGCGGGCTTTACTAATGCCTTGATGTGTGTATTGTCTGACACGCTCTCACGCATAGCTGCCAAATAGTCGTTTTTGTTTATTTGGCTCCAATCTACGCATCGTTTGAGAGAACGTTTTAGCATAAGGTCGAGCCAAATACGAGTGCTGCGACCATTACCCTCCATAAAAGGATGTGCAACATTCATTTCGATGTATTTGTCCATAATCTCATCAAAAGTAGTTTCGGGCATTCGCTCTATTGTTTGCAGGGTTTCAGGGAAATGCATACAATTAGCAAAGGTAAAACCACCTTTTGAAATATTCTTGGTACGGATTTGTCCTGCAAAGTCATACAGTCCTCCAAAGAGATAAGCGTGTATTTGTTGTAAACATTTGATTGTACCTGGGTCTACAGTCTTTAAGATATCACTTTCAAAAAGCTGATAAGCCTTTTTCTTACTCTGTCCGTCAATAGTGTTATCACTATAGAGGAACCAGTCGAGAAAGTTCGTAGCCTTAGTATTGTTGATATGCTTTGCCAAAAGGGTTACACCCTCTGCATCAAACATATCTGTCTTATAAGACTTCCCGTCAGAGGCTTTTAGCTTCAGTTGGTTAGTAGCACTAACCAACTGACTATTTTCTTTTCTTAGTTTGGTTTTGAGATACTTCCAATAGTTTCTCGTCTTTTGGTAATCACCTTGCTCGTTAATCGCAGCAATGATATCCAGCACAGAGAACCACCACTTACTGTGTTCCTCATCCCACACCGCCCTAACTTCACGGTCGTTGAAAAAACGAATAGATTTTTTATGCTCTACCATAATAAAGTTACTCATCTGGGGTGTTAATCAATTCCTTTGGATTAACCTGCAAGATCTCTGCTATCTGAAATAGCAATTCTAGGCTTGGCTGTCGACGATTGCAAACATATGAGTTGACAATAGTGAAACTCTTACCGAGTTTCTCTGCAAGCCATGTTTGCTTAATCCCTTTCTCGATAAGCACCTCTTTAATTCTATTAGTTGGACTTTCCATAAATATTATATGATTGTTTGCAAATATAGTAAATTTTCTTGTATAAAATACTTAATAAGAGGGGAATTTTTCCTCTTACCTTAATTCCGTAGCATAAATTCTTGTGAGAACTCCAAGTGCCTGAGAAACAAAGTTCTCAAAACACTTGGATATGTCAGAAATTTCACCTATCTTGGTGCTGCAAACATAACAAGTAAGCAAAAAACAGACATGGCAAAGGTAGCTTTAAAAACGAGAATATCACTTCCTTCGGTGGAATTTATCACATCATGGACGTTTTCTCAAAGTTGGGCTTTGAAAAACTTACAGAATCCGTGTTGGGCAAACGTGGAAGCAGTGGCAAGGCATTCAGCCATGGAAGTATTTTCGGTTCTCTCTTCTTCAGTTACCTTTGTGGTGGAGAATGCCTTGAGGACATCAATGCGCTTACAGGACAGTTCAAGCAGAGACCTGACACGCTATTACCCGGTGCCGACACTGTGGGGCGAGGACTAAAGGAGCTTGCCGAAGAGAATATTGTCTATAAGAGCGAGACCTCCGGCAAGTCGTATAGTTTCAACACAGCAGAAAAGTTGAATACCTTACTTTTACGGATGATACGGAGAATGGGGCTTATAAAGGTGGGCAGCCATATTGACTTAGACTTTGACCACCAGTTTATTCCATCCCACAAGTTCGATGCAAAGTATTCTTACAAGCAGGATTTTGGCAATTTCCCTGGTTGGGCTTCCATTGGGGAATCATAGTCTGAGGTGAGAACCGTGACGGGAACACCAATGTGAGATTCCATCAAGAAGACACGCTCCGTCGCATTATGGACCGTGTAACCTCAGAACTTGGTGTGGTAATAGAGCGTTTCCGTGCCGATTGTGGATCGTTCTCAAAGGAAATTATCCAAACCGTAGAGCAGCGCTGCAACACGTTCTATATACGTGCAGCCAACTGCGACAGCTGATGTGAGGACTTCCGCCAGCTGAAAGAATGGAAGAGTGTTGAGGTTGGTTATGAGAGATGCGATGTCACCTCCGTCAGCATAGACAACTTAATAGAAGGAAAGTCATACAGGCTTGTCGTACTGCGTAGTCCTTTGAAAGACATGGATGGCAAGCAACAGACAAATCGGGAAACGACTTTCGCCCGGCGCGGAAATGCCAAACCTTTTACGGAATGATTTGCGGGAGCCCCGCAAGCACCAAACTTTATTTAGGATGTCAAAATGCTACAAAATAATGCTTTTCCTTAATTCCGCAGCATAAATTCTTGTGAGAACTCCAAGTGCCTGAGAAACAAAGGTGGAAGTAGCGGCAAAGCATTCTGTTATGGAAGTATTTTTGGTTCTCTTCTTCAGTTATCTTTGTGGTGGAGAATGCTTTGAGGACATCAATGCGCTTATAGGGCAGTTCAAGCAGAGACCTGGTACGCTGTTACCCAGTGCCGACACCGTGGGACGAGGACTGAAGGAGCTTGCCGAAGAGAACATTATCTACATGGGTGCGCACTGGAAGGCAGAACGTTCTGAACCTATATACAAATAAAACCTACTACGCTGAGGTCTTCATTGAATAAACATCATTTTTTTTGTGGTTTTTCATACTTCCCCATTGGTTTGGGTGGGGGATTTCATGATTATGCAAGAACCAAGAACCCCAGAAAATCCCCATATCAATGGATAAATCCCAAAAATGTCACTTCAATATATAAAAGTACCTCACAAGGAATAATGCTGCGGAATTGAGGTGTTAAATATTTTTCGTGGACACTAGTGAAAGAATTATTATTTTATAAATGCCCACTTATATCGCGGATCATTTGGTAAGTTTATAAGATGCTCTTTCATCAATGCACCTTCTGGACTATAAAAGTGAATGTTTGAACAAAACTCATGCCAGAACTTCAACGATGTTGCATAGTACTGTTCCAATTCCTCTTTTGTAAATGAAGGCTGATATTTTTTTATTTTGAACCCTTTATTCTGTAATGCTTTTATTATTTTGTTATGAGATTCATGAAGATTATCCTTATAGTTGAGTTTTAATGCCTCTGTTGAAATCAGCTTTTTTATCTTCTCATCATTCATTCTACGATGCCAGTGAGAACGAAGGATTTCTTCTGGCATAATCCTATCACCATTATCGAATTGTGCAAAGATTCTATCTGTTATAATTGGATTATGACGGAAAAAAACGTATCGCACTTCTGGATAATTATTAAAATCCTCATCTTTAGCTATATTAATTAGAAAACCTGATTGATTTCCACTACGCATAAAAGGTTGCTTTCCTATATTATTAACAATATAGTTACGCTTATCATTGTATTGAAAGGAGTCTGCTTTCAAATCAAAGTAATATAGTACTCCTAATTCATTACCCGTATATTTTTCATAACAATCCAACTTCATATTGAAGGTGGTAACCGCAAAGAACTTAGCCACCTCCATGTCGCTTGTAAGATCAAGCAAAGGAGTATTGTTATAATAGTGCTGGCTCAAACCATCATAATTAATCTTGAAATAAAAGGTATCGTGTAACAACTCAAAACCCCTTTCAAATAGTTGAACTAGTGGATGCGTCTTGAGAAGGCATTGAAACTCTTTAATCTGTATTATATCATCTACGAAATAGTCTTTATTCTCCCGAAAAAGACTTGGCTTGCAAGGCGAAAAGAACCTTGACTGCCCACGATAAAGAAATTTGTGATTAGCCAACGAAGGCTTTAAGACGAACTTGTTGTGTGTAGAGAGTTGATTAACCACAAAACAGTTATCTGAAGCCCCCTCAATGGGGTAGTAAGAGACATTCGCTGAAGCCCATGATATACGAAAAATTTGTCCATCATAGAAATATTCTTCTCTTGCAATCTCTTGACGGAATTGGTCCGTTGATAAGCACTCTTGTTCTATCTTTGCTATGTAAGCTGCTGCTTCATCAACATTTCCAAAAGGATTCGACTTACTACCAAGGTCACCTTCTACTATGGATATTAATGAACGATTGATATTTTCTTCATGAAGTTTCTCCCAGTGCTTAGCAATTCTCACATGCTCTGATTTTGTCGGCCGTATAACGCCTAGCTTTACCTTTGCATGTGTGTCAATACCAGTAACGTGTTCACACTCTATTTTAAACTCCGACTTAAGCATTTTTAATACTTCAGCAACAGGTGTTATGGAACTTAGCCGACAGCCCTTCAATGTCATCAACGATTGGGCAAATACAAAACTATCTTTGTCCATGATGTTAAATGCACCTTCATCACCGACAGTTGTAAATCTATACCAAAAACGAGCTAACTGATAGCCCATTAAACGGTACATTGATGGTGCATCATTGTCTATCACTCCTGAAAACAATATTCTGAACACTGGAATATAAACCAACACCTTTGAGTGCGTATAGTCTATTATCAAGGGATCAGCCTTGCCATCTGCTTGCATAGCAACGCCTACTGCAAACTTGGGAAATTTCTCTACAGAAACCTTCAAGAATCTTAAAGCTTCATAACAAAAACCTTGAAGCATTTTAAGAGTTTCTTGGTCGCTTAGAACAGTGTTACCAAATTCAGATGTTTTCATTGACATTTTTTTATTTGACCTTAATTCTGCAGCATAAACCCTTGTGAGAACTCCTAGTGCCTGAGAAACAAAGTTCTCAAAACACTTGGATATGTCAGAATTTTCACCTATCTTGGTGCTGCAAACATAACAAGTAAGCAAAAATCTGAGATGACGAAGGTAGCAATTAAAAACGAGAATATCACTTCCTTCGGAGGAATTTATCATACTATGGACGTTTTCTCAAAGTTGGGCTTTGAAAGACAAGCACGGCAGGGAGCGGACGGATATGTTCGAAGTAATATACACATACCGCTGTATCCTTATCAATAACTGGACATCTACCGAGAAGGACATCATTACATTCTACAATGAGCGTGGAGCAAGCGAAAAGAACTTCGACATACAGAACAATGACTTCGGATGGTCGCATCTGCCCTTTTCCTTTATGGGGGAGAACATGGTTTTCATGATGGTTACCGCCATGCTGAAGAACTTCTATCTCTATCTCGTCCGTCATATCAGCGATAAGGTCAAGCCATTGAAAAAGACAAGCAGGCTGAAAGCCTTTATCCTGCATTTTGTCAGCGTGCCAGCAAAATGGGTGCGCACTGGAAGGCAGAACGTTTTGAACCTATATACAAATAAAACCTACTACGCTGAGGTCTTCATTGAATAAACATCATTTTTTTTGTGGTTTTTCATACTTCCCCATTGGTTTGGGTGGGGGATTTCATGATTATGCAAGAACCAAGAACCCCAGAAAATCCCCATATCAATGGATAAATCCCAAAAATGTCACTTCAATATATAAAAGTACCTCACAAGGAATAATGCTGCGGAATTGAGGTAATCCCTAATACATAAGTTTGCGATTTACTTTTGCTTCTTTTCTTTGGTTGCCTACTCGTTCAAAGAAAAAGAAAAGAAGCCACGCAATTTTTGAGGTTGCGTGGCTCTTTGTGTTATGACTTTTCGGTTATTCCAAGTATAGCCTTAGATTTTTCCTGTGCTCAATATAAAGAAACGATAGTTTTCTTATTTCCTACCAACTTATTAGATGAGAAATGACCTCTGCTCCTGTCTAAATACAGAACTTTGCTACACGCTGGTTACCGCGACGGTAAAAGAAAGGTACCTTATAGAGCATCCGGAAGAGGAAGGGGTAACGTCCTTGATCATAATCGCTCATATAATACTCCTTTGATAGATGCAAATGCGGGTGCCATTGTTCCATATCCGCAGTATTCAATATCGACCATCTGAACTCTGCTTTATGCTCGGTCTTACTTACGGCATCGTGTTGTTTCGCGTGTTTTACGAGCATATACGCCAGAATTTCCAAAAGGATGGTGGTGTTATTGAGTTGCGAACACACCATATTAAAGAAAGTTTTTACCTGCTCTTCATCGAAATACATCAGCACACCTTCAAGTATGATGAGCACAGGAGCATTGTGCTTCTTTACCGTTTTAATCCATTCTTCATCAAAAAGCGATAGGGACAGGTAGGTGTTCTTTTCGGTTTCGGGCAGGAGTTGACGGCGGATGGCAATGACTTCGGGCAGGTCAAGATCGTACCAATGACCGACATTCGGCTTGCCTAAGCGCTGATAACGGGCATCAATACCAGCCCCCAACTGTATCACTACGGCATCCGGGTGCTGGGCCAAGAATTCTTTTGTCTCGTCATCTATCAGCTTCGCACGTACACACACGCCCACCTGAGACATCTTTGCACCCTTAAATTTGGTAAAATCATAGTCCACTTGCCCTATCATCTCGGCAGCAAAGGGGTCGGATAGGATTGGTCTCGGATGGTTATACTCCGTTGCTTTAGCCCATAAAGGGATCAGCATCGTTTCGGGAATACTTGTAAGTTGCTTTGTTTCCATTTTATCTTTATTTTCAAATGACAATTTATTCGTCCAATTATGCTACAAAGATATAAAGATCATAAAGCCAATACAATACCTTAATTCCGCAGCATAAATTCTTGTGAGAACTCCAAGTGTCTGAGAAACAAAGTTCTCAAAACACTTGGATATGTCAGAAATTTCACCTATATTGGTGCTGCAAACATAACAAGTAAGCAAAAAACTGACATGGCAAAGGTAGCAATTAAAAACGAGAATATCACTTCTTTCGGTGGAATTTATCATATTATGGACGTTTTCTCAAAGTTGGGTTTTGAAAGACAAGGAGGGCAAGCAACAGACAGATATCTTCGGAGTAATATACACATACCGCTGTATCCTCACCAATAACTGGATGTCTACCGAGAAAGACATCATTACATTTTATAATGAGCGTGAAGCAAGCGAAAAGAACTTCGACATACAGAACAATGACTTCGGATGGTCGCATCTGCCCTTTTCCTTTATGGGGGAGAACATGGTTTTCATGATGGTTACCGCCATGCTGAAGAACTTCTATCTCTATCTCGTCCGTCATATCAGCGATAAGGTCAAGCCATTGAAAAAGACAAGCAGGCTGAAAGCCTTTATCCTGCATTTTGTCAGCGTGCCAGCAAAATGGGTGCGCACTGGAAGGCAGAACGTTTTGAACCTATATACAAATAAAACCTACTACGCTGAGGTCTTCATTGAATAAACATCATTTTTTTTGTGGTTTTTCATACTTCCCCATTGGTTTGGGTGGGGGATTTCATGATTATGCAAGAACCAAGAACCCCAGAAAATCCCCATATCAATGGATAAATCCCAAAAGTGTCACTTCAATATATAAAAGTACCGCACAAGGAATAATGCTGCGGAATTAAGGTCTTATTAAAGTTTATGTATTCAACACTATTTGTTTTTCTTATTTTGCAGGTTATTCTGCATCAAACTATCTGCCTTTTGCTTCAATTCCATGTCATAATCATCTGCTTTTTCCTTGATTAGTTTGATAATCTTTTCATTGCGATGAATGTCAAATACATCGTTAAGCCACAGGATTTCCTTTGGGCTACATCCTCTCCATACTCTGATGATTCGGAATTTCAAAGCATCATCTTCATATTGCTGTTTGCGTTGCCACAAGAAGTAATTGCCGACCAAAGAAACAAAACAAAGGACAGATACTGCTACCATATAAGTAAAGACTTTCGAGGACTTGATGTCAAAACTATGTTTATGAATATGTTCCTGCGGTTGTGGTTGCTTTTTCTGCTCCTCCCACTCATGCAACATAGTCAAGACGCTTGCCACCAATTTGTCCATGGATTTAGCCTCCTCGTCCTTGATGCGCACTTGTACATCAATGTACTTATTAAGCAGAGCTTTTGTTCGTTGCTCATACTGTTCAAGCAATTCTTGTTCCCGCTGTTCATTACTTTGTACTGGTGTAGATGAAACAGGGAGGGAAACAGAACCGTTCTCTTTTTCTTTCAACTCCTTTAGCTCCCTGTAAATTGTCTCCAGTTTGTTTTTGATTTCCTCAAAGAGGACAAATGTATTATTATCAGCCATAGTTATAAATGTATTTTACGTTTTTTCTTTTTCTTCTTTTTATCAAGTGTGTTGTAAACCTCCGCAGGGATAGTACCATGAGTTTGAAACAAATCCAATCCTCCTTCTATGAGGTTGTTGGTAATTTCGCTCGTAACACTTGCAACATTAGATATAAGATTTATCGTTCCTTGCATCTGCTGTTCGTGTTCCCTGTTATTCTCTTGCAGAGCAAAGTCTATCTTGGAATAACTGAAACCCCTATCCACCTTTGAACCGTTGAAATGATAACCGTTCTTTTCAAAGATGATACCCTGTACCTCCTGTGAGTTGCTTTTGAACTTAAAGCGGACATCAATATCTTGCTTTTCCAAACGACTAAGGAGGGTTTTCCAATCCCTGCACCGAGCTATTTCTGCTTTCAATGCCTGATAGATTTCATATTTGGTTTTATCAGGTTCTTTCAGGCGGTGTTCCTTGACTTTCTCCTTGCCATCAGCAAAGTATAAACCATATTTGGCGGTCAGTTCCTTACAAATCTTCTCACTTTTGAACCTATCGTTACGGTCAGAGATAGTCTTGCCGTTGTTATCTATCCGATTGAAAGCGATATGTATATGAGGGTGCTCCTTATCGAAATGGCGACCGATAATGTACTGCGTATCTTTTATTCCCATCTTCTCCATGTATTCACGAGCGATCTGCGCCATCCATTCATTACTGAGCTTGGAAGAATCCTGTGCCGAGAAACTCAGGGAGATATGCCCCACAACCTTGCTTACTCGTGGATTCAGTTCTGTCTGGTCGATGAAACTTTGGACAATATGGTTGATGCTCTCCGTTCTCACTCCGGAACTATCAATGAGTTCCGTTCCTTTCTTCGGGTCAAGGATGTAATTGATTACACCCTTGAAGCCCGAACCTTTCATTATCTTGGCTATCATTTTCGTATCAGGTTTAGGATTTCGTCAATCTTGCCAATGATGGTTTTATGGAAAGGAGCAACGACATGAAACCCATCCGCATTGGCACGATGTGCCAATTGATTGAGATTATTTGCCATTCCACACAGCTTGCGGATGAAGTCTGCTTGCTCTACGGTCAGTCGTTCAATGACATTTCTTTTATCAAGAACTTTTCTTAGAAACTCACTCATGGTTACTCCTGCGCTTTTGGCTTTGCCTTTGAGCGTATAGTAATCCTGCGTATTCAGTTTCACCGTGATACGGTACTTCTTCTTTTCGGCTACGCCCTTGGTTGGACGACCACCTTTTTTATATTCTGTTTTTATCATACTTGTTTCTTTAATTTGATGGAGACCAGCGGGATAATCCTCTGCAACGACTGTCAGGAGGTGGAGCTAGTGGTTTTGGTATGCCCAAAACATAAACTTGCTCCCCGAAAAACAGATTACGCAAAGCAAATCCTACAATCATAGCTTAATCCCTTTGATTTTCTTGTTTTCTGTTTTCTCTGAATGCTTGAATTCAGCACATAAATACTCATTTAGGTCTTTATAATTCTGGAATACGGAAGAGCAGTCTTGGACAGTAAAACCATCTCTTTTAAGTTGTTCTAAAGTTCGCTTTCCTCCTTCATCATTATCTAAATATGAACAGATGAACTTGTGCTTTGAAAGAAAAAATCTTGACTTTTTGATATTATTAATCGAGTTCACTATCAGTGCTGCTTTCTTCTCTTCATCTGGACTCATCGTAAGCAGACTAAGATAATCCATAAAACCTTCAAACAGATTGATTTGTTCTGAAGGACTGGGAACATACGACACATCGGAAGGAGGCAAACACCCTTTGAAGTATGGATTGCGCAACACATACCCATAAGAATTGTTTGGAAAGCCTATTGCGTAAAAACTCCTATCACCAATTCTATAATGGATTTCCCTACAATATTTTTTCGCAATGTTCAGATTGATTCCTCTATGTATGAAATATTCTATGAGATTTGGATGACATAAGTTGGTAGAGCCGATAATCTCTATACGTGATTGGCTTGGAGAATTTGTTTTGCTATTAGCTATGGAGAATTTTGGTAGGTTATTTTGTTTGCCATTAAACAACTCTATAGCTTGTATTAAACTGCAATTATGTAATTTCATAACTAAATCTATAAGACTCCCACCTTCAGCAAGGGCAAAGTCATACCATAGATTTTGGTTATAATCAACTTTGAAACTTGGAGTATGTTCATTTCGGAATGGACTTTTATACATTCCGTAATAGCCATAATTCTTTATTGGGTATATAGACATACTACCTAAGTAATCTTTAATTGATATTGCTTTAATTTCATCTATTGTCATACTTGTAACTTTTAAGTTTAGTACTTACTACAATGTGATATTCTTGTAAGTTATTGACAATGAAAGAAAAATATGTAGTACTAACTATCTTTGTAGTAATCATTGCACATGTATATGGTCGGTTGGTAGTAATGAGGTAGTAATACCTTATATCATTATTTACTACGGTCTAACCTTTTTTCTTTCAATGCTTTATCTCTCTTTGTAGTAAAGTAGTATTAATAATTAGTATTATAACTTTGAATAAAGGGATTTGGAACAATCTTGCGTATATGATAAACATACATTGGATTGCCACCTATTCTTTTGGATTTCCGCAAGAAACCAGCCTTTTTCAAGGCTTCTCCCATTCTCCTTTCACTTAGGTTAAGTGTCGTATATCCACGCAAATAGTTTAAGATTTCAGAAGTGGTCATATAACTTTCTTCGGTTACAGCTGGTTTTTCCATACCTTTAAGAAGCATTTCATACTCAACAGTCTGCACTTGAAACCCTTCGCTCTCTTGGTGTAGTTCAGCTATTTCCTCTTCATTGAACCAATAATGATAGTCAACTCTCCACAATTCAACTGCCTCAGAGTACACCTTGTTGATATTAATCCCTTTAGCTGCGTCAATATCAATGTGTTCAACTTCAAAAGGTAGAAAGCGACGACTGCCTGTCGGATCTGTTAGAAAATCATTACCGTTAACTGATGCCATAAAGCTTGCTAAGTGAGGATACTCTTCTATGTAAGTGTCGTATGGTCTACGATATTTTACTCTTGGTGTCGTTATCAGATTCTTCAATTCATTTTCATCTCTCTTATTGAGTGCCTTTAGCTGGTCGTCAATATTGATAAAAAGATATTCCGCAATCAGTGTTTGTACATCTTTTCCTTGTGGGTCAATCTTTCCTGTGAAAAGATAACTCTTCAGTTCTTCTGGACAGAGTAAATCAAGGAAAGTTGTTTTGAATTTCCCTTGTTCACCTGTAAGAACTAAACATGTATGATTACGACACTGTAAATCATCCATAGCATTGGCAACAACAGCAACAAGCCATTTTACAAAGTAGTGTTTCCATTTATCAGAATTTCTCACCACAACACAATTTGCCAACCTTATGATTTCAGATTCATCTTCACCTTTAGGCTTGGGAAGATTCAACAAATACTCACGAATGGGGTTAACTTTATTGCAAAAGTCGCTCTCCAATATTGCTCGAATATTATCAGCTGGAGTATATATTCCCAAAGTCCCATCTACCAACCGACGCATAGAATTAATATCATATTTAGTAAGAGGACGGAATGAAGTATTAGAATCTTGTTCTCGAAACTCTGTTCTACTTTTAACTGTATTAAAACGAAAAGCATAATGCTCTTTCAAGAATTGCTCTATGCGTTCATTCTTAGATTGCTTGGCTCGTCCTTCAACTCTTTCCTTTTCCATAATACATATAGTTATAAAAGGGAAGAATCAGAATGTTTCTCAGAGATAAAAGCTTTTGCCTCCTCGTTGATTTCGGCAACAGTCTTTTTCTTACCTCCTTCAATCCATGCCAACAACTCATCTTCAAAAAAATAGAGATGCTTACCATTCTTATAACAAGGTAGTAAGCGTTTACGCACTAAGGTGTAAACCGTGGGTTTGGCTTTCCCTATTAGTTTACACGCATCATCTATTCCAATAGGAATACGTTTGGGAGGAACAATAGGGGGTTGTCCTTTACATACTAAATTCTTGATTTCAGCAACTTCGCTGACTAAGTGAGCAACTGCCTTTGGCAAGTTCTCAAAAGTGATTTCATTTTGTACCATAATACTTGTTATTGATTTTTACGGTGCAAATGAAAAAAGTGTTTCCTCTGTGTCCTAAGACACTGAAGAAACACTATAAAAACACAATAGGTTTGTATGTTATTCTGTTATTTGGTGGTCTGAAAGGCTTTGTACAATAGGTATAGTGCCTTTCTTCTCATCATCACGGAGGTGACTTTTTATGCTTCCAACTTCTACATCTTTGAATGTGGTGGCAAAAACCTGCTTAAGAAACTGCGAAATTTCATCTTGTTTGCCAACTCTAAAATGGTTCCATATATTCCAACCAAAATGAAACAGATCTAAGGCAACTAACCCTTTGATATTAATTGGTTCAACGCGTGATAAAGGTAGCTTAGCAGAGTACAACTCTATATATTCACAAAGTCTGAGTAAATCTTTGTCAGAAACATAAGGTGCGAATTGCTGTTGAGTATATTTAATAGCTATAGCACGTTTATCTTGTACTTTCTGGTCCATTAACATTTGTTGCCGTTGTCGAATTAAGTCAAAGTCTGTTGATTGTTGAAGTTGTGAGGGGGATAATTTATCTACGTTAAAACCTTCTGCGATTTGTCCTACCTCAATGTTAGACGCATTATCATTTATTTTCTCTTTTTGTTTCTTTGGAAAGAAAAACTTGACTAATGCCGTAAATAGTCCCTCTACCAAAATAGACAATATAGAATAAATGATGATGCCTATGGCAACAACACTCCAAAAGACTATTTGTGCAGTAAATTCATCAACCCCTAAACGTAAGGCAATCACTCTTGCAAACAACGCAATGATAACACAAACAACAAGAACGGACAGATATACTACGATATGTTCAAAATATTTGGTATTCATATTATGTTGTCTAATTAAGTTTTATCATTTTCAATATCTATTTGAATAGCATTGGCCGCTTTATTTTTCTTTTCATCGACAACCTTTGCATATACTTGAGTTGTTTTGACATTTGTATGCCCAAGCATCTTGCTTACAGTATATATGTCTGTGCCGTTTGCAAGTTGAAGGGTAGCAAATGTGTGCCTAAAACAATGAAAGCTGAGGTGCTTCTGAATACCAGCTTTTTCAATCCATGCCCTTAATGGACGAGAAATCCAAGAAGGATTTGGTAACCCTTCAAAAACAAGTTGTTCTGGTTGTCTTGGCTCTCCGCAAAGCTTAAACGCCTGTTCCGAGATAGGCATATACTCTACCCCTTTTGTCTTTTTCTGAGTAAAGAGAAGTTTGGCTTGGTTTCCTTCTATGGCTATTTCATTCCATTTTAGTTTTTGAATGTCGCAATGTCTTAATCCTGTTAGAGCTGAGAATAGTGCTGCACGTTTAAGTACATCACGTTCACAAGGGGTATTAGCTAACTTATTCAGTTCATCAAGAGTTAAGTATTCCCTACGGGATTCTTGTTCCTGTATGCCTTTGATTTTTGCTGATAAATCTATCGTCAAGTACCCATCTATGAATGCTTGTTTGAGTGCTGCCTTAAAAATAGAAAAATATGTGGAAGCTGTGTTTCGTGATATTGTTCCCTTTTTACTTCCACCACAAGGAGCGGATAACAAGAAATACTTGAAATCTTCTGCCAATCTATTATCTATCTGTGAAAAGAGTAGCGTGTCTCCAGCAAACATTTTCAACAAAACATGTACTCGTTCCCAGTTTGTTTGAATTGAAACAGAACTATTACGGTGTCGCTTGTCAGCCACCTTATTAAAGTACTTGATAAAGTTTTGTTGCAACCGCTCTTTCTGTTCCGCTTGTTCTGTTTCTGTGTCACTATACAAGCTTGCATTATCATATTCACGCTGCCTTAGTTTTCTAACACTATCTGCATAAATACAGGCCTCTTGGTCCATCTCACTTTTGCACAAGATAATTCCATTCAAATCTCGTTTAGGTTTGAATGTTTGGGTCGCTTCTGTTGTACGAGCAGTTCTGCTTTTATCCCAAATAGGAGTTGTAATAGTGCGGTTTAGATACTCTCGAACTCTCTGTGGAGAATTTTTGCCAGCTACTCTCACAGGATAGCTTTCTATATACAGGTACCATTCTTTTCGATAAGCACTCTTTCGCAATCGTACTGTTGCCTTTGTGTTATCAAGTTCTTTTCTCATTGTATGTCGTGGGTTAGTGTTTGTACAAAGTGTCTATCTCTGATTTTGGGGCATAGACGTAATTACCAATCTGCCTTGTGGGAATAGAATATTTGCGAATATGCAGATAAACAGTACTATCATGGATACCAAACTTCTTAGCTATTTCTCCAATCGTATAACAATCTTCAGGCTCAAGCCGATAAGTCTTTACTTCTGATTGTTTTTCTTTTCTTCTTTCATCGTAAGGACGTAGATTAAAGCGTTCTTGTAAATCAGCTTTGCAAATACGTATCATCCTTAGTCCAAGGTTATAAGAACGGACTTGCTTATTTCTGATTAAGCGATAAAGGGAATCGCGCCCAATATCAAACAATGCTGTTGCATCAGCTATTGAGAGATAGGGCTGGTTCTTCGGAACTCTTGCAGCCTTTTCTCTTTTCAATGCATCTAACAGCTCTTCCTTTTTCCTTTGTTTGTATGCAGCTTGAGAACAGTTCTTAGAGCAATATCTGGAGGTAAGCGTCTTCGCAATAAAAGATTTACCACAAATTTCGCATTTCCGCTCTATTTGAAATTTTGCACTTGCCATACTATTTGTATCTATTTGATTATCAATTTATCTTTTAAATTAAGTCGCACTTTATCTCCCATTAAGTCGCGGCACAAATATGGTACAAATATAAGCACAAAAACGATTAAAAACGATAAGATTTAATTATTATTAAGAAATAAAAATCCCAGCAACTTATTATGTTACTGGGATTTACTTATTTTTGATTAGCGTTTTTTAGCACTTTTACTTCACTTCCTCGAAGTCGGCATCTTGGATGGTGTCATCCTGCTTTGGCTGCTCCTGCTGACCGGCATCTGCGCCCGGCTGAGGGCCGGCTTGTGCACCGGCACCTTGATACATTTGCTGACTGGCAGCCTGCATCACGGTGTTGAGGTTGTTGATGGCCGTGTCGATGGCAGCAACGTCGCCAGCCTTGTGAGCATCACGGAGCTGCTGGAGGGCACTCTCGATGCCGGACTTCTGGTCGGCCGGAATCTTGTCACCGTTATCCTTAATGAAGTTTTCGGTGGTGAAGATCATCGAGTCGGCCTGATTGAGCTTGTCGATGCGCTCACGCTCAGCCTTATCGGCAGCAGCATTCTGTTCGGCTTCGGCCTTCATGCGGTTGATTTCATCCTCGCTCAAGCCGCTTGAAGCCTCGATACGGATGCTCTGCTCTTTGCCGGTAGCCTTGTCCTTGGCACTCACGTTGAGGATACCGTTGGCATCGATGTCAAACGTAACCTCAATCTGAGGAACACCACGGCGGGCCGGGGCTATGCCTGTGAGATTGAACTGGCCGATGCTCTTGTTTTGTGCGGCCATCGGGCGTTCACCTTGAAGCACGTGGATGGTCACTTCGGTCTGGTTGTCGGCAGCAGTAGAGAACACTTCGCTCTTCTTGCAAGGAATGGTCGTGTTGGAGTCGATGAGCTTGGTCATCACACCGCCCATAGTCTCGATACCGAGAGTAAGCGGAGTCACGTCGAGCAACACGATGTCGCCCACGCCGCCTTCCTTGTTGAGGATGGCACCCTGAATGGAAGCACCTACGGCCACCACCTCATCGGGGTTCACACCCTTTGAAGGCTCTTTGCCGAAGTAGTTCTTCACGAGTGTCTGTACGGCGGGAATACGAGAACTACCACCTACGAGAATCACTTCGTCTATATCACTAGTAGAGAGCTTGGCGTCGCGGATGGCGTTTTGGCAAGGAACCAGACAATCCTGTATGAGATCGTGAGCCAACTGCTCGAACTGAGCACGGGTGAGTGTCTTCACCAAGTGTTTGGGAACACCACCGTCAGCTGTGATATAAGGCAGGTTGATCTCCGTAGAGGTCGAAGAGCTCAATTCTATCTTAGCTTTCTCGGCAGCTTCCTTCAAACGCTGCATAGCCATCGGATCCTTGCGGAGGTCGATGCCCTCGTCAGCCTTGAAACCGTCAGCCAGCCAGTTGATGATTACCTGGTCGAAGTCGTCACCGCCGAGGTGGGTGTCACCGTTGGTAGACAGCACTTCAAACACACCGCCACCGAACTCAAGGATGGAAATATCAAACGTACCACCACCGAGGTCAAACACGGCAATCTTCATGTCTTTATTGGCCTTGTCCACACCGTAGGCCAAAGCTGCGGCTGTCGGCTCGTTGACAATACGTTGTACGTTCAGTCCGGCAATCTGTCCGGCCTCCTTGGTAGCCTGACGCTGTGAGTCGGAGAAGTAGGCCGGAACCGTGATCACGGCATCCGTCACCTCCTGACCAAGATAGTCTTCGGCAGTCTTCTTCATCTTCTGGAGAATCATGGCCGAAATCTCCTGCGGTGTATATTTACGTCCTTCGATGTCCACCCGGGGGAATCCACCCTCGTTGACCACCTTGTAAGGCATACTCTCTGCCTCCTTGCGGCTCTGCTCGTATGTTTCACCCATGAAACGCTTGATGGAGTAAACCGTGTTGGTAGGGTTGGTGATAGCCTGACGCTTGGCAGGATCGCCCACCTTACGCTCACCATCTTTCACAAAACCTACAACGGAAGGAGTCGTGCGCTTGCCTTCACTGTTTGCAATGACCACCGGCTCGTTGCCTTCAAATACAGCAACACAACTGTTGGTGGTTCCTAAGTCGATACCAATAATCTTTCCCATAATCGTATATTTTATTTTTGTTATTTTACTTTAATGAAAACCGGAATGCTTCTTTTTGAGTCTGCATCCTTGGAACTTGCGTTCGCCTAAGAAATAACAAATGGTGTGCCAACAAAAGAAACTGCCAAGTCGCGGTGACAACTTGGCAGTTTGTGTGTAGTGAAGATTCTTCCTTTGTCGGTACAAGTCGCACCTTTAAGAAAGGTAGTCGTTAGTAGTTTAAAGCCTCAATCTGGAAGAAGCTTTGCGGATGCAGGCAAACGGGGCATACGCCGGGCGCCTTCTTGCCGATGACGATGTGTCCACAGTTGCGGCATTGCCAGATGGTGTCTCCATCGCGGCTGAACACGATACCGTCTTCGATGTTCTTCAACAGCTTACGGTAGCGTTCCTCATGGTGCTTCTCGATGGCTCCCACACCGCGAAACTTGAAAGCGATTTCCGTGAATCCTTCCTCCTCGGCTTCCTTGGCCATGCGTTCGTACATGTCGGTCCACTCGTAGTTTTCACCGGCAGCGGCATCGGCCAGATTGGCCATCGTGTCGGGCATGTCGTTGCCATGCAGATACTTAAACCACAGCTTGGCATGTTCTTTCTCGTTTTCGGCGGTCTCCATGAAGAGGGCTGCGATCTGTTCATAACCTTCTTTCTTGGCCTTGGAGGCATAGAAAGTGTACTTGGTGCGTGCCTGACTTTCACCGGCAAAGGCTTCCATCAGATTCTTCTCTGTCTTTGTTCCTTTAAGTTCTTTCATAATGTTTTGTTTTTGGATGTTGTTATACTGGTTTGTCAGTTTCCCACGTGGGGGGCTGACGGTTTATGCCTGTTTCGCGGCAATAGCCTCTTTGATTTTGGCTTCAAGCTCTTCACAGAGTTCGGGGTTGTCTTTGAGCAGATTTTTCGTGGCATCGCGCCCCTGTCCCAGTTTGGAACCGTTGTAGCTGAACCAGCTGCCGCTCTTCTTCACGATGTCATACTCCACGCCCAAGTCAAGAATTTCGCCCACCTTGGAGATGCCTTCTCCGAAAGTGATTTCAAACTCGGCCTTGCGGAAAGGCGGGGCCACCTTGTTTTTAATGACTTTCACGCGCACCTGATTGCCGATGATCTGATCGCCATCCTTAATGCTGGTGGTCTTGCGTATGTCAAGACGCACGCTGGCGTAAAACTTCAAGGCGTTTCCACCGGTGGTGGTTTCCGGGTTGCCGAACATCACGCCGATCTTCTCGCGCAGCTGGTTGATGAAGATGCAAGTGGTGTTGGTCTTTGAGATGGTGGAGGTCAGTTTGCGCAAGGCCTGACTCATGAGGCGCGCCTGAAGGCCCACGGCCGAGTCGCCCATGTCACCTTCGATTTCTTTTTTAGGCGTGAGGGCAGCCACGGAGTCGATGACCAGAATGTCGATGGCACTGGAGCGGATGAGCTGGTCGGCTATCTCAAGTGCCTGTTCGCCGTTGTCGGGTTGCGAAATCCACAGATTGTCCACATCCACCCCGAGTTTGGCGGCATAGAAGCGGTCGAAAGCATGTTCGGCATCGATAAACGCCGCAATGCCTCCTGCCTTTTGTGCTTCGGCGATGGCATGGATGGCGAGTGTCGTTTTACCCGATGATTCCGGACCGTATATCTCGATGATACGCCCCCGCGGATAGCCGTCTACCCCCAGTGCCACATCAAGGGCGATGCTGCCGGTGTGTATCACCTCCACATTCTCTATCTGTTCGTCGCCCATGCGCATGATGGAACCCTTGCCAAAGTCTTTCTCTATCTTGGCCATTGCCGCCTGAAGGGCTTTCAGCTTGCCCTCGTTGGCGTTTTGTGCAGTCGTTTCTTCTTTTGCCATATTCAGTGTCTCCCATCCTCTCAGAAAGAGCTGTTTGAACTCTTACTGCGACTCGGGACTTCTTTGTTTAATGGTTTGTATGTTTGTTTTGTGAGTGTCTTTTCTTTTCGGAGATGTCGGTGAAGCTTAGAGTTCCAAGTCTCCGTCAAACTCCTCGTGCCAAGGCAACCCTTGCTTGTTCAGCTGTTCCATGAACGGATCGGGATCGAACTCTTCCACGTTCCACACCCCCGGCTTGCGCCACAGCCCCTTGCAGAACATCATGGCACCGATCATGGCCGGCACACCGGTGGTGTAGCTCACCCCCTGCATCCCCGTTTCCTGATAAGCCTCCTGATGTTTGCAGTTGTTGTATATATAATAGGTGTGTTCCTTGCCGTCCTTGAGTCCGCGTATGCGGCAGCCGATAGAAGTTTCCCCCTCATAGTTGGCTCCGAGATCCTGCGGGTTGGGCAGCACGGCCTTGAGGAATTGCAATGGCACAATCTTCACCCGTGCCGTCTTGCCCGAGCCGTCGGCCAGTGGAGCCTCGTATTCTATCTCGTCAATGCGCGACATGCCGAGATTTTGGATCACGTCAAGATAGTTCAGATATTGTTGTCCGAAGGTCATCCAGAAGCGGGCTTGCTTGATGGTGGGATAGTTCTTTACGAGCGATTCGAGTTCCTCGTGGTGCATCAGATAGCTGTCTCGGGGGCCGATGTTGGGGTAGGTGATGTCTTGATGCACGGCCAGTGGCTCGGTCTCAATCCATTCGCCATCCTTGTAGTATAGCCCCTTTTGCGTGATTTCGCGGATGTTGATTTCCGGGTTGAAGTTGGTGGCGAAAGCCTTGTGGTGGTTGCCCGCATTGCAGTCCACAATGTCGAGGTATTGTATCTCGTCGAAGTGGTGCTTGGCAGCATAGGCCGTGTAGATACCGCTCACCCCCGGGTCGAAGCCGCAACCGAGAATGGCCGTAAGACCGGCCTTCTCAAACTTTTCTTTGTAGGCCCATTGCCAACTGTACTCGAAGTGTGCCTCGTCTTTGGGCTCGTAGTTGGCCGTGTCGAGATAGTTTACTCCACAGGCCAAGCAGGCATCCATGATGGTGAGGTCTTGAT
>ENA-OWYX01000074-OWYX01000074.1-human-gut-metagenome-genome-assembly--contig:-NODE-74-length-57159-cov-10.7733_pt1 | contig 57159 bp, 49 predicted proteins | sample MGYA00249758_ERZ652102 | MGnify/ENA primary metagenome ERZ652102 (study PRJEB26925, sample SAMN05827107) | human gut metagenome | biome: ENVO:2100002; feature: ENVO:00000062; material: ENVO:00002003... | reverse complement strand
GGGGCAGCACACGCCGCCCCGCCGATCTCAAAAGTTCATTCCATTGCTCGCATTTCTTCCACAAGCGATTGATTTTTCTGTCTGCGCATTGTCCAGAAGGACAGAATAACCTCTAAGCCAAACAGCACCAGAACAAACAGACCCATTTGCAGGAAGGGGAAGGAATATGGCATAATCACTCCATCGAAAGTCATTTCACTGAATTTTCGCGCAGCTAACACTGCAATCGGGAGGCCGACTGCCAGAGTTGCCAGCGCAGCAGAAAACGCATAGCAAATCCCCTCATAGATAGTCATTTGGCAGAGCTGCTTTCTAGTCAGACCGATGGCGCGAAAGACACTGTTTTCCCTCTTTCTGGACATCTGGTTGGAGAGGGTGGTGTTGATGAGGTTGACCACGCCAAAGAGGAATACCAGCCACGACAGCGCCTGAAACCCTCCAAAAACGACCCGGTTTTCCATTTCCTCATAATCCTTATGTATCCCAATGGTATCCAAGTCAAGATCCGGATTGGAAGAAATGATCGCACTCAGACTGTTTTCAATCTGCTCCGCCTTTTTGGGATCGCTGACAATGCTCCAGGAATAATCAAAACAGTTGATCTTTGGCATTGCTTCCTGAAATAGCTCTTTGGTTGCAACCATGCAGGTGCTGTCCAATGCCAGAGGACCATGACCATTTTTAAGCCCATCGTTTATGAGCAGACCGGAAACAGTGACAGGAATCTCTTGATCCCCTATGGTAAGTTTGATAACTGACCCCACATCTACACCGATCATATCTTCTGCATAATCCATATCAAGTGCAATACTATGGGAATCTTGAGGTAAAGTTCCGGACACAAGCGCCGCTTCCATTTGATCCCTGTTTCGGTCACTCAACAGATCACACATTCCGCCGGAAGAACTTTCCTCATTTTCAAACCGCACATGAACCGCCTGACGATTTTCTATCACATCTGTTACGCCATCCACGGCCAGCACCTCCTGCCGAAGCGCTTCATTCAAAGGATTTCCTTTTGACATCACCTCATATTCTGTTTTTTCAGAATGGATATAGATTTTATAATCCCCATCCGGGAAATACTGTCTTGCGATCCGCTCCGGCGAACGAACCAAAAGAATAGAAGCTGTCACCAAAAGGATCACCCCGCCCAGACTCAGGGAAGCCACGATACTGATCGTCTTTTTGCGGTCACGCCTGAAATTTGCAATTCCCATGGAGAGGGGATTTAACCGCATATTCTTCTTATGTGTGTGGGCCTTTCCGCTCTGATTGCCGGTAAAGCGGACTGCTTCAATCGGGGAGATACTGGCGGCAATCTTTACCGGTCTGCGGATCGCAATGGATACCATAAACCAGCCAAGCAGTGCAGTCAAAACAATCGCGGCTGCATAAAATAGCAGATTAAACCCACGGGGAAACAGTGCAAACCCGGCTGCACATCCCAGCAAAATACCGATACCAATGCCAGCCCATCCTAAGAAACGGCCTTCTTTTTTGACAATACGGCGGATCTGTTTTGGCGTTGTGCCGATGGTCCGCAGTTGTCCATAGCTTTGGATTTTATCATTGATAGAAATTCGGAAGATACTTTGTATCACAACATACCCTCCGATGATGACCAGAACTGCAATTCCGGCAACCAGCGCCAGCATACTGACATTCACAGGCTGCTTATAGAACTTCATATAGCTGAGGTTCATGATCGGCATTTCCAGCTGATATTCCTTGGCAATCTCCCTGCTGCGGGCAGTCAGCTCTGTTTCATCCATTTGCTGCTCATTCTTAAAATGCACATAGGCTCGATAATCAGCGGGGTCATAGCCGCTCCATCCTTTCAGGGCTTCTTTGGAAAGAAGGATGGAAGATCCATTTACCTCTTTTTCCTTATAGCCTTCCATAATGCCAGTCACCGTGTATTCTCCGTGAAAGCTCTCGCTGCTTAGCATAACCTTTTCGCCAATCCCGGCGTCTGCAGCATAGTTGGAAAGGAAATAACGGCTCACCACCACCTCATCCTCCTTTTGGGGCAGTCGGCCTTCCAGCAGCTTCATCTGGTCACGGGCAATATACATCGTTTCCTCATCACAATAGATATAGGAGGCATTGTATCCCTGCTCCGCAGGTTCCACAGCCAGCATATAATACTCTCCTACCCTTGAGAAGTCATCCAGCCCCTTCAGGGTGGACACATCTTCCTCAGTAATCCTGGTATAGACCGCCTCATAGGTATCCTCCACATGATTTTTCTCTATCTGCCGGGTAGACAAAGCCATCACAATCGAAAAACAAATCAGACAGGATGCCAGCGCAACAGCGATCACCACCATCAGATTCCGGCGCTTCTCGCTTTGCAAACTTTTCTTTGCCAGCTTCTTTGTAATAGCGCTGGTATCATTTTCAAAAGGCCATGTCATAGCCTGCCACCTCCTTATTCCACAATCTTTCCGTCCTCAATGCGGACAATCCGATCTGCAAGGCGGGCAATATCGTTGTTGTGGGTAATCATCACGACAGTTTGCCGGAACTCCGCACTGGTACGCTTGATAAGCCCCAGCACCTCGGCGCTGGTCTTACTGTCAAGGTTGCCGGTCGGCTCGTCGGCCAGCACAATAGCCGGTTTGGTAATCAAGGCGCGGGCGATAGCCACACGCTGCTGCTGTCCGCCGGAAAGATTGTTCGGCATATTTTTCAGTTTATCTTCCAGCCCCAGCAGATGAACGATCTCGTCCAAAAACTTCTGATCCACCGTGTCCCCGTCCAGCTCCACCGGCAGGACGATGTTCTCATGCACATTCAGAATGGGAACAAGGTTATAGTTCTGGAAGATAAAACCGATGTTGCGGCGGCGGAAGATGGTGAGCTGTTCGTCGTTCATTTTCGACAGCTCTTTGTCCCGGACAATCACGGTTCCGCTGGTGGGAGTGTCCAGCCCGCCCATCATGTGAAGCAGGGTGGACTTGCCGCTGCCAGAGGTTCCCACAACAGCCACAAACTCGCCGTCCTCCACGGAGAAGTTCACGCCGTCAAGGGCGCGGGTGATGTTCGGCTCTGTACCGTAATACTTTTTCAGATCAATCGTCTGCAAAACGCTCATACTCAAAACTCCTTTCAAGGCTTTCTGCCTGTTGATAAGGGTATTATAAAACCCAAATGTCCGCGAAATGTTACAGCGGCCAAAAAAATTCATTGAAAATCGGGGTGAAATGTTACAACGCTCGGACATTTCAAAAAAATTTACGGCGGGCAGCCGGAAATGGCCGTCCGCCGCGTTCTATTTTGTAGGGAGCATAATAGAAAATTCCGACCCCTTGCCCGGCTCCGAAACCACTTTGACATAGCCGCCCTGCCGCATTACAATCTCGCGGGCCAGATACAGGCCAATGCCCACGCCCTGCTGTTCGTGTACTTCTTCCTCACGATAGAAGCGCCGGAAGATGGCAGCCTGATTGCTTTCGGAAATGCCCTTGCCGGTGTCGGTCACTTTGACCTCCACATACATTTCCCACAGCACCACCGACACAGCGATTTTCCCGCCTGCCGGGGTGTACTTCACCGCATTGTCCAGCAGGTTAAAGAGGGCTTCGGATGTCCACTTGCTGTCATGAGAAAAGGCCAAATCCTCCGGGCAGTCCACGGACACGGCGATTTCCTTTTTCTCCGCTGCATACACGATCCCACTCATGGCCTGCGCCACGGTATCAAAGAGGCGGCCCGGCTTCTTATCCAACTGGATCACGCCCGTTTCCAGCCGTGAGGTTTTCACAAGGGCCTGAAAGAGAAAGTCCAGCTTATCCGTCTGGCTGCGGATTCCCCGGATAAAGTCGGTGCGCTCCGCCTCGGTCATGGGCTTTTCCAGCAGGGTGTCCGTCGCCATTTTCAGATTGCTTACCGGCGTTTTCACCTGATGGGAAATATCCGATACAAGGGTCTGTAACTCCTGCCGTTCCTCGTCCACCCGGCGGCGGTTCTCCTGCATGATCTGGTAAAGCCTTGCCAGCCGGTGTCCGATTCTGGCAAGCTGGGTTTCGCTGTCCTCTGGCCGCTGGGGCGCTTCATTCCCGGCGATCATGTGGTCTAAGGTCTGGCACAGGTCAGCGGTAAACTGCGACAGCCGCTTTCCAAACGCCTGCGTCAGTACAAAAATCCCCACAAGGGCGCACAGCAGCAGCGTCCCGCCTGTCAGCAGCACCGCAATCTGTTTTGTCACAAGAAACAGGGCTATGGTGATCCCGGACATGGAGAGGGCAAGCCCCATTGCCACCCGGCTAAACAGCCGCTTTACCGAGAGATTTTGAAACTTCATTTTGCCTCACCTCCCGTCCATTGATAGCCCATGCCGTAAACGGTCTTGATGTAGGGCGCGCCTCCGTCGGATTCAATCTTGCTGCGAATCCGGCTGATGGAGGTTGTCAGGGTGTGTTCGTCTACAAACCGCTCGTCTATATCCCACAGCCTTTCCAAAAGCTGCCCACGGGTCAGCACTTGCCGGGGATTTTTGCGGAACAGGTTCAGCATTTTGTACTCCATCGGGGATAGGGTCAGGGGCTTGCCGTTTAGGGAAGCCGTCTGCTCCGAGAAGTCCAGAAACAGCCGCCCGTCGTCGTAAATGTCCTTAGCCGGTTTGTGGTGTTCCAGCATGGCGAACATGGCTTTGATTTTCCGCTGCAAGGCCCCGATCACAAAGGGCTTTGTGATGTAGTCCACCGCGCCCACCTCATAGCCCCGTATCTGGTCGCTCTCCTGATCGTTGGCGGTCAGGAAAATCACGATGGTATCCGGGTGCTGGGGCTTTATCAGCTTGCACAGTTCAAAACCGTTCCCGTCCGGCAGGTTGATGTCCAGCAGCACTAAATTAAATTCCCGCTGGCGGATGGCTTCGGCTGCGGTTCTGGCATTTAGGGCAGAAGTCACGCCGTAGCCGTCTGCGGTCAGGTTATAGGCCAACATCTTATTCAAAAAACTGTCGTCCTCGACAATTAAAATCTGCTTCATATCCTCACTTCCTTTTCTTTTTTAGTTTTTTATAAATAATTCCTGGAAAAATAATGCTGCACAATAATAAAAATACCATCAACGCAATCATTTCTTTTACCGGATAGCGGAAAGCGAAATAGGAAATCTGCATTTTCATATACCACTGCATGATACCAATCCCTAAATTTCCAAAACTCATAAGCAATCCACATAACAGTAACCAATAGAAAAGACCCTCTGTTACAAACATTCGATATTCTTGTTTTTTTGTCATCCCTACACGTTCCAGGATTTTACACTCCCATTGCCGAAGCATAATATCCGATATTCTTGTATTTGCGAAATTCATAATTCCTATAAATATTAAAATTTCACTAATACTCATAAGCAGCCATCTACTTGTCTGAATATAGTTCTGCTCCTTTAGCAAACGTTCTGATTTAGAATCTAAATAAAACAAGTTCAATTTATCAGCGTGTCCATATTTTGATTGAAATTCCATATTATAATTGCGAATCATCTGATTCAGTCTTTCTCGGATAACTGACTCCTGATTTTTGTCAACATTAAATTGTATTTCAAAAATTTGTGGTGTTAATTTTTCTACCAGCCAATCATATGTAGTCTCTGTTACCAATAGGATATTTATATTTTTACCATCCCAGCACAATTTCATCTCTGGAAAATCATCCTCTGTTATATCCAGATAACCACAATTTACTAATTTCTCAGGAACTAAACTGCTCATTTCCGTACCAACCGGAACCAGATCATAAAATTCCATCTCTGTTCCTATATAATCCTGCACTTCTCCTGCTATATAATCTGACATCCTATGATCATGTAGCACGATTGTTCCATGATTATTTTGAAACTGCTCCCAATTTACTAGCTTATCATTTTTCTGAATAAAGTCTTTTAGTTCTTCCTGCTCCCCGATACTGACTGTCTGAATTACCGTGGATATTTTATCTCCATCGATTAGAATCTTTATATTCTCCTTGCCATTTTTTCCGACGATCGGATAAAATCCTTTAATGTTTTCTACTGAATGAAGTTCGTTTCCTATGGTCGTTTCAATATCATTCATAAGGGACTTCGGAAAAAACTTCATATTCTTTGTGTCCGGTGATGATTCAATTAAATAATTGCAAGCTTCCTCTGTAATTCCTATTTGGAAGTCCGGCTCTTTACTATAATAATTCTGTAAATCCACTCCATTCACAATTACCGCAGAACATAATGCCAATTCGCACCCAAGCCATAATGACAAACTTGTTATCCCAAATGTTTTTTTATTCCGAAATAAATATTTCTTTGCAAGATAAATTTCAGGATGTTTTCCCCAATAGCGGAATTTCTTTATCTTCGGTTTCTTCCTGCTTTTATGATAAGTGACCGCCTCCGTATATTTCATACACTCCAACGGACTTAATTTCCTCATTTTTCTTTTCAGACATTCCACTGCCACTCCCAACGTGAAAATCACAAGAACAATCGCTAGAATAAGAAGTTTGGGTTGAAAGAAACCCATTCTTTCTAATTTCCATGTATTCTCTGCATACATTTTTTCTAATAACAATGGCATAATACCCCATATAAACATTCCTCCTAAAACTACTCCAGCGATACTTCCCGTAAGTCCTATTTTTAGCATCTCACGATTCATGACTTTAATATTCTGCTTTTGTTCCACACCAATTACTTGTAAAAGACCATAACGTTGTAAATCTTTTTCCAGCGAAATATTTAGGGTATTGTAAATAAACAAAAACATAGAAAGTAAAACCATAACCGAAAAAAAGACTGCAAATCCATAACTTCCCATCATTTCACTTATTGCCCGATATTCTGCTGGGTTCATACTTACAATTCTCTGTCCCTCATTCAACTTTATGTTATTTGTCAGCATATGTTCTATTTGCGAACCACTGGAATATTTCTTTGTATGATCTATTAAAATCCTACATGGCTCCCATTGAAGTCCGTTCTTCTCCATTGATTTCTCTGATAAAAAAGCCACAGAAGCACCGGAGGTTTGATTTTGATACTCTGTAAAATACCCAGAAAGTAAAAAGTTCTGCATACCGGTTCCACTGGTATTGAAAATATCATTCCAATAAAAATCCAGTTCAATTTCCATGCCCACTTCGGGATTCTTGATTCCAAGATATTGCAGAGTTTTCGTAGAAAGCATAATTTCATTTTCTTTTTCTGGATAAGTCCCTACCACATTTGTAAATGCAGGACGTATCATTTTTTCAAATCCGGTCACATCTGTAATGACGCAATCACAATATTTTATGGAATCATCTAATAATTTTCCTGCAAACTTTTCTTTCCCAATGCTTTCTATGCATGGTAGCTGTATAAGCTGTTGTGTCATATCCGCTGTACCATTTTCAATATAGGTCGATACAGCCATACCATCGGCTTTCATATTTTTCTGAATATCAATCTCCATCTTCCCATAGATTAAAGAGAACACACTAAAAATCACGCCTACAGTAATTGTAATTACGATAAACAGTAGACGATTTCTGTTTTGATTCTTTTTCCTGGAAGCATCCATAAGCACTCTTTCAGCCGACTGATTACAATCGTAATTCTCCATCCTATACAACCCTCCCATCTTTCATCTGAATAATCCGATCTGCCATAGCTGCTATTCTTTCATCATGTGTAACGATAATCATTGTCTGGCTATATTTTTTACACATCTTTTTCAAAAATTTCATAACGGATATACTGGTTGTAGAATCTAAATTTCCTGTCAACTCGTCTCCCAAAAGTATGGTAGGATGTGTATAAATAGCTCTGGCGATTGCGACCCGCTGCTGTTGTCCACCAGATAAAGTCATAGGATTTTGTAATAGTTTTTCCTCAATTTCCAGTTCTTCAGCTATCCGCATTACTTCTTTTTTACTGATATTTCTTTCCATAAGTTTGGCAGGTAAAACTATATTTTCAAATACATTCATCTCTGGGATTAAATTAAAATTTTGAAAAATAAACCCAATATGCCATCTTCTGAAGGAACTCCTTTCCTCCATAGATAACTGTGTAATATCTACATCATTGATATAGACACATCCGTGTGTGGGATTTTCCAAACCACCTAGTAAATTGAGCAACGTGGTCTTTCCGCAACCTGAACTTCCCATAATAGCTACAAATTCATTTTCTTCAACTGTGAAAGATACATCATCAACTGCTCTTAAATAGTGTTCTCCATTAGAATATTCTTTTGTTAAAGATACTGTCTTTACTGCTGCCATATCAATCCCCCCTTATCTTTTTCAGATAGTATAACAGGCAAATGTCCGCGAAATGTTACAGCGGACGGATTTTTTCAAAAAATCTATCAGCAAAATATAGCTCTATTAAAAAGCAGCACCAAAGAAGATATTTTCATATTCCTCCCGGTGCTGTTTATATATTATTTTAGCTTATCCTTATTATCTTCTTGTTTCTTTTTATCCCGATATTTCCGTATGAGTTTATTGCGGATAGGAACGCCAACACCAATCAAAAGCACAACTGCCAAAATTGTGAAATCCATACAATCACCTCACATTTCCTTATTCTTCATAACCCGAATGGACAAGAAGATTGAAACCGCATACATCACGACAATAGCAAAAACCGCAAGGAAAACGAGAAGTATCGGAGAAGATTCAACGACTGAAATAATTGAATTCCCTGTAGCTGGCATTTTAGAGAGAAGAAGTAAAGTTACCAAAAAACCGGCCACTGGAATATACATAAATACCCGTCCTTTGATTGAGCCGTACTTGTAATATCCCGGAATCTGGAACACAGTATAGAGTGCAAATAAGAATACTCCTGCAATAGCGGCAGTTACAATATCAAATATGCCAACTGTTTCACCCAGCACGTTCAAGACAAGCGGCTGTGCAATCAAAGAAATAATCAAGGAAAGAAGCCCCATTGCAAGGACGAAAACATAGCGTCCGATCACAAGCTCACTTTTACGAACAGGTAAAATACCAAACAGACGATCCATACTGTTTTTTTCTGTGATGGAAAAGGTATATCCCGTCGTCATGGCAATAAAGCACATAGCAAATGATACCCCTGTCAGCAAAGAACGATTGATTGCGGCAAACACAATCGGCAGAAGCAGGGTGAAACAAATTGTCTTAAAATATGGTTTTACCAATGCGATATCTAATTTTGTGGATTTCAAAATATTACTCATAATCGTCACCTTTCTTGCTTGTAAACACTACAATTTCATCAATGGTGGCAGGCTCAACGGTCAGGTTAGGGAAACCGCTAATATCTTCGGTTTTCATCAGCGCCTCAAATCCCGTAGGGAATGTACGAATACCAGCCGCCTTATTTTTCAGATCATCGGACAGTTCCTCAATTCCACCTTTTACAATGCGGAACATATCTACAAAATCATCTTTGCTGCCAGTAAAGAACAACTCGCCATAACTGATGTAGGTAATATAATCGGCTGCACGCTCCAAATCGCCTGTGATATGGGTGGAGAACAAAACACTATGTTCGCCATCTTCAATATACTCTGAAAGATTTTTCAAAAGTTCATCTCTGGAAACCGGATCAAGTCCACTGGTCGGCTCGTCGAGGATCAGCAGCTTGGCGTTGTATGAAAACGCACAGGCAAGCATTAACTTCATCTGCATACCTTTGGAAAGTTCTTTTACCTTTTTGGTGGGTGCAATGTGAAATTTCCGTAACATATCCGCAAATTTCTGGCTGTCCCAATTTGGATAAAATACCGAAATGGATTTTTCAACCTGCGACACTTTCCAATCATCACTGAAATAATTTGTATCGAAAACAACGCCCAGCTCTGATTTTACTTTTTGTTCTTCTGCGATATTATCCAGCCCCATCACTTTGACTGTGCCGCCGGTGCGCTTGAGCATATTCAAAATCAGTTTGATTGTCGTTGTTTTGCCAGAACCATTCGGGCCGATCAAGCCCATAATATATCCCTTTGGCAAAGTAAAGCTGATATTGTGAAGTTGAAAAGAATCAAAAGATTTTGAAAGATTCGTTACCTCTAAATAATTAGTCATCTGTTTTTACCTCCGTTAAAATGTCCAAAAGGCGATGTAATTCCTCTGTGGATAGATTTGCCATTCTTGCAGCTTTTATTGCTTCGGTGAGATTGTTTTCTACTTTGCAAATAAGCTGCTCCTTAATCAGTTCTGAACCAGACCCCATTACGAAACATCCACGCCCCTGCACATTTTTAACAAAGCCCTCTTGCTCTAATTCTGTGTATGCCTTTGTCACTGTTAAGACGCTGATCTTTAAGTCTTTGGCAAGTGTTCTAAGGGAGGGCAAAGTTTCTTCGGCTTGAAGCTCGCCAGATAAAATAGCCGCCTTGATCTGCTGTTTAATCTGCTCGTATATGGGGACGCCAGATACATTTGAAATAATCAGTTTCATTACTGCATCCTCCGTGTGTTTTAGCTGTTATGCTGTTGTGTATAACAGTATAACATACAGAACTTCAAAAAGCAACATAGTTTAAGAAAAGTTCTTAATAGCAAAATAGACCATCAAGGTCACAGATGAAAGTATTCTATATTTTCAAAATCGGCATAATCAAACCTATCGACCAGCATAATAAGGTTATTCCTTTGTGCAAATCGGCACGATAGAATATACTTGAGGTGAGTGATTATGCCGATTGACGATTTGACCGCTTTGGGGCAAAAAATGCGGGAAGCCCGAAAGAAAAAAGACCTGACGCAGCAGGAGCTTGCGGATCTGAGCCATGTATCTGTCAAGCAGATTGCCAGCATCGAAAAGGGACAGATAAATCCGTCCTATTTGATTTTGAAGGCATTGGCAAAGGTGCTTCCGATCTCGCTGGACTCTCTGATCAATCCAGATGTTTCTCCAGAAGATGAGGGAGCCAATCAGATGAAGATGCTTTATTGTAGCTGTCCGTCAGAAATGCGTGAAACCCTCTTGCACCATACGCAGGAGACCGCGAAAGAACTAACAGAACTATCCGAGAAATTTGAAACGAATTGAGCCGGTGAGTGAAATTTGACTGTTTCCTCACTGGCTCCTTTCATTTCCGGGTAAAAAGAGGCAAGCAATGCCGGTGTTAATACACACCGACCCGCAGAGAAGAAAATCCCTTTGTGATTTTCCTCTCCGCTTGCTTGTTGAGGGCAGCGCCCCCAAGCCCCTTTGAACACAGAATTTCATTCTGTGGCTGCGCGTTCTGCGAACGCTTTTGACCAGGACCAGCTTACCGCTGGCCGTGGTCTTTTTCTTTTTCAACATCCTGTTCTACCTCCATTTTCAGCACTCGATCTACATTTGCCTTTGCCGTTAAAAGCTCCCGCATTTCCTCACGGGAACGCCGGTACTCGGCATAGGTCTTTTTCTTTTCTTCCAGCAATTTCGCGTACTCCGTCTGCAACTCTTTGACCTTGGGAAGCTTCTTGACTCCCATCTCATCAAAGGCATTCTTAGCAGCCTGGTGGAGCAGAATTTCTTCCTCATGTTCTTCCAGGAATTTCTTAGAGTAACCCGCCTTGCGGTATGCCACATAGACCTCACGGGTCTTGGCATAATTTACGATGTGAATACGCAGAACAGCGATCTCTGCCATGCGCTTTTCAGCCGCTTTGATCTGCGCCGAAAGATCATTGTGATGTGCCGTGGCAGCCGCAGCCTTTTCTTCCAAAACCGCATACTCCAGCAGATTGTTCTCTGACAGGTAATTCATGGTCTGCGCCATTTGTTTCAGATTAAAAACTTTAGCCCATCGAGCATAGCCAGCACCTTTTCCAGCCTGCAATTTTGCCTGAATGTCCACCAGCAGATTGACCTTCGGCGGCTCTGCCTGTGTGACTGTTTTCTTTCGCGGGGTATGTGCTTTCTTCCCTAAGAGAACTGCCCGCAAATCTTCCAATCCATATCCTTCGCCCAGGCTGTCCATACGGGCGGCTTTCTCCCAACCAGAGAGTTTCAGTCGATACGATTTTCCGCGCTTTGAGACTTCACAACCATACTCTTGCAACAGCTTCAGCAGTTCTTCAAAGTCAGCAGGACTTTGTGATAATGCGTTATCAATCATCACACGCAGCTGTTCCCGATGGGAGGGCTTGGCCTGTTCGCCCAGCCACTTGTTGTAGCTTTTTCCGTGGGGTTTTGGGTCCTCCACAATGGACAATCCGTTCTCGATACAGATGGTATCGCTCAAGCGCCGGACGGCTCTGGTGCTGCCCCAAAAGTTGCGGAATTTTCGGTCACAATCTGCATTGACCGCCGACCAGATGATGTGATTATGAACGTGCGATTTGTCTATGTGGGTGCAGACCACAAAGGCGTGATTGCCCTTGGTAAACCGCTTGGCAAATTCTACGCCCAGCCGGTTTGCTTCTTCCGGGGTAATCTCACCAGGGCGGAAGGACTGGCGCACATGATAGGCAATCACATCATCTGCGCCACGCACTCGTCCGGTAGCGGCAATGTACTTCCGCTTTGCCAGAAGAAACTCTGCATCCGCAGTCCGGCTGTCACACGCATAACCGGTAATGAGTTTGCCGTTATCTGTTTTCTGTGGATTTGCTACATAGTCGATGATGTCACTGATCGCCCGACTCTCTGTGCGGCCTTTGCCGACATGAAGCGGCATGATTCTTGTAGTTGCCATAATAGAAGGTCCTCCTCTCATAAATATTTTTGTTTTCGCTGAACTCTTTGCTTCTATCGTTGCAATAACTTTCTCCGCTGGGTATAATAAAAAAGAATATTCTACAACCTCAAAGGAGGGATTTCTATGATAGAACAGCTCATTGCTGAAGCAACCGAATGTGATTTCAAAGTTGCTCTCGAAACAAAAAAGCCAAAAAGCTGGTTAAAAAGTGTCAGTGCCTTTTCCAATGGAATCGGCGGCACTCTGGTTTTCGGAGTCTCCGATGACCGGGAGCCTATCGGCTTGTCCGATGTTCAAAAGGATGCTGAAGCGATCAGCCGCTTAATCAAAGAACGTATCACACCATTACCTCAGTTTATCTTAAAACCATTACAGGAAGATGGTAAAAATCTATTAGCTCTGGAGGTTTCTCCCGGCCGTAGCACCCCATATTATTACAAGGCAGACGGCGTGATGGAGGCATATATCCGTGTTGGAAATGAAAGCGTAATTGCCCCTGATTACATTGTGAATGAATTGATCTTAAAGGGAACCAATCAGTCCTTTGATACCCTAACAACAGACGCGGTAAAAAAGGATTACAGCTTTACACTTCTGGAAGCAACCTATCTGGAACGGACCGGTCTCCGCTTTGAGCCATCCGATTATGTTTCCTTTGGTTTGACTGATAAAAATGGACTTCTGACCAATGCCGGAAAGCTCATGACCGATCAGCACACAGTCTATAACTCCCGTATGTTCTGTACCCGGTGGAATGGCTTGGAAAAAGGCTCTATCTTTGATGATGCATTGGACGATAAGGAATACGAAGGGAATCTGATTTATCTACTGAAAAGCGGCAGTGAATTTATTCGCAATAATTCCAAAGTCCGTTTTGTCAAAGAGGCACAGTATCGTGTAGACAAGCCGGATTATGCTGAACGAGCTGTGACAGAGGCTCTTGTCAATGCGCTTATCCATCGTGATTATATTGTGCTTGGCAGCGAAATCCATATTGATATGTTTGATGATCGGGTGGAAATCACATCTCCGGGCGGTATGTTTGGCGGCGGCTCAATTCAGGAATACGATATTTACAGTATTCGTTCGATGCGACGAAACCCTGTGATTGCTGACCTGTTCCACCGCATGAAGTACATGGAACGCCGTGGAAGTGGCCTGCGCAAAATCGTCAGTGAAACCGAAAAGCTGCCTGGATACACAGCGGCATATAAGCCTGAATTTTCCTCAACAGCGACAGATTTCAGAGTTATTTTGAAAAATGTGAATTACCATCTTAGTCAGAAAGACTTAGTCAGTGACCAAGATTGTGACCAAGTTAGTGATCAAGATAAATCACAGGACATCCTACACGCAGTCTTGGATTTTTGTATAACAGAAAAAAGCAAACAAGAAATTTGCTCGTTTATTGGTTATCGAAATCTCACTTATTTTACAAGAAAATATTTGAATCCTCTACTGGCAAGTGGCCAGCTTAAAATGACTATTCCAGATAAGCCAAACAGTCGAAAACAAAAATATATTACAGTTCGTTCCGAATAAACAGAGAAGCAGGGCATTGGGTCTCATCTCCCATTGTCCTGCTTCTTTTCATTCCAGATTATATTCACATCATTTACCCATACATCCAATCCTGGATCGCAAATTTCAAACTCTGCACCTTTCCCAGCAGCCAGATCGCAGCCAGCGGCAGCCCCATCGGGCTAATCAAAAATGCCATAACCAGCAAAATCACACCATTCTGCGGGGAATAGGTAATCAGCACAGCCACGCCAAGCAGAGCAATTACTGTGCTTAGTAGACCAAGCACCAGACCGGATATGTAGATCAGCCCCGTGCAGAGCCAGACAAAAAGCGTCAACACCAAAACGACCGGTGCAGTTACGATCATCAGCAGACATTTCAAAATCTTCATTCCTGTTCCTCCTTCCAACGCTCCAGATGCCGTTTGCACAGGGCATCCGCTTCTCTCTCATCATCTTCCGTCACTTCCCGTTTTCCTTTGGTCAGTTCAATCTCCAGATAAGTCCGGTAATCATCGGCTAAGAGGTCGAACAGTTCCTTGGGAGTATGGCACACCTCGCCAGAGCAATAGTGAAAATCTTGGTCAAATTCAACTCTTACACATCCATGGCGGCTGATATAAACTTCTATGGTCTCGTCTGCGGTCAGGTAATCCGCAAAAATCTCCAGCACCTTTTCAAAGGTCAGCATCTGTTTTCACTCCTTTGCTACGCTTCTTATTCTACTCATATTATCCGGTACGGACAGGCAAAAGACAAGGATACAGACAAAAAGAAAAAGCGGAGGAAGGTGCGGCGAAGAAACGCCGTTCCTCCCTCCGCAAATGGAGTACCTATCCCTGTTATGAAAGTTTGGAGAGTTGGGTAAGGATTTCCTTCACACCCTCCCACAGTTGTTCCTGCCGCTGGGATATATCCTCCAAGTCAGCATTATAAACCCGCCCGGTCTCATGCACTTTGCGGGTCAGCTGGTTCAAGTTGTTGCTGCTTCGGCGCAGCAGGGATACCAGTTCTTTCAGTTCCGGCAAATCCAGCTGCACCACATAGCCGTCCACAGCCATTTTCCGCAGATAGGCGCTCAGGTTTTTTGTCCCAAACTGTGCCATTTTCTGCTGAATCAACTCCATTTCATCAGCGGATACCCAAAACAGAACCGGCACATCCCGCTTGCGCTTGGGACTGCTCATCGCTCCGGCTCCTGATTCTTCGGGGCGACAGGCTTATGGGCAGGCGGTTCCTGTTTGAGCTTTTGCAGGACAGAACTTTTCTGCTGTTCCTGCATGGTTTTTCTGGCCTGCCTGGTAAACAGATCGGTCAGACCGGGATTGACCCCATCCACAACCAGATAGGCGCAGTGGCGGGAAGCGCCGCTGTCCTCCGGCATGGGAATGGTTTTTGCCCAGGCTTTATTGTCCTGAGAGATACGCCCGTCATGGTTCTTGTGCTGGATGGTGTTTGCAAGAATGAACTGTACCCGTTCCGTCCCGAACTTTTCCAGCACATCTTTGACCGCAGCCTCCGTATCCAGCCGATTCTCTGCATAGTGGGCGCTGATGGTCTGCTCAATGGCTTCTTTGCAGGCGCTGTTCGCCTGATATGAGAGGTTGTACTGTGCCATTTCCCCATGCTCGGACGCATAGGCAGCAGAATGTGGATAGACCGGTGTTGTTCGCAGTTCCTCTTTGGCTCTGCACACATCGTCGGCACGGCTTTCAATGCTGTCCCGGATCACATCCATATAGCCGGTCTCCAGCTTTTCAAAATAGCGGTACACATCCGCCAGCGGAGAGGGAGATTCCAAAAGTGCCTGAGCCTGGGTGTCGATCAACTCCAGTTCCTCCATTGCCATCACGATGTCCTCGCGGATGGTGTACTCATAGGCATGGTTTAAGACTTCTTCCGGGGGCTGGCTTTTCAGCCAGTCCCTGTATTTATCCTGCTCAGCAGCCATCTTTTCATAAAGAGCTGTATTCAGATCGTTGGTATTCATGTTATCGCACCTCCTCATGCTGTTTTGGTTTCTTGTCGGTACTGCGGGGCGGCACCGGGCGTTTCAGATGATCCAGCACCGAAGGCCGTGTACTTTTGGCAACAACAGCCTCGGTGTGCGCCTGTCCCTTTCCGTCGATGTTGAGCAAAGTATCCAGCTCCACCAGACGGGCATTTTTGCTTCGCAGTTCTTCTTCATAAAGGAACGGCTTTCCTACTTCCTCCTTTGCGGCAGCCTGCTGCTGATAGAGGTTATCCAGCTGGGCCTTTGCCGCCTCCAGACGCTGGGGCATCTGGGCGAGGGCGTTGTCGATACGGGTAAGATTTCCGCGAGGGTCTGTACCAAGGGTTGCCCGGTGGGTCATCTGTCCTTTCAGCAGGAGCGTATACTCCTGTTTCCACGCTTGAAATTCCACCGACATAGTGAATCCACAGTAACTGCCGATCTGCACCGGATCGGAGGTTTTGACCTCCTTGCAGGCATCCAGCAGTGCTGCACCGGCGTTTTCTTTGTCGGTCAGCACATCGCCCCGGATCTCCATACCGGCAAAGCCATCTGCCGGGTGTGGGTGCGTGGCCAGTGTTTCCAAATCGGCTTCAAAGCCCTGGATATACCCCTTGTTGGTTTCGATTTCCTGGGGGAAGTATTTGAGCAGCTGGTCCTCCAGACGGTACTGCTTGCTCTGGTGGTCGGCTTTCATCAGCTTCAGCTTGGCAACCTCCACATCCAAATCCATGCGTTCCTTGATACGGGGGTCTCCGGCACACAGGGCCTTGATCTCGGCAAAGGAAAGCGCCGTTTCATCCACATCATCGCAGGAGCGCACCGGCGATTTAGAAGTCATGATCTGGCTGATGAATTTTTGTTTATTCTCCACCGTCTGCCAGAGGTATGCGTCAAAAGTTCCCTCCGTGACATAGCGGTACACATGGACAAGAGGGTTCTGGTTGCCCTGGCGCTCGATACGGCCCTTGCGCTGGGCAAGGTCTCCCGGACGCCACGGGCAGTCCAAATCATGCAGTGCCACAAGGCGATCCTGCACATTGGTGCCAGCGCCCATCTTGGCAGTGCTGCCTAATAGGACACGCACCTGCCCGGTGCGGACCTTGGAGAACAGTTCCTTTTTCCGTACCTCTGTGTTGGCTTCGTGGATAAAGGCGATCTGCTCGGCAGGCATCCCCTGGGCGATGAGCTTTTGGCGGATGTCCTCATAGATGGTAAAGGCAGGCTCCGGTTCATCCAGTGGGATTGCTTCTTCCAACCCGTGAAGCAGCGGATTGTCCAGCTGTTTGGCTGCCTTTTTGGAGGGAGCTGCCTGGGGCGTGGAAATGTCGCAGAACACCAGCTGGGTCAGCTTGTCTGCATCCCCGTCCCGCCAGATCTGCATGATGTTGTCCACGCATTGATTGACCTTTGTGCCAGGTTCATCCGGCAGCATCTGGTTGACGATCCTCTGGTCCAGTCCCAGCTTGCGGCCATCCGAGGTGATTTTGAGCATATTATCCACCGACGGGTCCACACTGCCTCTGTGTACTTCGGAAGCGCGCTCGGAGAGGGCCTTCACCATTTCCTGCTGGTGTTCGGTGGGCTGTGCCACGATGTTGTGGTATTCCACTTCTGGGGTGGGCAGGTTCAACTGGTCGGCGGTCTTGATGTCCGCCACCTCTTTGAACAGGTTCATCAGCTCCGGCAGGTTGAAAAACTTGGAGAATCGGGTGCGCGCCCGATAGCCGGTTCCCTCCGGGGCCAGTTCCAGCGCCGTGACGGTTTCTCCGAAACGGCTGGACCAGCAGTCGAAATGGGTCATGCTCAGTTCTTGCAGGCGGTCATACTGGAGATACCGCTGCATGGTGTAAAGCTCGGTCATGGAGTTGCTGACCGGGGTTCCGGTTGCAAAGATAACGCCACGGTTTCCGGTAATCTCGTCCATATAGCGGCACTTGGCAAACATATCGGAGGATTTCTGCGCGTCCGATGTGGAAAGACCAGCCACATTCCGCATTTTTGTGTATAGAAACAGGTTTTTATAGTTGTGGGCCTCGTCCACAAACAAACGGTCCACACCCAGCTGCTCGAATGTCACCACATCGTCCTTGCGGCTCTCGGCCTGCAATTTTTCCAGCCTGGCTTCCAGCGATTTGCGGGTGCGTTCCAGCTGCTTGACTGTAAAACGCTCGCCGCCACTGGCCTGTACCTCGGCAATCCCTTCCGTGATCTCGTCGATCTGCTCATAGAGGAGCCGTTCCTGACGCTCTCGGCTGATGGGGATTTTCTCAAACTGGCTGTGTCCCATGATGATGGCATCATAGTCGCCGGTGGCGATCCGGGCGCAGAACTTCTTACGGTTGTGGGTCTCAAAGTCCTTTTTCGTGGTGACAAGGATGTTGGCGGAAGGATAGAGCCGCAGAAACTCCGAAGCCCACTGCTCGGTCAGGTGGTTTGGCACAACAAAGAGGGATTTCTGGCACAGTCCCAGGCGTTTGGCTTCCATCGAAGCAGCTACCATTTCAAAAGTTTTGCCTGCGCCTACTTCATGTGCCAACAGGGTATTTCCTCCATACAGCACATGGGCGATGGCGCTTTTCTGGTGTTCCCGCAGGGTAATGGCCGGGTTCATGCCCCCAAAAGTGATATGGCTGCCATCATACTCGCGGGGACGGGTAGAGTTCATTTCTTCGTTGTACTGGCGCACCAAAGTCTGGCGGCGCTCCGGGTCTCTCCAGATCCAGTCCCTAAAGGCTTCCCGGATAGCTTGCTGTTTTTGGGCAGCCAGGGTGGTCTCCTTGGCGTTCAGCACGCGGCGCTCTTTTCCGTCTGCGTCCTCTATGGTGTCGTAGATACGGACATCCCGCAGGTTCAGGCTGTCCTCCAAAATCTTGTAGGCATTGGCACGGCTGGTTCCGTAGGTGGTGTAGGCTGCCACATCGTTGTAGGATACGGAAGATTTCCCCTTGATCTGCCATTCAGCGGTAAAGGACGAATAGTTGACCTCGATACTGCGCTGGAGATAAAACGGGGTGTTGAAGGTTTCATACATAAACTGCTGGATGTACTCTTTGTCGATCCAGGTAGCGCCCAGACGCACCTCGATCTCCGACGCATCCAGGTCTTTGGGCTGGGCAGCGGTAAGGGCCTCCACATTGACTGCAAAAGAAGGGTCCTGCTGTGCCGCCCGCTGCGCCTGACGCAGTTTGCGGCGTACATTGCCGGAAAGGTATTCATCAGCAGTCACATAATGGGGTGTGCCGTCCTGTTCCAGCTGTCCCGGCACACGGAAGATCACGCCTTGCAGTTCTCCGGCCAGTGCTTCTTTTGTTTTTCCGGTAAGCCGACTCATATAGCTCATATTTACGCAGGCTTTTTCCGAGATGGACACCGCCAGTGCTTCGCTTGCCGTATCCACAGTAGCCACTGCCTGATGGGGCTTGATGGTTCGTTTGGTGAACATATCCGCCTTACGTTCCAGTTTCCCGTCCTCGTCGATGACTTCCAGCGCACAGAGCAGGTAATAGGAAGAATCATCTGCATAGGCCAGCCGATTTGCACGGTCATTGATAAGGCCATATTTTGCAGAAAAGCTGTCATAGAGGCTGTTCAGTTCCGCCTGCTTTTGGGTAATGGTGCTGTCCGGAACCGCTGCGTCCATCTGAATGTCGATCAGTTCCTGCACACAATCCCGCAGTCCCACAAGACCTTTCACGCGGGCTTCGGCGGTGGCGTTGAGGTCAGGGCGCACCATACGACTGTTTTCCCGGTAGTACACCTGCCCGTCTACAATGGCATAGGAATAGTTCTTCACATTGGGGTCGGCAGGAATGGAGGTGTCAATGGCTTCGCATTCGCCCAGCTCCGGCAGCTCTGCCTCCTGATAAGTGCCATGAATATACTTCACCGCATCATGCAGTTGGTCGGAAAGCTCCAGTCCCTCGATAGGGTTCACGGTGTAGTCCATACCATGAGCAGTGCTTACCGGCTCCTGTCTGCCCAGCACCATTTCCGGGTGGTCCAAGAAATAGCGGTTGATGGAAAAGCCGTCCTGCGTCGTCGCGGACTGCGCCTGCTCGTTTCCGCCTTGCGGCGAAAAGCTCGCTTGCTCCGTCGCTCCTCCTTCTCCCACAAAGTCTTGCGACTTTGCGGGAACCCTGATAATGCCGGTCTGGGTCCACTCTGGTGCAATGTCCAGCGGACGGTCACGCTTTTGCAGGAAAATGATGTCCGATACCACCTCGGCACCGGCATTCTTTTTGAACGCGTCATTGGGCAGACGGATCGCTCCCAGCAGCTCGGCACGCTGGGCAAGATAGCGGCGCACGGTGGAATCCTTGGCGTCCATGGTATAGCGGGAGGTTACAAAAGCCACCACACCACCGGGACGCACCTGGTCCAGTGATTTGGCGAAAAAGTAGTTGTGAATACTAAAATTCAGCTTGTTGTAGGCTTTGTCATTGACCTGATACTGACCGAAAGGCACATTGCCGATGGCAAGGTCAAAGAAGTCACGCCTGTCGGTGGTCTCAAAGCCGCCTACTGTGATGTCCGCCTTGGGATAGAGCTGCTTTGCGATGCGCCCGGAAACAGGGTCCAGCTCCACGCCATACAGACGACTGTTTCGCATTTCCTCCGGCAGCATACCGAAGAAATTGCCCACACCCATAGACGGCTCCAGAATATTTCCGGTCTCAAATCCCATACGGCTCACCGCTTCATAGATTGCCTGAATGACCGTAGGGCTGGTGTAGTGGGCGTTGAGGGTGGAGCTTCTGGCGGCGGCATATTCCTCCGGGGTCAGCAGCTCTTTCAGCTGGGCATACTCGGAAGCCCATGCCGGTTTTTCCGGGTCAAAGGCATCGGCAAGGCCACCCCAGCCCACATAACGGGAAAGAATCTCCTGTTGTTCGGGGCTTGCCTGCTGTCCGGCAGCTTCCAGCTCTTTCAGCAAACGAATGGCATTAACATTTGCCTGGAACTTGGTTTTTGGACCGCCTTCGCCCAAATGCTCATCGGTAATGCGGAAGTTCTGTGCATTGCGGCGCAGGTTAGCCTTGTATTCCTCATAGGAGGCTTCCTCGGAAGCTTTGGCATTGGGGAAGGTCTGCCACTGGCCGTTGACCTGAATGGAAACCGGGTGTTCATCCAGCACTTCCTCAAAGGTTTTCTCCGGCTCTGTTGCAGGGGCTGGCGGCTCTGGCTCCTCGATATGCAGCCGTTCCACCACCACATCATAAGGCAGATGGTTCTTATCGCCCGGATAGACGGCCACGGTCTCGGAATGAAAGGCTGGGGATTCGACAGACGGTTGGGGCTGTTCTTGTCCAAAGCCATCCAGCTGACGGGCATACATCCCGCGCAACAAAGGCACAACCTCATCCCAGCGGAAATATAGCATAGCCAGACGCTTTTCCTCTGCATCCATGACTTCCAGTTCTATGCCCTGTGCCGTGGTACGGTAATCGGCAATATCGCCGGTCTCCAGATTCAGTGTCTCGATCTCACCGGAATAGGCTCTGCTCAACCAGTAGGCGATCTCGCTGTTGCTCCTGCCGGATTGCAGCAGCGTGGAAAGCTGCTGTTTATCCGCTTCATCCATGAGTCCATGGGCCAATACATCCCGCAAGTCTTGATCTGCCTTGTCCGGGTCAATGGAAAGAAACTCGGTATAGTAAGCATTGCGGCGGTCTGCCCGAAGCAGCTGCTCGAACTGTTCTTTGCGCTCTGCCCGATAAATGGGATATACCATGCCGGTGGGCAGAAGCTGTACGGTGTCATCCCTCAGCTCGGTGATCTGATAGGCGTCATCCTCGATATACACGGTATCACCCACGGCATAAACCGGGGCTGCAGGGTCATAGGAGGTTCTTTGCGGAGTTGGGCGGCGAACTGCATCATATTCCTCATCGGAAATGGAAACATCGGAAGTCTGTTCTGTCTCGGCAGCTGCAATCTGCTCGGCATCCGACATCACCTGTTGGATAAACGGGTCATTGTCCAGTTTTTCCGGGTCTGCCACCTGTCCGTTGACGATTCCTCTTTCCTCCAGGGCTTCCCGGATGGCGATAGGGTCGATATTGTCAAAACGATCCTGTTCTTCTTCGGTATAGAACCGGTCCTCCTGAATCAGCTGGGCAAGCCTGCGCTGTACCTTCGGCCAGGGCAGCTGTGTTTCCTCCGGGCTGCCGGCACGGACAACGAACGGGCTGTTGCTGCCACCGTATTCCTGAGCCAGCCATGCAGCGGTATCCTTCTCTCTTGCATGGTCTTTCATATAGCGGACGACAGCGTGTTTACTCTCGATATTGCCGTTCCAAACACAGAGAGCTCTGTCAATATCCTCCTGAGAAAGAGGACGCAGTAATTCATGGAGCTTTGGATAGGTTTCGTCGATCACTTCCCGGTGCAGGCGCTGGCGGAACTCCGGCACATCCGAATAAAGGCGGATCAGCTCCATATCCTTAGAGCCAAGAACCGCACGGCGCACAGCGGCATTGCCCTCGATGACAGCATTTTCACGGTCAGAATGACCGCAGGCATTTCGATATGCCACATCCTCAGATATGGCGGCAGTCACCACAGGCTTATACTGCTCAAACTGCTCCCGAAGGGTAGGCTTTGGCGTTTCTTCCTCTATCTCCGGCTGCTGGGCATGAATGGCATCTTCTTCTGCCAGATCCTTTTCAGCCTGGATCTTGTCATACTGCGCTTGTTCCTGTTCGGTAAGATAGCGGCCTTTCTGGACAAGTGAGGTAATGCGCTTGGCAACCTTTTCCCAGTTCAAGTGAACATCCGGACAGTCCTGCTTTTTATAGTGCAGTCCTTTCCCATCGTGATCTTCGCCGCTGTGTGTTGCGCCGGACAGGGCATGAGAGCGTCCGCCAATGCCATACTCGTCTTTAAGGAATCTCACTTTTTCCTTATCCGTATGGTTTTCCATGAAGAACGCATAGATACGGCCTTTTCCTCCGACAAAACTGCTGCCGCCGGTCATGGCGGCGTCGATCTCATCCTCGGTAATGAAATGCTGGACGGTTGGCACTTGGGAAAGGTCCGAAGAAAAAGTCCTGCGGGGCAGGTCAAGGTCTTTCAGGTTCTCCCAGATTTCCCTTGGCCTATGGTAATGAAAGCGCAACAGGTCACGATCCTGCTGATAGGTAGTCCAGAAGGCAGCGTATTCTTCCTTTAGGGTTTGGCGGAAAGCCGGGTCACTCAGCTGCTCGGCAAGCCATGCAGTTTCTTCCGGGAACCCGGTTCTCTGAATACAGGACAGACAGGATAGATACCCGGAATCTCTGGCTTTATCGCTGAAATCGTGGTACAGATGCCAAAGTTTTTCTGCAAGGAGGGAGCGTTCATAGCCTGCCGCTTCTGCAAGCTCCACATTGGAGGCAAACTGGCCACTTTCCAAAAGTTCCCCGATGCGCTCTGCGGCGCTCTCCCAGGAAATGACCTGGGCAGACCTGTCATAACGGACAGACTTCTCGTGGGAAAGATGGATACCATCCTCAGCATACCATGCGCTCACACTACCAAGGCCGTTGCCGCCGTGGTACAGCGTTTTCAGTATCTCGGCAATCTCAGCGGTGGTTTTCTGCTTTTCAAAGGCTGCAACTACACGCTCCCTCTGGCGGTCTGTATTGCCGCCCAAGCGCAGTACATGGTCAATGTCGTTTTGGGCAAAAGAAAAAGCAGAGGATGTATGCGCTACATTCTCTGCTTCATCTATGGATTGGATCTGTTCCGCTTCGGAGAGGAACAGGTTTAGGGTCAGCTGTTGATAAGCTCCGCCATCAGGATCTCCTCTGCCTGGGCTTTGCAGGTGTTCATCAGCCCCACCCACTTCATGGGATCGCTGGCTTTCAGTTCCTCGGTGGCTCCTGCTTCCTTCGCCAGCTGGGGTATCATCTGCTCCAGTCTGTTCTGGGCGGTCTCGTCGATCTCCAGAAGGTGCGGGTACAGCTTCTCGCTCAGCAGCATCTGGTTGTAGAGGATGGGACGGTGTTCTTTCAGGTAGGCTTTCCTCATCCTTCCGTACTTGCCCAGGGGTTTCTCCGGCTGCTGGCTCAGCTTCAGGTCGGGAATCAGATAGTCTCCGTTCTGGATGTAGGTCATGGGATTGTTCATCTTGCTTGCTCCTTTCTTGGTTGGCTTCGCGCTCTGCATTTCGGACGGTAACGCCGATCTGCCGCAGCACCTGCTGGTTGATCTGGCTGACCGCTGTTCCCAGCGCCCCGATGGTGGACGGGGTGTTGAAATCAAAGATCGCCATGAAATCTTCGTGGTCGAAGTAGCGTTCCGGCTCCAGTCCGCAGCGGGACATCAAAGCGTAAGTGATGCTGACGGTGGCGGCTGCCTTGAACTGCACTCCGATGTTATACTCATCATATTCCTCCAAAAAGGAACCGTCAACGATATAGAAGAAGTCCTGCTGATGCTCCGTCCAGTATTCCTCAGCCAGTTTTCCGGCTACCTCAGTGAGCTGTCCGGCAAGGTCATCACCGGAAACATCATAGATGCGCTCCAGCATGGCCTGCACCGAATCCAGATGGCGCTCCTCCAGCTGCCACAGCCAGGGAGTGCGGGAATGTTCACGGGTTCCGGTGTCGGAAATGTCAAAGACATAGCGCAGGCGTGGTCTGTCCCCGGAATCGTCCACCAGAGCGATCCCCTTGGAACCGCGCCTTACATACCGGCCCATCTTTTCATTCCACAAATCGTACTCTGCACAGGCGGTAGCGTCCGGTCGCTGGGCATAGATCATCAGCTGCTCATGGAACGGGTACTTGTAAAGGCGGGAAGCAGTGGTGAGAAACTCTGCCCATTCCTGCCAGCTCCCCGTGAGCTGTGTTGCCACCTTGTCCGCCATCTGTGCATATAGTTCAGCTTTGGTTGGCATGGTATTCTGTCCTCCTTTCAGTTTTGGGGTAAAAGAAAAGCAGGAAACCTAAATGATTTCCTGCTGGGTGAAACTGTGAATATTACATTTTAGTTATTTAATATCTCGGCAATCGTGTTTGGTGCATATTTATTGAGTTCATGTCCTGCATTTGGAACGATGTGCAAAGTAGCTTGGGGTAGCAATTCTTTTAGCCTTTTAGAAGCCTTTAGATTGGCAGTATCCTTTTTGCCACACAAAATTGTTACTGGACAACGAATATTATTTAATTGCAAAGTAAAATCCAATGACCGCATAGAGTGAGCCAATTTTATGGTGCTGCTTTTTGATAGTCCCATACTTTCAAAAACCTTGTTTGACATACAACGGAAGATAAGATTTTGAAAATCTATCAGTAAACTTGGAACTTTATATTGTGCGCCAATCAAAACCAGCGAATCCACTTTTTCCTCATGTCGAATAGCAAAATCAATCGCAAGAAGCGCACCTAACGAAAGACCGCAGATACGAAGCGGCTCTTTTACTTCTGAATACCGCTGTTCTAAATCGCCCAAAATCTGCGAATATGATATTTCATCTTCTGCTGAAGAAAAAAGTTCTGGGCAATCGACATCGGAAATTGATAGTTGTTGGACTACTTCTTTCCAATCCTGTACAGTTTGTCCCAACCCATGTAAAAGAACCGTTTTCATTAAACACCTCCTAAGTTCAAGATAATCATCAACGCACACAAGTTGCTCTTGAAAAGCTGTCATTGTGTTTAGAATTTTCAACAATCCATTCGTCCAAAAACTTCATCTGTTCTTCTGTATGAAACCAGTGTTCTCCATTTCTCATGACAGAAAGTGTTGAATGGGTTCTTTGGGCAAATTCAAATATCGTTCCATAAGCGGTAAGATTATCTTTTTCACCATACAAAATGTGCGTTGGGATTTTCCATATAATAGGATTTTCTCTTACATAGCAAAGATAATCCCATGAAAGGGTCTCTCCAAAGGTTGTCTGAATTTCTTTTTTCTCTTTGAGTTCATCTTCTGTAACATTTGCCCAAATCATCATATCAGCAATAAGCCTTTCCATATCTACAATGGGCGAAATAAAATATGCTTTCTCTATTTGCTGATTTGATAAGGCATTGATAGCAAAATACGCTCCAATGCTATTGGCGATTATTTCAACAGTCTTGTAGTTTCTATAAATCGAATTAAAAAGTAATGGAAATTCTTCTTTTGCTTCCCATGGAAACTGTGCAGTATAGTCAAGACCAATTACATCACAATCACTAAAGAGCGACTTGTAATGGAGAGCTTCTTCAGCATCTCCTCCTTTTCCATGTATATAAATAACTGCTTTATCCACGATAGTAATCCTCCATAATTTCTATGTTTATCCATCATTCATTATAATTTCCTCAACCTTAAAAGTATAGTGGGCTTTTGTAAAAAATAAAAGAAACCGCCTTTCCATCGGACAGTTTCTCTCACTATGTCATCCTGACACGATAAATTTACTGGTCAAAATCCGGGTACAGCTCCAGCTGAGAGAAGTCCTCATCGGTCATCGCACAGAGCTTCGTAAGGGCACTGTCGGTCAGCTCCCTCAGTTCCGTTTCCTCCGGCGAAAGCTCGCCGTGCATTTCACGCAGGCTGTCGATCAGCCCGGTGCGGCTGCCGGTATTGTAAATGCACATCAGGTTCATTTCCTCAAAAGTAAAATTTCCCATATCAAATCTCCCTTTCCGCACTCTTTTTGGGTGCTGTCTTTTTGTGTTCTGCCTTGGGCTGGCTTTTCAGCTGGTCCACAACGGATTTCTTCTTTTCCCGTTCCTCCCGATGAACGGCGTCAGCCAAGTCCATGAGGGAGATAGGCTGACCGCTTCGGGCCTGCTGTTCCAGCTCTGCCACCGTAGGCTCTTTTGCACCATTGTTGATGATACCGTCGATCATGCCGTAATCGTCCTCCAGCATCATTTCCGCATTTTTCAGCGGGTTTTCTGGCAGGAATCCGGGGATCTGGGTAAAACCAACACTGTCACAGTAATGACAGGATACCTTACCGTCCTGTCTGATCGCAACGATGTCGCTGACGCTCATGGAGGGACTGTGAAAGTCCACGGGCTTTTCCAGATTGAATTGCTGATAGAGTTTTTCCAGCTGCTCCGGCACAGTGCCAGACTCCCTCAGAGGAGCTGTGTAAATGAGGTCATAATTGCTGCGGTCTATGGAAATGTTATGGGACTTTAACCAGTCCAGATTCATAAAGCGCACATTCTGCGGATCGTCACGACTTACCTGATAGATGGCAAAGCAATCTCTGTTCTGGGAGAGAAATGCCTGTTCGCGTTCCTGCTGATGTTCCTGACGCTCCATGACCTTTTCGTGGAACTGAGGGCTTTTCTCCCATTCCTCATGGTCCACACCGAAAAGACCGCCATGATCCATGATTTCCTGCGGGTCAAACACCATACTCTCCGTATTGTCCTCATGCAGCACATAGACGGTCAAACCGGCGGCATCCAGTTCCAGCGCCCGTTCTCTGGTAACAGGGAGCATCCCATCATAGGAGTAGCCATATTCCTGCATATCCGGTGTGGATACCTGCTCATCCGGCATGGGGTATTCATCCAGTGCCTGCTCCTGCGCTTCCGGCAGCTGGGAAGAGGCAGTCATCTGACTGGTCTCTGCCTGCATCTGCTGATAGGCCGCTTCCTGCAAGGTCTCAACCATAGACAAGGGAGCGCGTCTGAGCGAAGTGCTGTCCAGATCGTTATCATCACAAATCTGGAGAACTGCCTTCATGCAGGAAAGCTCCGACATATCCAGCTGACCACCATCCAGCTCTTTCATGGACGCAGCATCGTAAAGAGTGTAGTCCCATCCGCTGTCACAAGGTTGGATATGAAGATAGGTAGTATCGTTGATCAGAAACAAAGCCTCCTGCCGGTTGGCATCCGCCCCCAGTACCTCCATTTCCGGCATGGTCGCAGCCAGTTCCTTTACCGCTTTCTGTACCAGCGGATTGTCACGGTAATAGTCGATTGCCTGAATAGTGTCCAGGTCAATGGTCTGCCCGGTCAAAATCGGAAACGGTCCTTCATAGTCGCTTCCGTCTTTCAGCTCAAAACCAATTCCTTTGATCCCGTTCATTCGCTCTGCCGGAATTTCCTGATAGATGCGGACCGCCTCCTCCAAAGACAGGTTATCGTGGTATTCTCCGAGGTTTGGAAACTCCATGCACTCTGCCACATAGTAAGTCAGATTGCCGGTTGGCTGCTCTATCGGGGCGGTTTCCGGCTCTGCCTTTGCATGGAGATCAATCCCACGCTCTTTGCATATTTCCTTATAGTGGCGCTCAATGTCAGAGATCAAAGTGCCGGAGGTCTTATTGATGGTCTCCAAACTGGCTCTCAGCTCTTTCAGTTCCTTGCCCTGACTCCAGCTTGCAATATAGCCGAAGCTGTTTTCTCCGGTCTCAATGCCAAAATATTTGCAGACCGCATAGGAGATGCTTTCAGCCTCCACTTCCTCCGTGTGGCGGTCTTTCCTCTGTTCTTGCAAAAACTGGGTGAGGGTAGAAAAGCCGCCAACAAAATTCAGCCCTTCTTCCTCGGTCAGGATCAGGCGTCCATCTTCCGCCAGCTCCAGCGGCTCTGTCAGCAGAACGGAACCTGCATGGTTTACAACCACTTGTTCTTCTACACAGACCGGCTCTCCGGGGTCGTAGTCAGAACCGCGCAGGTCATAGCAATAAACGCCCTCCGGCAGATTATCACGGACAATCCGCCCATTGGAGAACAGACCGGGTTTATCAAACAGCTCGATCTCCTGATATTGCTCGTCATTGGCAATCTGAATCTTTTTCTGATTGTGGAGCTTGCTGTGGGCAATCTCGTGTACTGTGGCCGAAACCGTCTGCACCTCACTCATGCCCTTACGAATGGCAATTTTCTGATGATCGGCAGAAAAATAGCCGTCCGTATCGGCGGCCATTGCTTCAAAAGTAATCGGCACCGGTGCGCTGCGGCGCAGGGCCTCCATGAATGCCTCATAATTTGGCACATTGCCGGAAAGGGAGGAAGCAAGCTCCGGCAAAGGTTTCCCGTCGGTCTGGCTTACATCAAAGACCTTGACCGGGCGAAACATGGGAATTTCGATTTCTTTTTCCTCTGTGACGATCTTTCCGTCTTTATCCAGAATCGGAGCCTTGGTATCCGGGTCCAGCTTCTGTTCCTCGATTTTCTTCTTATACGGTGTGGGGGCGATGATGGTAATGCCATGCTCGCCCTTTTTTACATGACGCTCAAACTGGTCTTTCCACTTATTGTATCCGGCTACCAAAGTGGCGTCCGGCTTCTGCATATAGATGAGCATGGTGTTGTTTACCGAATAGCGGTGGAAGCGGGACATAACGGACAGATAGCTCATATACTTTTCACTCTCAAACAGTTCTTTGATGCCCTGCTCGATGCCATCTGTGATTTCCCTTAGCCGCTCTCGGTTGGTGGGTTTGTTCTCAGCCATGATTTTCAATCTCCTTTCCAAGTGTGTGATTTCTGCTGTGTGTTCTGCAATCCATGCCCTTTGTTCTTCTTCACTTTCATACAGAAAAAGGTCCAGCAGGTACTCTACATAGGCTTTTTTCTGGATTGCTTCCACAAAACGGGGGTGCGGTTCTTCCTCCAGTGTCCGGGGAGAATTGTCGGCCTCCCATTTTTTCAGCAGATAGTAGTAATCGGACAGTACGCGATAACACCGCTGCCGGTCCTCCCGAAACTTTTGTGCCTCGGTTTTCTGCCGGACATATCTCCTGCGGGGAGGGGCCTGACTGTCATAGATCAGGCCAAAGTCCTGTGCCAGTTTCTCCGCCGCTTCTTTTGGGGAGAGGTCAAAGAGCTTTGCGGTAAAGTCGATCACATCCCCATCTTCACCGCAGCCAAAGCAGTGGAACCGCTGGTCTACCTTCATGCTGGGGTTCTTATCATCGTGAAAGGGACAGCAGGCCATGCCATTTCGTTTGACCTCGACCCCATAAAACGCTGCCGCATCTCTGGTGCTGACCGACTGCTTGACTGCTTCAAATACATTCTCTGTCATGTGCCTTTAACTGCCGGACTTTCGCATAGGAGGCTGGTATCCGGCGGCTTTCGCACGCTCACTGGCGGCTTTGCGGCGTTCTGCGCTATATGGCTCCCGGACTGATACACACCGCTTTGGGACGGTAAAGTTATGGGCGTCCTTTCGGGTGATCTGGTCGGGGTGCTTTTTTGCCAGCAGTTCCAGCTTCTCCATCAGACGGGGATCGTGGGTGTAGACCTCAGCCATTGGTTCTGCCTGGTTATAAAGGAGAATGGTTTCCCGTTCCACTAAAGAGAGCTTCATCGGCTGCCTCCTTTCCGCTGATCAAATTCCAGCTTAAAGTTGGCGTACTGTCCATCGTCCTCCAAAACCACAGCGGCATCGTAGGTCTTGCCAGTTTTCTCAGAATATAGGCCCGTTACACGGACACGGCCATCTTTCAGCAGTGCAGACACCACAGCCTTGGTCGGCTGTTTTTTCTTGGCAGCCCACCATTTGTTATTTTTCCAGATTGCAAATTTGCAAGAATCATTCTGACAAAAGAAGCCTTTTTGCAGTTCTGCAACTTCACCGCCACAGCGAGGGCATTTACCCACCACCTCATGGGGCGGGGTGAACAGGTACTCGGTTCCCTTGATGACCTGATAAGTCCCCACCAGATCTTTCAGCATGGTGCTGATCCCGTCCAGAAACTCCTCTGGGGCAAGCTGCCCGCGCTCGATCTCGCCCAGTCGGTACTCCCACTCGGCAGTCAGAAGCGGCGATTGCAGTTGTTCCGGCAGAACGGTGATCAGGGAAACTGCATCGTGGGAAGGGAGAAGCTGCACCGTTTTCCTGCTCTTTTTTCGTTCCAGAAAACCGGCAGATACCAGCTTTTCCAAAATACCGGCACGGGTGGCCGGTGTCCCCAAACCTTTTCGCTCGGCATCCTCCGGCATATCCTCTTTTCCGGCAGTCTCCATCGCGGACAACAGGGTGTCCTCCGTAAAGTGCTGGGGCGGACTGCTTTTGCCTTCTTTGACGATTGCCGCAGAAACCGAAAGGGTCTGTCCTTCAGTCAGCTCCGGCAGGGCTTTCTCTGCGCCCTCTTTTTTCGGCTCTGCATCCTTCGTTTTGGCACGGTAAGCGTCCTCCAGTGCTTTCCATCCGGGATACTTCACCGTTTTTCCTTTGGCGCTAAACTCCCCACCGGCACACGCTGCAATCACAACGGTTTCCGAATAGATATAGGGCTGGGCTACGGCGCACAGCAGACGCAGGGCCACCAGCTCCAGCACCGCTTTTTCTCCCGCAGGAAGGGCAGAAAGGTCTGCATCTTTGAGATTTCTGGTAGGGATTACTGCGTGGTGGTCGGTTACTTTCTTATCGTTGATGACTGTCTGCGGATCACAGGTAATGGCGATTCCTTTGCGAAACGGCATAGCATTGGCAACCAGATTCACCAGCACCGGCAGGCTGTCTGCCATATCACCGGTCAGATAGCGGCTGTCAGTACGGGGATAGGTGCAGAGCTTCTTTTCATACAGGCTTTGCAGATAGTCCAGGGTCTGCTGGGCTGTAAATCCAAGCAGGCGGTTGGCATCTCTTTGCAGAGTAGTCAGGTCATAGAGGGCAGGCGGCTTTTCGGACTTTTCCTTGCACTCCACCTTTTTGATCGTGACAGCTGCACCCTGGCAGGCTTCTTTCAGCTGTTCGGCAGCAGCTTTATCCGCCATGCGATCCCCGGATATGGTAAGACCGGGCAGCTCAAGCGCCACGGTATAAAAGGGAACCGGCTGAAAGGTGTCGATTTCAGCTTCTCTCTGAACAATCAGTGCCAGCGTTGGGGACATAACGCGCCCGATGTTGAGGGTGCGGTGGTACAGCACGGAAAAAAGCCTTGTGGCATTGATCCCCACCAGCCAGTCGGCCTTGGCACGGCAGAGAGCAGCATCCCGAAGTCCATCATAATCTACACCTGGGCGCAGGTTTGCAAAGCCCTCCCTTATGGCGGAGTCCTCCATCGAAGAAATCCAGAGCCTTTTCATCGGCTTTTGGCAGCCTGCCAGCTCGTAGACGCTGCGGAAGATCAGCTCGCCCTCGCGTCCGGCATCACAGGCATTTACTACCTCCGTCACATCCGGGGCGTTCATCAGCTTTTTGAGAATATCAAACTGCTTTTTCTTATCCTTTCCCACTACCATCTGCCAATGCTCCGGCAGAATAGGCAGGTCATCATATCGCCACTTGGCATACTTGGGATCATAACTGTCTGCATCCGCAAGACCGGCCAGATGGCCCACGCACCAGCTGACACGCCAGCCGTTACCCTCCAGATACCCGTCCTTACGAGCGGTTGCACCGATTACCGCAGCCAGACTCTGTGCAACCGATGGTTTTTCAGCGATTACCAGTTTATATCTCATCATCTTCAGCCTCCCATTCTTCCCGCACAGGCGTGTGCAGTTTTTTCTCTATGCTGTTTTCCTCATCCAGTAGCAGGTTATAACCAAACCGGTAGTCATAGCGGTACAGTTTCCCCAGCAGGTCATTGATGATGATACGGCAAGCCAAAATGACACGGGTTTTATCCACCTGCATCAGCTGGTAGCGTTGATAATTGCTGTAATATTCTTCGTGACGGCGGGTATTGCAGGCGGCATCTTCAAGTAAACTATCTACTGCATCCTGACAACCATCTTCTTTTTCCCCTTCCATGCAGTTCAGAAGTTCCATTATCAAAGGAAAGCTCTGTTCATCCATAGGAGCTTCTGCTGCAAGAAAACCGATCAGAGCAGATAAGAGCAGACGAGTCGCCGTCTGTTCTTGTTCCGTCAAAACGGCCATTGTTTTCTCCGCATTTGGCAGGATCTTTTCTTCCACAAAATCTGCCGCGTCACCGGAATAAAGCTGACGGATAGAATCTATGGACAATGAAACTGTCATGGTATCTAAGGAGAAATCAAAGGGGTCATCTTGCTTTGGCTTTCTCTGAAGTTTGTTTAACATGGTAGAAAGAATGTCGCCGCCAAAATACACAGCAATTACCAGCAGGTCAAAAACAGCAATCAGCTTGATAAATATAATCAGAACACTCATTTTTTTCGTTTCCTTTCTTCGAGCCATCGTTCCATCTCACGATGGCAGATACCTACACAGGGACTTCCATAATTCCCGCAACCATAGCAGGGGTGGTTGTGGGGTAAAGAAGGCGGACGGGAAATTTCCTTCCCGCCCTCCGGCCTGCGTGTCATCATGCGTTCATAGGGACTGTCTGTGAAACGGGTCATTTCACACTGTCCTCATCATCTTCTTCTGTGCTGCCCCCATCAGCGTCCGGCTCGTCCGACTCCTCATCCTCGGTTTCCCATTCCTCGGAATCTTCCTCGCCATAATCATAATCGTCCAGACTGTCATTGCCCTTGGTCTTAGGCTTATTCTTAACGAGCTTCAAGTAGGCAAATACGCCACCGCCTCCAAGCAGAGCCAGCAAAAGGACTATCGCAGCCGGGTTCAGTCCGGCAGGCTTCTCTTTTTCCGGCTCCGGTGTTTCTGCCGGAGGTTCCGGTGCTTTGCCCGTACATTTACTCTTATCAGTTGCACAGACCGGACAAGCCGTATTGACTGCCCCTGCTTCACATTTTGTCGTGCAGCTACACACAGCAGACGGCTTCTCTTTGACATTTTCATCTTCCATCAGTGCCATCAAATCCGCTTCATCCACCTGATTCAGAAAGTGAACAGCAGTCTTTTTATCCTCATTCGCCCTGTCAATCAGGATGTAAAAGTAATTTCCAGCCTTGGTGGTAACAGTAATAAGCTGCTTATTGCCTCCAAAATCATCCACCAGTGCCGCATTCCCCTCCGGTGTAAGTGCCGGTGCTGGTTCTGTTTCTTCCACAATCACATTGCTGTCATTGGTGGAATCCTCTGCCGGTGCCGCCGGAGCCTGTTCTGACCCCTGTGCAAAAGCAGGGATCGTAAAGCCAAATGCCACAACCATTGTCAGGCAAAAGGCGGAAAGTGTTCGGAGCAATCGTTTATTCCTCATAGCTGTTTTCCTCCTGTTCATTATTGTCATCAGCCAAACTTCCGGGAACTGTGCCACCGGACAGCATGGCGCTCAACTGGGTCGGGGTCATACGCAGGGCGCGCACCATCTGGACGATCTCCAGATTTTCTGCCTCGGTTTTCTGTGCTTCCAGCGCCTTGAGCTTTTCCTGATACTCTGCGATCTTCTCGCGGACCTTTGTAATCTCCTGGTCAATGCGCTCAATTTTGTTCTTTGCCATCGTCTATCACTCCTTCTTAAAAATCTCTGTTACCAGTTCATCAGGCCGTAGCCCTTAATGCTTTGATAATTCAGGTCATAACTTTTAATCTTGCAGGCATCGCCGGAATTTCCCTCCACGGTATAAACACGGCTGCCATCCGTACCGATCACGATACCTACATGGTCTGCTGTCCCATCCAAATCCCAGTCAAAGAAAATTGCATCTCCGGGAGCCAGATTGTTATAGCCTCTTGCGCCCCACTGTCCATGAGACTGGAACCACGGAACGCCCTGCCACTCACAGCCTGCAAAGCGCGGTTCACTTTTTCCTGCCTGGTTATAGCACCAGGATACGAAGCAGGCGCACCATTCCACACGGGAGTCAAAGCCGTACCAGCTCCAGTAGGGATAACCGCCCACATTGCCCACCTGACGCTTGGCCAGTTCCACCAGCTGAGGATTGCCGGGGCGGGTACCGTTAATGAACTGCACACCGGACAGATCTTCCGAGCCGCTGGTATCAGGGGAGCCGCCGCCAAACAACAGCGGCTTATTGCCCATGGTCTGCCGGTAAACCTGATACATTTCCATCTGCTCCGGGGTCAGTAACTCCGACACCACAGCGGAAATGGGCTTGCTGGCGAGTTTCACATTCAAAATGTAATACTCATAGGGAACTTCTTCTGAGGTGGTCTCGCCGGTCTCCGGGTCGGTTGAGGTCTCCGTGCGGTAGCGAATCTCCACTTCCTCAGTAAGCGTCAGCTGATACTGTGCTGCAAACACACGCGCCAGCTCTGCCTGAGCGCTCTGCCGGGTGTAGCCTTGCAAGACGGCAGAGAGAAATGCTGCCAGCTCATGAGGGTCATGGCCGATCATACCAAGGTCATAGCGATACTCGTCATACCCTGGGTGACTGCTTTCAATGTTGTCGATTTCCTCCTGCAACTGGACTTCTCTGGCTGCATAATCTGCTTCCACCGCCAGCATTTCCGGGTCATCCGACGGATAGGTGGTGCCGGAGAGAACGGAACCGATGCTCTGCGCCATCATGGAGCAGGAGGACATGGTATTCATCAGCATACAGGTAATGAGGAACAAAACCCCTGCAATCAGGAAACCCTTCTTGTGGCGCATGACGAATGCCCCTGCCTGCTGTGCCTTTTCTTTTACCGTCCTTGCGGCTTTTCCGGTTTTGGACGCAGCCTGAGCGGTATTTCCGGCAGTCTGACCGCCGTGTTTGGCGGCGGCATACTGCTTTTTGATGGTCTGCTTTTGCTGCCAGCGGGAAAGCGGATTGCTGGCAAACTGGGGATTTTCCTGCAAAGATTTCTGGTACAGAACATTTACATTTGCCTTTTCCAGTTGGCGCTCTGCCTGGGCTGCTTTGCGGTACGGCTTCAACTTGTGGCTGCGATAGCCCTCCCGCACCAGATAAGCGCCGGTCTCCACCACCTCCTCGGACTTGTGGGCGCTTTCCACGCCCACATTGTCCTGCTCTGTTTCTCGGATCTCTTTGTGGAGCTTGCCCGCGACCAGATGGACGGGAGCTTCCCTGACTCCTTGAGAAACTTTGGAGGGTGGCTTTTTCTTGTCCTCAAAGGTCAGCTTCGAGGTCTTTTTTCCGGTATCCGGGTCAATGACCGTCTGCCTGACCTTTTTCTTTGGGATATTGGCCTGCGCCTTATCTGCTCTGGCCGCAGCTTTCTCCGCTTTACGGATCGGCTTTTCCAGTGCAGGGTCAGACCGTTCCTCATCAGTAAAGCGCAGGCGCGGCTCCTTATTCAAACCATTCTCCCAGCATGAGGGAGGACATCATGTAGTGCAGCTCTGCATAAATGGCCATTCCCACAGGATCGTTGAACATACAACCGGACAGGTAGGCGTAAAACTGTGCCACCACATCGGACAGGATTTTCGCTTCGGTTCCTTCCAGAACCAGACCACCCATACCTTCCTTGGCACGGATGGTGCTCCAGATCTCTGCCAGACGGAGCAGCCCCACCTGACCGGTCTCATTCAGTTCGGCTGCCTGATCTGCCGCCGTGCGGCACTCACTTACCGCATCGGCCATGACCGTAAGCAGCTGGCTGCGCTGGGCATTTACCGCCCTGTCAAAAAACATCAACGGGTTTTGATTCAAAATGTTGGGGTTCATCATCATTCATCCTCCTTCTTTTTCAGTTCCTGGGGTTTGGTTAATTCGACAAGTAACATTATTCGATAAGTCATAATACCTCCTTAAAAATAGTGCTTTTGCAATAATCTTCTTGAATAACAATAATCCTTTAGATGCCTGCTTTATAATTAAGTCGTGTCGAACCGACAACAAATACAGAGGAGGTTATCATGATGGATAATTGTACAAAATTTAGTGATTTGACAGCGCATTTACGTGAACTGTTCAAGTCAGCATCCTACAGTGAAAGTACTGTTAAGGACATGGATTTCATCCTTCAGGCATTTTCAGACTGCATGGATGCAAACGGCTTGGACGACTACTCACCGGAGATGGGAGAAATCCTGATCCGCTATTGCGAAGAAACTCTGAAAGTCTGTACTTCCAGAGTTACACGGGCGAAAATAATCGTATCTAAGCTAAACCGGCTGTTTCAGGGGCTTGACGGTGAAGAAGCTTTGTGGGCTGGTAAATCAACAACTGTTGAGCTTCCCGACAGCCTTTTGCATGTTTTGGATTCTTTTATTTCCCATTGCCGTAATAATGGGAATAAGGATACTACGCTCCGTTACAAACGGTGGATCTGCGGCCGTTTCCTGAAAAATTTGGAGAACCTTGGGTGTTCCACTCTTTCGGATTTGTCTGGTGAGCTGATCCAAACCGCCTTCCTGCAGCTTGGTTATTTACGCTATTGGGAGAGAATCGGTCCATTTCTGCGTTATCTTTTTGAAAGCGGGCAAGTCCAAAGAGATTTTTCCAAGCTGGTTATAAACCGGAAAAAATACTCACCCCATCCAACGGTATACACACAAGATGAAATTTCTCTTATTGAAGATTCCGTTGACCGCAGCACAGCGGCAGGCATCAGGAACTATGCGATCCTTTTGTTACTGTCCCGCTATGGTATCCGCTCCCGTGATATTTCAGCCCTGACTTTTGAGAACATTGATTTTACAAACAACCGGCTTCATTTTATCCAGCAGAAAACCGGAGATTTATGGGAAATGGAGTTGTTCCCGGAAGTAAAGGATGCGTTGCAGGATTATATCCTGACCGCAAGACCGCCCCTGCCTGACTGCCCAAATGTGTTTTTGACAGCCACTATTCCCTATAAGCCACTAGATAGCTTTGCGATCAATACCGCCATCTGGATGTTAGTTGCCAAATCGGAAGTTGATATCACAGACAAAAGACACGGCAGCCGTGCCTTCAGATCGTCCATTGCAAGCAACATGGTAAATGACGGGGTTTCAACCGAGGTGGTCCGCAAAGTGTTGGGGCATGGAACCAAACATGCAATCCGCCATTATGCCAGATTAGATATTCAAAATATGCGGCTGTGTCCACTTGCCACGCCAGAGCCAACCGGCATTTTTGCAGAAATGCTTTTGTGGAAAGGTGGTGAACACCATGTTTAACAGTTCTTTTGCCAGGGAGATGACAGATTATCTTGAACTGCGGACCGCTGTGCTTTCTGCATCCTCCGCTTCAAATGACCGCCGGGTGTTGCTGCTGTTAGATCAATATTTAGTCCTTTCAGGCTTTCAGGGGAAAGAGCTGACGGAAGATATTTTGTCTGCATGGTCAAAAACGCTTTCAGGAAAAAGCAAAACGGTAAAAGAAAAACTGGCAGTAGTGCGTGGCTTTGGAAAATATCTGAATACACTCGGGCACCAGTCTTTCCTGCCAACGCTCCCTAAGGTTAAGTCGGACTATATCCCTTATATTTTTTCGGATGAGGAAATAGTGAGTATTTTTCATTATGCGGATAACCTGACTCCCCAGAATCCACGGTCTTGCAGCAGTTTCTTTCAGTTAAAGATCCCAATGGCGTTACGCATTCTTTACAGTTGCGGAACCCGGCTCCAGGAGACAATGTCACTCCAGCGTAAAGATGTTGATTTCAAAAACAGAACCCTCTTCCTGAAAAAGACTAAATTTTCTAAGGAACGTGTTATTCCGGTGCACGAATCCCTCATTGCGGTCATGGAGAGATACTGCCTGACATTGGGTATCATGCACGAACCGGAAGCATTTCTTTTTCCGGGACGTAAAGAGGGAAGCCACTATACGACTCGCCAGATGGATTCATGGTTTTCAGAAATCCTGAAACTGGCAGATATTGACCAGCGTGAGCGAGACTGCCATGAGCGTGGTGCCTGTCTGCACTGTTTCCGCCATCTGTTTGTCTTAAAATCCATGCAGCAGCTTGAGGCTGCCGGACATTCCGTTGATATGAATGATTTACTCCTTCCGACATACCTCGGGCATGAATGTCTGCTTGATACCGATAAATATATGCGGTTTTCAGGGGGGCAGGTTGCCGGGGCGATCGAAGCCTTCGAATCTTTTACCTCTGGTTTAATCCCGGATGTGGAGGTGCCTTATGAAGAAGAATGATTCTAAAAATGAATTTATCTCCTTGCTTGGGAGGTTCTTTACGGAGTATCTTCCGGTTTCCGTGAATGCAAGTCCGAATACTATTGCTTCTTATAAATGTGCATTCCGACTGCTGTTTCAATATCTGAATGAAGAAACTGACATCAAGATCGGGCATATCACATTTGAGGCATTGGATTTTGAACTGCTGACAAAATATTTTGACTGGCTGATAACCACGAGGAAAAACAGCAGGGCAACGGCAAAACAGCGTCTGGCTGCGCTCGCTTCTTTTGCAGATTATTCTGAAAGCAGAAATCTGGAAGCTGGTTATATTTTTAAGAACAGCCTCAAGAAGATTTACAAGAAAACATTCCGTAAGGTAAAAGGGAAGCAACGCTGTTCTTTCACCCGGAGAGAATTGGAAATCCTGTTTTCTCTTCCAGATACAACAGAAAAGCTCGGCTGGAGAGACCTTGTCCTTCTGTGTGTAATGTATTCCAGCGGAGCGCGTGCACAAGAAATTTGTGATCTTACCGTTAAGGACGTAACCCACGATGAGAGAGGCAATGCGATTCTTACACTTGTTGGTAAAGGTGAAAAAGCCAGACGGGTAAAGATAACTTCCAGTGCAACACAGCTTTTGGACAAATACATTGCATCACGCAAAATAAGCATAGAACTGAACAGGCATGTATTCCCCAGCCAGAGGAACGATCACCTGTCAGTAGCGGCAGTCGAGGAAATTTATGAAAAATATACCAAAAGAGCCAAAGCAGAACATCCTGAACTGTTTTGCCACGGTCCTTACACGCCTCATGTTATGAGGCATACAACGGCGACACATCTCATCGAATCCGGGGTGCCATTGGCAATTGTAAAAAATATCCTCGGACACACATCAATACAAACAACACAAATCTATCTGGATATATCCCAGCAGACAGTTGACCGTTCGATGGAAAAGTGGAACGAAAAATGGTTTTCAAAGAATAATCCAGATGAAACCGCACTGCCCCAGGAAGAAGAAAGTATTCCGGCTTTCCTGAAATAGCAGTGTATTATTATTCGAGGAGAATGGACGGTTTTCTTATATTTCAAGAGGATTGCCATTCTCCTTGAATAACATAACTCACTTAATTAACCAAATTATCTGACATGTCAGATAACTTTGTGGTCATAATGCGGTACAGCTCGGTATTCTTCGGGAAGTGGTCCACGAAAGGCAGAATTGTGGAGCCATAGAACAGCAGGCCCTCGCCCTCACCGGAGTGGGTCACATAGCTAAGCTGGTGCGTGGAAATGCCCAGCTGCTTGGCAAGTATCTGACGGTCTCCGCCTGCCTGGTTGAGCATATACACGAAGTCGGAGTTTTCAAAGATGTTCTCTACCTCGCGGCTGCTCAAAAGGTCTTTGACATTCTGGGTGATACCTGTCGGGATTCCGCCCCATTTTCGGAATCGCTTCCAGATTTCCACTGTATAGGCAGCGGTCTGTTCCTCCTTCAAAAGCAGGTGCATCTCGTCGATGTAGTAACGGGTGGACTTGTGGGCAGCGCGGTTAATGGTAACGCGGTTCCACACCTGATCCTGTACCACCAGCATACCGATTTTCTTGAGCTGCTTGCCCAGTTCCTTGATGTCATAGCAGACAATGCGGTTGTTGATGTCCACATTGCTCTGGTGGTTGAACACATTGAGGGAGCCGGTTACATAGATTTCAAGGGCCGTAGCGATATACTGGGCTTCCTTTTCCTCCTGTTCCCGAAGCAGGTTATATAGGTCCTCCAGTATGGGCATATTCTCCGGGCGCGGGTCATTGAGGTAAGTCTGATAGACCAGACGCACACAGCGGTCGATGATGGTTTTCTGCACCGGCTGCAAGCCCTCCTTACCGCCCACAATCAGCTCACATAAGCTGAGGATAAAATCAGACTTGAGGGACAGCGGGCTTTCATCATCCGAGTAGTCCAGGTTCAGGTCCATCGGATTGATGTAGTTGGTGGAGGTAGGCGAGATCTTGATGACCTGCCCATGCAGACGTTCAACAAGAGGTGCGTACTCCGCTTCCGGGTCACAGATAATGACATCATCACTGGTAAGCAAAAAGCAGTTGGCGATTTCTCGTTTTGCGCTGAAGGACTTACCGGAACCCGGCGTACCCAAAATCAAGCCGTTGGGGTTTTTCAGCAGCTTTCGATCCACCATGATGAGGTTGTTGGACAGGGCGTTGATGCCGTAGTACAGAGCCTCTTTGCCGTTCTGGAATAATTCCTGTGTGGTGAACGGTACAAAGATAGCCGTAGAACTGGTGGTCAGCCCTCGCTGGATCTCGATCTGATTGAGTCCCAGAGGCAGACAGCTCATCAGCCCTTCTTCCTGCTGAAAGTCCAGTCTGGTCAGCTGACAGTTATACTTCTGGGCAATGGAGCCTGCCTGGAAAATGTTGTTGCCAAGCTGACGGGGATTGTCCGCTGTGTTCAGCACCAGAAAGGTCAAAAGGAACATTCTCTCGTTGCGGCTCTGCAAATCCTGCAAAAGTTTTTTCGCTTCACTGCCGTAAGTAGCAAGGTCAGATGGAAATAGCGATAGGTAAGCCTTTGAAGTTATCTCCAGCTTTTCCCCCGCTTCACACCGGACATGCGACTTTCACCGCATCCGGCGTTCCATCAATCAAACAGATTTCTTAGTCTCCTTAGTCATACCATTATGAGAATTATTCGTAAGATTTGGCTTCTCCAAATCAATGGGTTTCCTTTTTGCCAATGTTCGCAGTTTGTTCAGCTTTGTGAGCTGTGAAGTATCCAATTTAAGAGCGGTGAGATAAGAACGAATCGTGTCCTCATCAATTGCGTGTATCAGTTCATGTACTGGTGCAAGCACCAATACCAGATTTTCATACTTATCTCTGCCTCCAATTCCTTTTGGCTTCTTGTGATGGCAGTGAATTTCTGATATACACTGAAATTTCTTTCCCGTTACCGCACATTTTCCCCATTGAGCGGAGAACAGTGAGATACGGTTATCCGCATACTCTGTACTGCGGTTGTATGTAGGCGCTCTCATTAGCTGTAGCAGTAAGAAAGTGTTTATCCGCAAATCGTCATGGATTTCACTTCTTCCTGCCGCTGTGTAAGCGCACACTTTTCGCCGCTGACTCATTGGATTTTTACATTGAACATAGCTTATTGGATAAATCGGTTCTTTGGATTGTGCTATATATCTTAGTTGCTCCGATTTCCCATATCTTTGGATTTCCATTTTTGTCAGGTCACGGCCTTCCTTTTTCAGCCGGTGTGTCTTTCCAGATTTCAGCCTGTTTTTGAGAACTGTATTAACAGTTCTGCCAATATCACCGCAGTCTATGCTGATGTCATTGGCTAACTGGTAGTAATTCTGGATTCCCATAACCATGGAGTTGAACAGCCGTACTTCCCCGGCTTCTCCACGTCCTTTTCTGGGAAATTTGATATTTCCGACTTGTTTAGTCAGGCTGGCTTTAACCTTTTTGTATGCTTTATCGCACATGTGCGATTGAACGACGTACTTTTTCCCCTTTTTGCGTAGTCGGATTTTGAATCCGAGAAATTCAGAATAGCTCCGTCTGACGTCAACAACTCTCGTTTTCTCCGGTGAAACATCAAGGCGCAGGCGTTCTTTCAGCCATTGCGTGACCGCAATCAGCGTCCGGTCTGCCTGTTCCCTTGTTCTACAGAGAATCCGAAAATCGTCTGCATATCTCACGATATACATTTCTTTCAGCCGTGTATTCCGCATTGCCCGGTACGCATGGCTTTGTATCGGACAGCCTGCCGCATTTTCTCTGTAAGCGTAGTTTTCCGTTACCGGGTTGCACTGCCATTGACTTTCTATCCAATGGTCAAGTTCATTCAGCACCACATTTGCCAATAGTGGGGAAATAATTCCGCCTTGCGGCGTTCCCTTTGTTGGGTGTTCTGTGTTGCCGTCCGGCATGAGGATTGGCGCTTTGAGAATCCTACGGATTACATAGAGCAGTTCTTTATCCCGGATATTCAGTGACCATAACTGTTTTATCAGTTTTGAATGGTCTACATTGTCAAAGAAACCTTTTATGTCAAACTCTACTACATAGTGAAGTCCTGACTTTTGCATAAGCCTGTAGGTTGCCGCTATCGCATTTTCAACCGACCGATTTGGACGGAATCCATAGCTATTGTTGCTGAACCTGGCTTCGCAGATAGGTTCCATGACCTGCTTGATACATTGCTGTACCAATCTATCCCAGATACAAGGGATTCCCAGTGGCCTGGTATTCCCGTTTGGTTTTGGGATGTCTTTGCGTCTTACGCTTCTTGGGGTGTAGCCGTTTTTAGCTCCCTTGACGATTTTGCGTACCCTTGCTGTGACTTCATCAGCGGTAAGTTTACCAATATCAGAAATCTTCAGCTTGTCTGTTCCCGGCGTAATACTCCCGGTATTGGATTTGATGTTCCGATAGGCCAGCAGGATATTTTCTCTTGAAAGTATCACATCCATCAGGTTCTCGAAAATTTCTCCTGCCTGACTTCTGGCATACAGTTCATCAAAGGTACTTTGCATATCGTAGTATTCAGCATGGCGGAGATACTCCACGCATTTGCTTTTTGCTTTCTTCTCATTTGGCATCAGGCATCACTCTCCTTTATGGCGAGTGACTTCTTTTTGTCATACTCGCAATCCTAATTGCGACTAAGTGCTAAGTTGCCTGTTTGACTGACTTGAGGCCATTCCTCCGTTTTCCTCTTTTTCGCAGAAAACATCATCGGTTCGACCTCTGCTTTTCAGCAGTAGTACAGCAGCTTATATGATTCGTCTGCTTACTTCCTAATGGTAGAAGCCTACTGCCTTTCCTCGTTCCAACAATCCTATCTTTACATATACCTTTAGGTTTCCGCTTTAAGCCTGTCAGCTTGAACACGCCTGTAACGTGCTATGGTGTTTTATAACATCAATTTTTACTCCACCACACTGATTAGCGATGAACGCTACCAGCACATTTCTATGCCGTCATGGTATAGACCCTTACATTCGCGGTTTTCGTCAGTCATATTTCAAACATTCTGACCTTGGGTATTTTGTAGACCTCCGGCCTATAGGTAGCACCGTCCACCTCTGGACAGCTTTCGTGGGGCTGGTAATTATCCAGCAATCCATACGGCTACTCTCAGCCGACTTTACCGAGCTTCTGACAGGTCAGTTTTCGCTTACACCCGTCAGTCGGAGTATTAAGGGGGCGTTTCAGGGCGTTACCCCATCATTCCACCTCTTGGATTGTTAGTTCTCCTAACATCTGAAATTTTCGTTCTTTTGTTAGTGCCTGATTTTGTCCTTCAACCACGAAGGCTTTGTTCAGGAACGAGTCGCACTGATGTCCATGTCGTATCCGGCGCGGACTGCTTTTTTCTGTTCCTCGATCTTACTGCGGTCCAGGTCGGTAATCTTGCGCTTTATCGTTTTGATGGCTTTCACCTGATCCACCGACTGAATGTGCATACTCACAATGAGCGAACTTTCCATATCCAGAAAATCAGCCAGCAGACGGTCATTCAGCTCCGGTGCGAGAATCTGCAAAAAAGAAACAGCCCCGTATTTCTTGCCCATACGGAACTGCTTGCCGGTGCGGAACTCAAAGGAACTTGGTGCAATAAAATCCTTTGTGGACAGACCGGAAGGAGCCAGCCAGTCCCATTCAAACTGAAACGGGAGTTGTTCATCCATGTGGAATACCGCATGAAGCTGAGAAAGCCTTTCTTTACCGTCCAGCGTTCTGGCAGCTACACCAAGACGCTTGAAGTTATTAAGTATATCGGTCTCAATACGCTCCAGACGGGGCTTGGCGGCTTTGATGCTGTCTGCGTCGATACCAAAGGTCAGGTATTTGGTCTTGATGAGGCCGTTGTTACCTCTGGCCAGCTGATTTTGCAGCATTGTGGTATATTCCTCGCGGATACTGTCAAAGGCATCCCTCTGGGGCGGGATGGAAATGGAGTTAGCAAAGGTCTCCTCCGATGCCGCAAGGTTCAAAAAAGACAGCTGGAAATGAATCGAGCTGTCAAAATAATTGAGGAAATCACACCAACCCTCAAAGATTGCCGTCTTATCTTCGTTTTGGGAGAGCTGATAGTTGATGTCCTGAAACTGAATGGTCTTTGTGTAGTGGCTGTCCGATACGCGGCAGATTCCGTCCGGCCACATCCGTTCATAAGGGATACTGTCCTGCGCAGATTTTCCTTTTTTGTCCGTGCGGTTGGCGCGGACAATGGCCGCGTCGATCTGCTTCTTATCGGCGCGGGACAGCTTTTTCTTTGTCTTTACCGGCTGCACAGTTTTTTCCTCGGTTTTCCCGAACATCCGATGCAGCCATTTTTTTATTGCGGTGAACAATGTCATACACCTCCTTATCGAGCATTTCCTGCCGCTTTAATACGGCATAAAAGTTATTGGTCTGGTAGGGACGCTGCTTAGGACGGATCACAGCTACTTTGAGAATGTTGCCCACGATCTTTTCCAGGGGCTGTCCATGCTTTTCGTACATAGCCAGCATAAAGAAGGGCAGCATAACCAGCATCATACACATAGCCGCTACACTGTTTCCGGTAGGTTTTCTGAGCAAAAAGAAAAGCGGTACGCCAATAAGCGCTCCGCCCGTGAAGCAGATAAGCTGCCGCTTGGTCAGATTGAACATGACCTTTGTTTTGACTTTTGTTAAGTCCTTGGGTACGGGTACATAAGCCAATGTGGAAACCTCCTTCCGTTTTAGTGCGCCTGAAAGACTGATTTGGCGAGACTGCCGGTTTTGAACAGCGTAAAACATAGCAGTACGGTGTAGCCCACGCAGCTCCAGATTGCCATGATGATGTCATCTTCCAGAGCGATGTTCTGCACCAGCACAGCATAAATTGCCACGCAGACGATAATGAGAAACGCCTGAAAGCCCAGCGCCAGCAGGGATCGGAGGTAATTCTGTCCCATACCGCCCCATTCTTTGCCCATCATTGCAGCCATTGGAACGGGAGCCACCGAAGTCACAAGGTAGATCTCGATCATACGGCCATAAATAACGATAAAGATACAGATATACAACGCCCACATGGTAATGCCAATAAAGAGGGATTGGAACCACAGTCCGAACAGCGGTCCCAAATCCATTTCCATCAGCCTCGGTTCCAGATCGGTCATAACTGAGGAAATGTCAATGGACGCATCCGAATTGATAATCCCTGCCGCCTGCGCCACTACGCTCTGCGCCATATCAAAGACGCCCATCACGATATTCCATGTGTTTGTGACAATGAGGATGGCGGCAGCTGATTTGAACACCCACTTGAAAATCATCCAGGTATCCACATCATGCAGGTTGTTCTTGTCTGCAATCATCTGGATCAGGTCTACGGTCATCACGATAGCCAGAATCACACCTGCAATCGGCACCATGATGGAGTTGGACAGATTCTCAATCATGCTGAAAATACTGCCATTCCATCCCTGTGGGGTCTGGCCTACCTGTACGGATATATCCGCGACCTGCTGATTTACACTGTCAAACATCCCCGAAAGGTTGCTCATAATACCGCCCACCAGCATTTCTTTCAGCCAATTTGTCAGGGCTTCAAGTAAGAAATCCATACGGTGTCAACCTCCTTTCCGCCGCCCCCGCAAAGCTGCGGGAGCGGCAAGGATTTCATACGGAGACGCTTAGACAGAGAAAAGCCCGGAGAGCAGAGGTACAAGGACCATGCCGACTACGGCTACACCAGCACCGGCCATGAGCTGTTTTATCCCCAAATAGGTGTAGGAAACCGGCTCGATGGCGGGCGGCGGCGTGTCAAGAAATATCTATGGAGTTTTTTAAGAACCGCCCCGGCGGGGCAGGTCAGGCTGTGACCTGCTCCACTTCCGGGATGGGTTTGAGATTAAAATGAATTTCGATAGAAATGTGTCTTGTTTTATCGCTGTCTATGCTCTCATGGACAACGATTTCTTTAATCAGGCGGTTAAGGGTGGCGGCGTCCAGTTCCGTGATGTCGGCGTATTCCTGAATGGCTTCTACCCATTGGCGGGCGTCATACGCAAGCCGGATTTCATCGGCCAGCTTCTTCCGGCCTTCCTCAACTCTTGCTTTCAACTCGGCCTGTTCCTTCTGCGTCTTTTCCATCAGCAGATTGAAGTTCGCTTCGCTGATACGTCCGGCAACCATGTCCTCATACAGCCGCAGAACCATCTTTTCCAGAACGTCAATGCGTTCCACGTCTTTGGAAAGGGAGCGCTCCAACGCTTCCCGCTGGCCTTTCTGCTCGGCTTCGCAGGTGTCGGTCAGCTTCCCGGCAACGGCTTCCCCGTCCATCAGGGCGGCTCTGGCGCACTCCCGGATTTTGTTCAGCACAAGGCTGTAAAGGGTGTCGTACTCAACCCGATGCTGGGTACAGTGCTGCTTGCCGTAGGCGTTGTAGGTTTTACAGGAATAAATCTGCTTCGGGTGCTTGTCGTTGGTGTAGCGGATCGTCAGCGACTTCCCGCACTCGCCGCACTTGATAAGCCCCGCAAACAGGCTGATTTCCCCGGTCTGGCGGGGGCGCTGCCGGGATTTCAGCTTGCGCTGCACGATGTCAAAGGTCTTGCGGTCAACAAGCGGCTCATGCTGGTTCTCCACCACAATCCATTCCTCCGGCTTCTTCTCCCCGATGGTGCCGATTTTGAAGCGGTATTCCTTCTTTTGGGAAGCGATAGCGCCGGTGTAGACGGGGTTCATCAGGATGTCCTTAATCACGGAGAAGTCCCAGATATACCGCCCGTTTACCGGGTCTTTCTTTTCCCACTTGGTTGACACGTTCCGCAGCCCCCGTACCCGGTTCCAGTAAGTCGGGCAGGGGATTTTTTCTTCTTCCAGCCTGCGCCGGATGTAGTTGGGGCCGTGTCCTTCCAGCGCCCACGCAAACAGACGCCGGACAATGGGGGCCGTTTCCTCATCAATCAGCAGATGGTTTTTGTCCTCCGGGTCTTTCCGATACCCGAAAGGGGCAAGGCAGCCGGTAAACTGGCCTTTCTGCGCTTTCAGCAGATAAGAGGAATGAACCTTCTTGGAAATATCCTTGCTGTACATCTCGTTGAGGATGTTCTTGAACGGCGCAATGTCGTTGTTGTCCCGCATGGTGTCGATACCGTCATTCATGGCGATATACCGCACGCCGTTGCGGGGGAAGAAATCTTCAATCAGGAAGCCGGTCTGCAAGTAATTCCTACCCAGTCTGGACAGGTCTTTCGTGACCACAAGGTTTATCTGCCTGCGCTCGATGGCTTTCAACATCCGTTTCAGGTCAGGGCGCTCCATGTTCAGCCCCGTGTAGCCATCATCCTGATAGACTGCAACAACCTCCCATCCCTGCTTTTCGCAGTAGGTTTCCAGCATAGCCCGCTGGTTTGCGATACTGGCGCTCTCCCCGTCAAGGTCATCGTCCTTGGAAAGCCTGCAATAGATAGCCGCCCGGAAGCTGCTTGCCAGTACCATGTCCATGCCTGCATATTCAAATCCGTTCATCATAACCGTTACCCGCACAATCCAGACGGAACACGGTCACTCTGAACCTTGTCTTTATTATACCCTGAATCTTGCTTTTTCGCAAGATATTCTTTATCATTTCTCTGGCTGTATTTCTGTGCAATCAGGCTCACGAAAACGTCCGTAGCGTCCAGTTCGCCGTCAAATACCGTTGTGACATGGATTTCAGTTTTGTTTTTTGCCATAGGCAGTTACCTCCATAAATGAAATAAGCCAGACAGGAGAGGGTCGGCAACGAAGTCCGGCAACGGGCTTCAAAAAACCTCGAAAACAATCTCTGTCTGGCGGTTGGGTTATTTATTACTTTTTCTTTTATTTTTCTGTTGCTTTGGTTGTCAGAGGGGAGAAAAGCCCGCAGTTACGGGCTTTTTCACGGCAACCGGCCCGGCAACGGGATAGCAACGGGGTCGGCAACCGGCTGTCATTCCCCCGGATTTTTCAGAAGGGAAGCTCCATCTGCTCCGTGACTTCCACAAATCCGTCCGGCGTTTTTTCACGCCCGTTGTCAGCGCCCGTTGCCGGGGCTTCCCGTTCCCAGCCCTTCTGCCTGCCGTATCCTTCAAATATCCGGGGATTGGAGAAATACTTCCATCCCGTGATACCGTGGTTCATAATGTCGTTGACTTCCCGGATTTCCCACTGTTTCGGCTCGTCAAAGGGGTGGTTCAGGGCTTCCCTGAAAAGCTGCTTGGAGCATACGGCGCTGCCGGTGTAGCGGTCAAGGTACGCCTGTATCATCCCGGCCTTGGTGTCCTCCGGCATGAAATCCCGCTGGTGTTCTTTGAGGTACTGTATCATTTCGGGGGTAAAAGACAGCTTGAAATCGCCGCTTTTGTAGGTTGTCATGGCTTCCGCCCATACCTGTTCGATATAGGCTCTGGAAGCGGCTTCATCGTCCAAAATGTGTACCTCGGCCTGTCCGGGGTAGACCATGACCGGCAGGAAGCGCCGGTTCCCGGAACGGTCAAGGGGCAGGAAGTCCAGGGCGTTGGAAGTCCCGCCGAACACGCACTGCCGCAGCCTGTCCTCCGGGTGGGTTTCGTAGGGGATTTTATAGACCTCCTTCTGGCGGCTTAAAAATGACTTGATTTCCTCTATGCTCTTGGCGTTGGCGGTGGCAATCATCTCCGACATTTCAATAATCCAGTGGCCTTGTAGCTTGCGGTACACGTTATCATCGTCCAGTTTCCGCAAATCATCGGAAAACCACTCGTCTTTTACGGCCAGCAGCCGGAAGAAGGTGGACTTCCCGGCTCCCTGGCCGCCCACCAGACAAAGCATGACCTCAAATTTACAGCCGGGGCAGAACGCCCGGTGGATGGCTCCCAGCAGGAACAGCCGCAGCGATTGGAAGGTGTAGTTGTCCGTGTCGGCTCCCAAAAAGTGCCGCAGGCAGCAGCGGATACGCTCTTTCCCGTCCCAGACAAGGCCGTTCAGGTAGTCCCGGATGGGGTGGTAGCTGTTGGCGTCTGCCGCAAGATCGGCGGCGTCCGCTATCTTTTTCTCACTTGTCAGGCCGTAGGTCTTTTCCAGATACAGCCGGATATATTTCATGTCCGTGTCGGTCATGGCCTTGCTGCCGGTTCTGCGTTTCCTGCCGATGGGCTTTAGAAGGTCAATGCGCTCGGTCAGGAGATTTTTCGCCACCGCCCCGGAAAGTTCGGGGTCGTGCTGGAACACGGTCAGGCAGTTTTGAATACTGTTGCGAACGCCGCCTTTCTCGGTGCTTTCCAGCATGGCTTTCACTTCCTCAACGCTCCGGGGCGGGGGTGCGGCTTCGATGGTGTCCGTCACGGCCTGCCGCAGTTCGGGCGGCAAGGTCTGCCATTCTCCGCTCAAGGTTCCTCACTTCCTTTCCGTAGCTGGCAATCAGGGCAGCCCGTTCCTCCATATCGGAGAACAGCAGCACATCCAGCAGATATTCCACATGGGATTGTTTCTGCAAGGCTTCCACGAAAAGCGGGTGCCATTCCTCGTCTGGTGTCTTGGGGGCATAGTCCCGCTTCCAGCGGTGCAGCAGATTGTGATAGTCGGACAGTACCCGGAAACAGTGGCGTTCCATGCGCTTGAATTGCTGCTCCGGGCTTTCCTGCCGGGGCTTGGGACGGCGGCTCCTGCCGAGTGGCTCCCTGTCCTCATAGGGGACGGAGAAGTCCTGCGCCAGCATGAGGGCGGCTTCCTTGGGGCTGACGTTTTCCAGACGGGAAACAAAGTCAATCACATCCCCGTCTGCCTGACAGCCGAAACAATGGAAGCGCCGGTCAACCTTCATGCTGGGGTTTTTATCGTCATGGAAGGGACAGACGCACATCCCGTTTCTTCCCACCCGGACACCGTAATGCTCGGCGGCCTGCCGGGTGGTAACAGACTGCTTCACGGCTTCAAATACGTTCAATAGGCAAATCCTCCTGAAAATAAGAAAAGCGCCTGTCATTCTCACGGGGAAAATGGCAAGCGCCTGATGGGTTAAAGTTCCATATCCTGTTTTTGCTGGCGGTGGGGCTGCTGGCGTTTCTGTTCTTCCCGCTGCTTCACGCCTTCGATGTTCCAGCTTAATTGTTCGTTGAGGGACGGCTTCTTTCCCGGCTCCGGCACAACCCGGCGCTGGTCGGGCGGCAGCACATGGTTTATCCAGTAGCGCACATCCCGCAGCAGCTTCATATCCGCCTGAACCGCCTGCAATCCCTCATTCTTTTCAGACAGTTCCCCGGAAAGCTGCTCCCGTTCCTTCTTCAATTCTTTTGTATCAAAGGGCAGTTCCTCCTGATGGGCTTTGAAAAAACGCTTTGCGGCAAGGTAAGCGTCCAGTTCCTCCCGGTGTTCGGCGGCAAACTTCTCCTTCCGGGTTTTCCAACCTATGGAAGCGTACTTTTTGTAAACCTCCTTGTAGGCTCCGTGGTTGGCGATATGGGAAAGGGTGGTGTCGATGGCCTTTATCCGGCGTTCCGATTTTCGGATGTCGGTCTTGGCGGAAAGTATCTCCCCGCTGACCTTATCCAGATAGGCGTCAAGGCTCTCCACGGTGGAGATCTCTTTCTGCCGCAGGAAGTCAAGGGCTTCCATGACCTTGTTGAAATCGCCAACAGTGCCTTTCAGCTTCCCCTTGGAAGTCCAGCCGGTGCGTTCCTCGCTCCGCATATCCAGATACCGGGAAAGCAGTTCGGGGATGGTCGGCTCCTTTGCCTGTTCCAGTGCTTCCAGCAGCGCCGCCTTTTTCTCTTTCAGGCCGGACAGCCAGCCCTTTAAGCTGCGTACCATCTGCCGGATAGACTGCATGAGGGAATTGGCAGCTTTGATGTCCCGGTTCAGGTTGCCGATGTTGGTCTGTATGCCTTTCTTCTCCAACTGGCTGACCGCTGGCCCCATGTGGACGGTGGGGATTTTATCAATCCCCTGTCGGGCATAGGAGCGAAGGTCAAGGCGCTTCGGGCTGCCGATGGCTTCCAGATAGCGGTTCGCTGTATCAGCCCAGCCCTGCCGCCATATCTCGGCGTACTTCTGGTCGTTCCAGTCCACGGTGTCCTCCTTGTGGCTTTTCCATCTGCCGGACGCAAGCCGGATACGCTCGCCGTTCTCGTCAAGGTCGTAAACCTTCCGGCTTTTGGGGAGCCATTTCCCGGTTTCGTCCATCGCCCGCATGGTTAGAAGGATGTGGGCGTGGGGATTTCCGTCCCCTTTGTCATGGATGGCGAAGTCGGCAATCATGCCTTTGGAAACAAAAAACTCCCGGCAGTAGTCCCGGATAAGGTCGGCGTACTGTTCCGGGGGAAGTTCCCTCGGAATGGCAAGCACGAACCTCCGGGCAAGCTGGGAGTTCCATTGTTTTTCTATGGCTTCGGCGGCGTTCCACAAGGCATTCCGGTCGGCGTACTCTGGCGGGGCGTGGGGCGGCAGCATGATTTCGGTGTGGACGATTTCGCTTTTATGGGAATAGTATTTCTGTTTCTGGTCGTATTCGGAAAACAGCCGTTCCCCGCTCTGGTAGGCGGCAGACGCAACGGCTGACTGGCGCTTGCTGCGCTGGATGATTTTCACATCAAAGTGCGGGCATGGCAAGTAGTGTCCTCCTTTCTCCCGGCGTCCGGGCAAAAGAAAAGCAGGGAACCTGTTTCAAGATTTCCTGCTCGGTGGTGCCGCCGGTGGGTGGCGGTTATTCAGTTTTGAAAGTTCGGGTCAGGGTGGCCCGATGATAGATAGCCTGATAATTTTGAATTGTTCTACTTATCCCGAGTGCTTCTAAAAACAAAGAAAATCCCCACGCAACCAATCAACAACCCTAAAAGAGAAAAGGGCACATCACTGAAACTGTGAAGAATAATACTATTTAACCCTTCCTCTGCGCAACAAAGTAAGATACCAAAGAGAATCAATGCAATACCTTTTAACTGTTCTTTCATTCAAGCTCCCTCCACAATTCCGATTTGTCGCTGGCTCTATTATACTATGACCAGCCACTTTTGGGAATAGAAGAATCGTAAACTTGCTGGACGGGAACAGCTTGCAGCGCAAGGTGTTTCCGGGCGGCAAGTCCACAAAGGGGTAGCTGGCGGCAGCCAGCGCAGGGGAAGTGTAGCTTCCCCTGTGATGATTGACAGGAGCCGGAACGCTGCGGGCAATCATCCGCTTTCCGCAGGAAGCCCCCGGCAGGGCGCAACACACTACCTTCAGGTGGTGTATAGTTGCGCCCTCTTTCAGAGGGGCAGTCCACGGGCTGCGGCTCTGGAAGCGATTATGACCGTTCCCGGTCTGGCTCTTTTCTCTTGGGATGTGGCTTTTCCGTCCTCGCCTGTGCCTTGGCTTCGGCAAGCCTGCGCCGGATGGAATGGTCCCGCTTCTGGATAAACCGCTGCTTTGTATCAGCGATAAAGCGGCGGCACTCCGGCTCCGGGATGGCGTCCAGCTTTCGGATGGTACTCTCCACAATCTCCCTTGTCTGCCGGTCACGGATAACCGGAACGATTTCTTTCAGTCCCGCAAGGGTTTCTTCCTTCGTACCGGCGGCGTACTGATAGACCATAGCCAACTCGTCTTTAGAAAAATTCATCTTCATTCTGCGCCCTCCTTCTCTGTGCCGTTTCCGGCGAATACTTTTTCCATAAGCTGGCGGGTGCTGTCTTTGTGGAACAGCAGCTTCAAAAATACGCTGACCTGTTCATCCGTGATGGCTTCCGGGTGGGGAAGGTAGCTTTCCAGCATGGCGGCTCTGGTGCAAAGCCGGTGCGTCCGTTCCTTCCGTGTCAGCGTCTTTATCTGGTGTTCCAATATCTTTTCTTCATGCTGCGCCCTCCGCAGCTTCTTTTCCGTTTTCTCTATCTCCTGATTGAGTTTTTCCAGCTTTTCATTCATAGGCGGCTGTCCTCCTTCTTGGGAATGAGTACATATATTTTGTTGGGTTCCCCGAAGCCCTGACGCACTCGCAGTATTAGTCCGGCGTCCTCCAATTCATTCAGGGAACGCTTCACGGTCATGGTGCTGCGGGCAAGTGCCGCCGCCAGTTCCACGATGGGGAAATGGATAAATAAAATCCCGTTGGCGTCCTCTATGCCGGACAGGAAAACAATATCCAACATCCGGGCGTACATGACCTTGGCGGTGCTGCTGATCGGGAGCCGCAGCATGGCTCTTGGCAGCGGCATACAGGGCGGCAGGGCGGTGTCTGCGGTCATAAATTCAACTTCCATTCAATCGGTGTCCTCCTTTACTTTTCGTTTTGAGCGTTTGGAAAGATAATGGGGGCAGTCCACAATGACCGCCCGGAAACTCTGCTTGCAAGTGCGCTGGCATTTCCGGCAGAGGTCGTTGTACGTTACCCGCCCCCGTTCATTGAGGAAGAAGGATAGTTCCAGCTTCCTCTTTTTCGGCATTCTCGGCATGGTGCCTCCTTAAACAAAAATCCGCCCATTTCAGCCGTAACAGCCGCAATAGACGGATAGCAGATTTTAGTGTCGTGTTTCGGGGCGATTTTCGGGGAAAAAGCGGCCATAGAACCGCCCGGAAATCCCCCGAAGTATTACGGATAGGGCAGACTACGCCCTATCGGATTGTTGTGTTTCAGTATCAATTCGGTGTTCATTTTCGCCGGTTCTCCCTGATGTCGTTCCTGCCCCTGGCTCTCACAACGGCGTTTTGCTCCCTTTGGTACGCTCGTTGCGGTCAGGGTTCCTCCATTTCCCTTCCGCAAGTCGTTGCGCTACATCGCCGGGGAGCATATCCCATACAGGCCGGTCATTCGATTGGAATAATCCATCGATGAACTACCTGTATCATAGACCATTTTTGTTCCCTGTGCCGTATATCCACAAAGTAGGATTTCGGGGCGAAAAACGGAAATTTCCACGATTATGGAAAGTATGGTATAATCCAGTTAGCGGCAGGAAAACAGCCGTCGGAAAGGAGTGAGCGCCCTATGCTGAGGGTAACTACCATACAGGAACGCCTTTGGGAGTTACGCAAAGATAAAGGCTTAAATCTGGAAGAACTGGCGCAGCAAACCGGCATTTCAAAATCAGCCCTTGCCAGCTATGAAGCCAACGACAATAAGGAAATCAACCACGGCAACCTTATCACGCTGGCCGACTTTTATGAGGTATCTCTTGATTATCTGTTCTGCCGGACAGAAAACCGGGAGCAGATAAACACGCCCCTGATGGAACTGCACCTGAATGATGAAATGGTGGCGCTTCTAAAGAGTGGCCGTATCAACAACCGGCTCCTGTGTGAGATTGCTACCAACGATAAATTTGAGCAGCTTATGACCGACACGGAGATTTACATAGACGGCCATGCAACCTCCACCTTCCGCACCCTTTATGAGTCTTTGGAAGAACAGCGGCAGACCATCATCCAGAAATACAAGCAGGCGGAAAATGATTTCTATTCAAAGACCATCCTTGCCGCAGAGGTAAAGGAAGAAGATTTCTTCTGTCATGTGACGCACAAAACATGGGACGCCATTCTCCATGACATACGGAAAGCCCATGAGCATGACATTGACAGCACGCCGGATTATTCCCTTGCAAAGAAGATGGCTCTGGAAATCCGAAAGGCTATTCAATCTTCCGGGGATTATCTCGGAAAAGTGTGGGCGGTCATTTTCAATATGCTCGGCATTGACTTTTACAAGCTGCCGCCGGATGAACAGAAGATATTGAAAAGGATACTGTCAAAATCCCCGAACATCAAGAACAGTCCCTTCAACTTCCGGCGCAAGAGAAAATGAAAAACTGCCGTTGTGGGAATGAGTGTTCCTGCAACGGCAGCTTTGTGTAATGAATTGAATTTTTACTTCAGTATTTCAATCTGGATTCATCATTTTACGATTGTTTTTTACATCTAAAAAATATAAAATCTGGTCGGTGAAGTGTTCCACCAAACTGGGCTGGATACTGCTTTCTCATTTCATCGGATACATGAGATTCCTCGCATTCTTCAATCAAAAATCCAGCATTTACTATAGTATTAACAATACTGGAAAATGTTCGATGATAAACTTCATAGTCCTCGACAACCCATTTGACTGTCCTTTTTCCCTCAACCATATAGTTGCTGATATTCGCATAAAGTCTTTCGCCCGATTCTGTCCGGGTATATCTATCATATTGACCATCCCATGCGGTTGCCATTGGATGAGACATACTAAATACAAAATGGGCACCATATTTTAATAGACCATATATATTTTTCATTAGTTTGTCTAAATCTTCGGCATAATCAAATGCTAAGGAACTTGTAATCAAATCGAACTGCTCATCAATTTGACATATATCTTCCAATGCCATTTGTCGGTAAGTAATATTTTTTGCATGGAAATGTTCCTTTGCATACTCAAGCATTTTCTCAGAAATATCAATACCCAATACAGATTCAGCCCCCATATCAGAATACTGCTTTGCGTGTTGTCCCATGCCACAACCTATGTCCAGTACCCTTTTTCCATCTACTTCTGGAATCATCGCAAGTAGAATCGGGGTTTCTATGCAATCATTGAAATTAATCTTGTTGTTGCGAAGATTCTTGAAATTTTCAAAAAAGCTATCATTATCATAAATATTTTGTTTTGCCATGTATTCTTCTCCCCTTGGTGCATTTTTGTAAATACTCCACGTTCAAATTTATCACTCTGCTTTATCAACAGAATGGTCTTCCTTCTCCAATTCTATTACATCCAAAATGCCACAATTCAGGGCTTCGCAAATACGAACCAGCGTTTCCATGCTGATATTTTTGCCCTTACCCATGTTGGCAATCATATTTGTGGTAAGACCGGCGGCAATCCGCAAGTCCTCTTTCCTCATGTTGCGCTCAACCAGCGTGTGCCAGAGGGGTTTATAGCTTATGTGCATTTATCCTCCTGCCTTTCTCCCGGTTCCGGGGTTTCTGTTCCCATTATATCAAAGTTCTTGCTATTCCACAAATATTTCTTGATACAACCGCCGGTTCCGTCTGGATTGTGCTTTTCCTTTCTTCTCTTGATTACATCTACTTAGCCATGAGCTGCTTCATGCCCTGGCTCTTTATTGATGTGTGATAAAGAAGCAATAGAAGTGTAAAAAATTTTGCCGTTCCTATCCGGCACTTGCGCATTGTGTCGGATAGGTCGGGCGGTTATTCGGGCAAGTCCACCTTGCCAACAAAAGA
>ENA-OWYX01000068-OWYX01000068.1-human-gut-metagenome-genome-assembly--contig:-NODE-68-length-59397-cov-46.1127_pt1 | contig 59397 bp, 42 predicted proteins | sample MGYA00249758_ERZ652102 | MGnify/ENA primary metagenome ERZ652102 (study PRJEB26925, sample SAMN05827107) | human gut metagenome | biome: ENVO:2100002; feature: ENVO:00000062; material: ENVO:00002003... | reverse complement strand
GCCATATGGGCCCCACACGGGACGGAGGCCGGAGCGGGGCGCGGAGGGCGCATACAGCGCGAAACATTGGAAAATGCGAAAAAGGATTACACGGTGCAAGGGGCCATGCCGGGCGGAAAGGGGGAGGAAACGGGAAGGCACCGCAAAAGGGGCCCGCCGGAGACGCAAAAGGGCCGCACCCGGAAAGCCGGAAGGGCCGGATGGAAGGCCCGCAAGGGCACTCCCGAACCGCCGGGAAGCCCCGACGGGCGAGGAAAGGGAAGGAAAAGGAAAAGGGGAGGGCGCACGCGCGCCCCCCCCCGCACTGCAAAGGTAAGGGGAAAAAAGGCGGAATGCAAACGGGAAAAGAAAAAACAGGACAAAGAAAACGGAAGGGAAAGACAGACGGGGGAAGAGACCGGAAGAAAGAAAAGAAAAAGACATGCCGAGTGACCAAAAAGGATGTTCGACAACTGAGGGCAGGAAAAGGAGGAATTTTGCAATGCCATATTCCCACAGATGCAAAAGCAAGGAGAACATGCTACTACCCTCCTGCTTATGGCTGATGTACATTTATCGTCTCCCTATATGGGCTATCTCAAAATACAATCAGGCAGATAATGACACCGAGGCGATCTGTTTTCAAGTATTTTTCTTACTTTTGCAACATCAACAACAAATCAAAAAAGAACTGCCAAATGAAAAAGACAATCCACCTGCTGCTGTGCCTGCTTCTGGCCACGCCTGTAGCTGCACAACGAATGCAAAACACAAAAAGCGCACAGACAACATTCCTGCACCCATGGGCAGGCAAACGAGTGGCCTATTTCGGAGATTCCATCACCGATCCTCGAAACAGTGGATCAAAAAAGAAGTATTGGAATTTCTTGCAAGAACTGCTAAACATCACACCATACGTATATGGAAAAAGTGGCCGACAGTGGAACGACATTCCCCGACAGGCCGAGCAACTGAAACAAGAGCACGGCACTGACTTTGATGCCATTGTCATTCTTATGGGCACCAATGACTACAACAATGCCGTGCCCATAGGAGAATGGTTTGAAGAGACGGAAGACTCTGTCGTAGCCGCACGCGACACCCGATGGGCCAAACGGAAATACTTGCGAAAGAAGCGAACGCCCGCGATGGATGCTGACACCTACCGGGGGCGCATCAACATTGCACTAAGTCGCCTGAAGACAATGTATCCCACCAAACAAATAGTACTGCTCACGCCGATACACCGCGCCCTCTTCTACGGCAACGAGCACAACATACAGCCGTCGGAGGAATATCAGAATGCCGTCGGAATCTACTTTGACCGGTATGTGGAAAGCGTAAAAGAGGCAGGAAACATCTGGGCCGTTCCCGTGATAGACCTCCATGCCGACTCGGGGCTCTATCCGCTCAGCGATGAAGGGGCAACCTTATTCCACGACTCTGCAAAAGACCGTCTTCACCCCAATGATGCCGGTCACAGCAGAATGGCACAGACACTCTACTATCGGTTGGCCGCCCTGCCGTGTAGTTTTTAGCCTCGGTGGTCAGCGCACCACAGTGGCCTTGACAATGCGGATATCCTCACGCGGGCGGTCATGCTCGTCGGTATCAGCCCACTGTATCTGTTTGACCACTTCCAATCCCTCCGTCACCTCACCAAACACAGTATATTGTCCATCAAGATGAGGCGTGCCACCTATTTTATTATAAGCTTCTCGCAAGGCCGACGACATTTTCACCGTTTCACTGGTGGCCTTATCAAGCCGTCGCTGGTGCGTGTCGAGTTCCAAATCGGTGAAACGCTTGCCATAGACAATATAGAACTGCGATCCCGACGACTTGCGTTCAGGATTGGTATCATCGCCTTCTCTGGCAGCCGCCAATGCACCACGCTTATGCCAATGCTCAGGCCAACGAATCTCAGCCGGAATCTTTTCGCCCTCCGAGTGGTTGCCCAACACTTCACCGGTATGGGCTTCACGACTCTTGGGATCGCCGGTCTGAATCATGAAATTAGCTATGACGCGATGAAACAACATCCCGTCATAAAATCCGGCACGCACAAGTTTCAGAAAATTGTCACGGTGCAACGGGGTGTCATTATAAAGTTTCACCCGGATATTGCCCATCGTCGTGGCCAGCAACACTTCATGGCAAACTGTGTCGGCTGCCGATTGGGCACCAGCCGATGACAGCAGACTCATCAAAAAAATGGTCAAAAAGAGTTTCTTAAATAGCATCGTTTTTTCCTTTTAAAACCTAAATCAGCCCTTAATATTGTTCTATTTTTCCCTAAAAATGCTAAAATTTAAAATATTAAAGATTAGGCAGGCGTTTTTACTTTGTCATTAACGATAAAAAAATTACTTTTGCATAAAGTTAACCGCACACAGCAATGTGAAAGCAAATTTTCATTGCGCTTATGTGCATTACTTTTATATCAAAATCAAACAAGGTTGAACGAAAGACTATTTTGATGAGAAAAATAATCACCTTTGTCATGCTTGCCGGTACCATACTGCCAGCCTGCGCCCAGCAGCGCGTACTCAGTTTGGACAGTTGCAGGGCCATGGCTTTGCGCAACAACAAGCAGCTAAACATATCGAGGCTCCAGCAATCGGTAGCCCTCAATGTGCGCAAGGCTGCCCGCACCAAATATCTGCCAAAGGTGGATGCCCTCGGTGGCTACGAGTACTTCAGCAAAGAGGTGTCCATCCTGAACAATTCGCAGAAATCGGCATTGGGCAATTTGGGCAGCACGCTGGTGGGCCATGCTTCCACGGGCCTTTCCAGCCTCGTCTCCTCTCTCACCCAACAGGGCCTCATCACTCCACAGATGGCCCAACAGATAGGCAGTTACGCCAACCAACTGGGCGCATCGGCAGCCCAGGCGGGCAATGCCATAGGACAAGATATCGCCGGTACCTTCCGCACCGACACTCGAAACATCTGGAGTGGAGCCGTGGTGGTGCGCCAACCTGTATTCATGGGTGGAGCCATATTGGCCATGAACAGGATAGCCGATATCGGTGAAGATCTGGCCAAAAACGACATTGACCTAAAGCAGCAAACCACCTTGTACGATATAGACCAGACCTATTGGCTTGTGGTCTCGCTGCGACAAAAATACAAGTTGGCCACAAGCTATCGCGACTTGGTGAGGCAATTCAATTCCAACGTACACAAGATGATACGTGAAGGGGTGGCAACCCGGGCCGACGGACTGAAAGTAGACGTGCGGGCCAATGAGGCCGACATGCAAGTGACACAAGTGGAAGACGGTCTTACGCTTTCCAAAATGCTGCTCTGCCAACTCTGCGGACTACCCCTCGAAGGAGACATTGTGCTCGAAGACGAGGACAAGACCGGCCTCAACACAACCATAGACCACACGGAACCGGCAATCACCGACTCCTCGACCAACGAGCGGCCAGAGCTGCGTATGCTGCAAAACACCATAGATATCAGCGAACAGACCACCCGCCTTGTGCGTGCCGCCTACCTGCCCCACGTACTGCTCACAGGCGGTTATGCGGTATCCAATCCCAATGTCTTCAATGGATTCGAGCGCAAGTTTGCCGGAGTATGGAACGTAGGGCTCACGGTGCAGATACCTGTATGGAACTGGTTTGAGGGTACTTACAAGATACGTGCCACCAAAGCCGCTACCAACATCGCACAAATGGAGTTGGGAGATGCCCGCGAAAAGATACAGTTGCAAATCACTCAAAGCCAATTCAAGGTGAAAGAAGCCCGGAAACGGCTCAACATGGCCTGCGAAAACACGCGTAGTGCGGAAGAGAACCTGCGTTGTGCCAACCTCGGATTCAAGGAAGGTGTGATGAATACCACCGATGTAATGGCCGCCCAAACTGCATGGCAACAGGCACAAAGCCAGAAGATCGACGCTGAAATCGAAGTGCGCCTGTCGCTCGTCGGACTGACCAAGGCACTCGGCCGCCTTAGAGCAGAAAACTAAAACCAATATGCATCAATAATCAAAACACATCAAGCAATGTCAGCAAAATCACAACATAACAACATTCTTTTAGCCATCATCGGATTTGCAGCCGTCGTTGTGACGGTAGGCGTCATTGGATTTTTTGTCTTTGGACAAGACGACGAGACCATCCAAGGCGAAGTGGAAGTATCCGAATACCGCGTATCTTGCAAACTCCCGGGGCGCATAGTGGAACTGCGGGCCAAGGAGGGCGACTATGTGCATGTGGGCGACACACTCGCCATACTCCAGATTCCGGAGATAGACGCGCAAAAGAAAGTAGCCCTTGCCGCCGGAGAAGCCACCGAAGCCCTCAAAGATCTCACCGATGCCGGAGCTCGGAAAGAGCAGATACAGGCGGCCTACCAACTTTGGCAGCAGGCCATTGCGGCCAGCGAGATCGCCCGCAAGACTTATACTCGTATGCAAAACCTCTACAACGAAGGAGTGGTGACGGGCCAGAAACGCGACGAAGCCTTTGCTGCTTTCAAGGCCACAGAAGCACAAGTGAAAGCGGCACAAAGCCAATATGACATGGCGAGAAACGGTGCCCGAGAGCAGGAAAAGCGTATCGCCTCCAAAAACTCGCAAGCAGCCAAAAGCGCTGTGGAAGTGGTCAACTCACTACTGAAAGAAACCGTACAGGTGTCGCAGGTAGAAGGGGAAGTGAGCAACGTTTATCCCAAAGTGGGCGAACTCGTAGGCTTGGGTTCCCCCATTATGAGTATCTCCATCATGAGTGACCTTTGGGGCACATTCAATATACGCGAAGATCTGCTCCACGGGCTTAAAGTGGGCGACACCTTCACCGCGTTCGTACCGGCCTTCAACAAACAAATCAAGTTGAAAGTGTACTATATCAAGGACGAAGGCAGCTATGCCGTGTGGAAAGCCACCAAATCTGCCGGACAATACGACCTCAAGACCTTTGAAGTGAAAGCCCGCCCCACAGGCAAGACGGAAGGGCTACGCCCGGGAATGTCACTGATTGTGGAAAAGAAGTAAGCCCAAACACTTCAAGGAACCGTCAAGGCCCATGCTCAAAAGAATCTATCAAATAGCCCTCCGGGAATGCGGCATCATGTGGAAGAATCCCATCTACGGATTCTGCATGGTGGTGTTCCCCCTCGTTGTGGTCATCTTTTTCACTTCGCTGATGAATGAAGGACTGCCCACAGACATGCCGGTGGGCATCGTGGATCAGGACAACACGCCCACTACCCGACAGATGGTGCGCACGCTCGATGCCTTCCAGACAAGCCATGTCGTGGCATACTACCCCACAGTAAACGAAGCCAGACACGCCATCCAGCGCAACGAGATATATGCCTTCCTCTACATTCCCAAGGGAACCACTGCCGGACTGATGAACGCCTCGCAACCCAAGATTTCATTCTATTACAGCAGTGTGTCGCTCGTGGCAGGCTCCATGCTCTTCCGCGACCTCAAAACCGTCTCCACCCTCGGCTCAGCCTCCGTAGGCATGGCCAAACTCTCGATGTTCGGCAAAACATCCGACGAGATAAAAATCTTTCTCCAGCCCATCGCCATAGACCTGCACATGATAGGCAATCCGTGGGCCAATTACAACATCTATCTCAGTGCCATAATGGTGCCGGGCGTGCTGATGCTTTTCATCTTCCTCATCACCCCCTACTCTATTGGCACCGAACTCAAATTCAGACGCTCGCGCGAATGGATGATGCTGGCCGGAGGCAATCCCCATGTGGCTCTCATCGGCAAGCTGTTGCCACAGACGCTGATATTCCTCACCATCTTCTACCTGTTCGAGTTTTACGTGTTTGGCATATTGAACTTCCCCCATCCCGGAGGCGTGGGTGTCATATTACTCCTCGGACTGCTCGCAGTGCTTTCAGCCCAAGGTTTCGGCGTTTTTGCCTTCGGACTCATGCCTTCCCTCCGCATGTCCATGAGCGTGTGTTCGTTGTGGGCGGTAGTGAGTTTCTCCGCTTGCGGCGCCACTTATCCGGCCTTTGCCATGAGCCCCTTTATTGAGGCCGTCGCCCACCTCTTCCCCCTACGCCACTATTACATGTTATACCAAATAGTCCTCTTCAACGGCTTCCCCCTCACCAACGCATGGTTCTATATCATGGCTTTGGTGGCCTTTACTGCATTGCCCATCTTTGTGGTGTGGAACATCAAGCGGGCCATGCTCATCTATGTCTACATACCTTGACCCCGGTCTCCTCCGACAGACGGCAACCAACGGGGGAGCAGACCGGGTAGAGAAAGAAACAACGCTCATTCAGAAAAGCAGTTTACAGCTATGTCCGAAAATACGGAAGAACAATACAACAAGCCCATCACCCCTGAATCCGACCAACCGGCTATGCCAGCGGGAAAAGACAACGAGCGACTCCACCAGCACATCTGGCAGGGGGTAAAAGACATGTGCTACATTTGGGCAAAGGAAATGCGTTCCACCGTTACTGACGAAGGAGTACTCATCTTCTTTCTCCTCGTGCCGCTTTTCTACCCTCTCCTCTATTCTTGGATTTACAATAACGAGGTAGTGCGTGACGTGCCTGTAGCCATTGTCGACATGAGCCACAGCAACGAGAGCCGCCGTTTCATCCGCATGTTCGATGCCGGAGCCGACACCAAAGTGGCCTACTATTGCACCAATCTCAACGAAGCCCGCTCACTCGTGGGCAAACAAGCTGTGCATGGCGTACTTTACTTCCCGTCCGATTTTTCCACCCGCCTCAACAAAGGCGAACAGACACACGTGGGTGTCTATTGCGACATGAGCCTCATGCTCACCTATAAGGCTATCTATCAGACGGCACAAGCCGTGGCCAGCGACATCAATGCCGGCATACAAATAGCCCAATCCAAAGGTTTCACCGACCGCGATGACGAAATAACTGCCAAACCGCTCGACTTCGACGAAGTGCAGATATTCAACTCCACCGGCGGCTATGGCAACGCCATCATTCCCGGTGTGTTGATGCTCATCCTCCAACAGACGCTCCTCCTCGGCATCGGATTGGCAGCCGGTACGGCCCGCGAGAATAACCGCTATCAAGACCTCGTGCCCGTTTCGCGCCATTACAACGGCATCTTCCGCATTGTGTTGGGCAAGTCGATGTGCTATTTCATGATTTACACCGTGCTCGCAGCCTACCTCACACTCATCGTGCCACGCATGTTCCACTTCACGGTCATGGCCTCCCCACAAGCCCTATTAGGACTGATGATTCCCTTCCTGTTGGCCTGCATCTTTTTTGGCATGACCATGTCGTGTATCGTGCGCTATCGCGAAAACGTGATGCTTCTCGTGGTGTTCACTTCCGTCCCCCTGCTCTTCATGACCGGCATCTCATGGCCTCAAAGCAATATTCCCGACATTTGGCAAGGTGTGGCTTGGCTTTTCCCTTCCACTTTCGGTGTGCGCGGATTCCTGCGTGTGAGCAGTATGGGAGCCACGCTGGCTGACATCCGGCAAGAATACCAGGCTCTATGGATACAAGTGCTGTGTTACTTCTTCCTCACATGCCTCGTCTATCGCTACCAGATAATCAGCACCCGCCGCCGCGCCCATAGGCATTGGGAAAGAGTGAAAAACAAAGCACAAGCCGCCAAGGCCAAAAAACAATAACACTTCGTATCTCCTATCACTTTACGGGCCTGTTCGCGGTCAACGGACAGGCCCGTGAAGTAATGTGCTCACAAGGTGGCAAAAAGCCCTCCTACTACAAATCAGCGCGAAGAGGCATGCCTAAGCAGAGCACAGAGCCGCGACTCATCGACGGTGATGATGGTGCCATGCTTATGGCCGGCAGGCAGACTGATGCGATGATCGGCAGGTGTAAAGTGGAGGAAATCGCGCGTGGATACTGCTCCGAAACGGCCTTCACGGTAGGCATCGTAATAGATGAGATACTCCTCGCCCACCTTGACGACACAAGGCCCTTCGGAATAGGTGGGGGCAAAACGGGCGGAAGGATGGTCAAAAGGTCCGTTCGGCGAATGACCGAACACACAGAAAAGGTTGCTGAAGCCCGGTTTGCGGTTGTCTTTAAGAATGAAAATATAGTCGCCGGGGGCTCGTTTCACAAGAAATCCATCAATGCAGTTAAACCCCGGGTCGTAATAAGGCTTCACCTTGGAAAATGTGCGAAAGTCTTTAGTGGTGAGATAGTACATTCGCTGGGCATTGTTGATGCCCAGCGAATCGGCAGCCGTGTAGCGGCTGCGAGGCAAGGCCGATGACCAAATGACAAAAAAACTATCGAGTTGTTCATCATAGAAGACCTCCGGAGCCCATACATTATTGGTAATCGAATCCGTCATCACAGGTATGCGCCTTTGTTCGCTCCAATGGATGAGATCACGCGAAGAGGCATAGCCAAAGGCTTTTTCCCCCTCCCAAGCAAGTGTCCACACCAAATGGAAAGTACCATCGGGCCCTTGCACGATGGAAGGGTCGCGCATGATAGGGTGCGGATAAAACTTCGGTTCCACCCACCGTTGCTCGGCATGACTGTAGAAAAGACCGTCATTACCTATCTCCGGGCGTAAAATGATGCCTGGAATGCTGTCCCAATACAGTCCGTCACGACTGTAAAGCAGACGGAGCCCATCAAGGGCCGGCTCGCGAAAGCCGGCGAAAAGATAGACTTTTCCGGACGATTTGGAGGACACTCCGGCTTGGTGACAAGGCTGACCACACTTGTTGGGACAAGCGGTTTGTGCCCCGACAGCCACAGACAGCAGGGATGAAACGAGCAAAAACAAGAAAAACTTCTTCATCGCACTATTCGGTTTACAGATATGCAATGAAGACGCACGAGCGGTGGTTTTGTCACCGCTCAAAGGTCGAAAAAGCAAGTGGCTCCGTCTTCAACTCCCTGCAGGGGAATCGAAAGGAAAAGTTCAGAAAGCTTCCGAGGTGAGAATGGTTTCGGCCACATCGGCAGGGTCGTTGAAAATCATGCCCTCAGCCAGTTCGTCGTCGCTAAAGTCGGCGAGCATGGTGAGCACCTCACTCTCCGTTAACTTCGTTTTCCCTTCAGCCACTGCCTGCAAGAGCAGTGTTTCCACTTGAGATCGATATTCTCCTATATCCATTGTCAGATAGTTGTATTGTCAGAATCAAGAGTTGCAGAGACTTTCAAGTTCTCTTTCCATCTCCTCTCTCCCCCTCCGGATAATCTCCTCCCCTTTGTCGAAGTCGAAGAGTCCGAAGCTGTTCATGGGCAACTCCACACAGATGTCGGGCGGAGTGAGCCGCAGGGCCATCCGGGTGTTGTTCTGTATGGAGAGCCGTGCGATGCGCAAAGCCATATTCATGTAATTTTCCGAAAAATCGGTCTTGAGGAACGACAGCCGTGAGCGCAACGTGCGCTCGGCCTCGCTCGGTGCTTCCACCGGTTGTTTGAGATAGGCTGTGAAAGGTTCATCGTCGGGCGCACTCACGTTGACAGCCACCAGCAAATCGCCCTCATGGCGCACCACCCGGTCGAGCGGTAATGTGTTGTGTACACTCCCATCCACATAGATGTGTCCGTCATCGCTCACCGGTTTGAACACACAGGGAATGGAGATGGAACTGCGAATGGCTGTAGACAGCCGTCCCGAGCGGAACACATGCTCACGCCCGCCCACCACATCGGTGGCACAACAGCAGAAAGGGATGGGCAAGTCTTCTATCATGACATCACCGATAAGTGAATTGATGAGTTGCATGAGATGACGGCCACTGACAATATGGTCAAGCCCGAGCGACACATCCATGATGGAGACCATCTGCTTGCGGTCGAGATTGAGGATGCGGCATTTGAGTTCATCAAGCTGTCCGGCAGCATAGAGACCGCCAACAAGTGCCCCCATCGACGTACCGGCCACCGAAGTGATGTGGTAGCCGCGCTCCTCAAGCACCTCTATTGCTCCGATATGGGCAATGCCACGGGCTCCGCCGCCGCCCAGCACAAGGGCCACGTCTTTCCCCCGATGCCTGCCGGGAAACATACCTCTGATTGCTTCGATTATCTTTTTCATCGCGTCACTCTCAGCCTTACGGTCTCACAAAATTAGGAGTAAGGTGAGACAAATATACAAAGAAAAACGGAATTAGGGACCGAAGATGAGGAAGAATCATCTTTTTTTCGTATTTTTGCAGCAATCACTTCCATTCATGTCCATACCCATGAGAATATCGAAAATCAAATATTTCTTCAGTTTCGGAATGTGGAGAATGCAACCGGGCGACCATTCCACTCCCCTGCGTGTGGCGGCCGACCTGCTGCGCAAGGTGTATCTCTCGCTGCGCTTCTTTATCGGGCGGGGACACACCGACTACGCTCCGTCACTCAGTTTCAGCACCCTGCTTGCCATTGTCCCCGTGGTGGCGGCTGTCTTTGCCATTGCCAAGGGATTCGGTCTGGCCGGATATATCGAACAATGGCTGCACAAGGCGTTGACGAGTCAGCCGCAGGTGGTAGACTGGATCATCCAACTCTCCAACTCTTACCTCGACCATGCCAAAACGGGCGTGGTGATAGGCATAGGCATCTTGGTGATGCTCTACAGTGTGATGTCGCTCATCTACAACATCGAGTCGGCCTTCGACGACATTTGGCAAGTGAAGGAGAAACGCTCCTGGAATCGCGTGCTGCTCGACTATACCTCTATGCTCTTTCTCGCACCTGTCGTGCTCATCCTCATCTCGGGGGCCAACATCTTTGTCTACGGGGTCGTGGACAGTCTGCAAGGCTACCTGCTGCTGGGCAGAATCACCCGACTGCTCATCAAAGTATCGCCACTGGTGCTCACATCGGCTTTCTTCACGCTGCTCTATGTATTCATGCCCAACACCCGGGTGCGCTTCCGCAGTGCCGTGGGACCGGGTATTCTCGCCGGTGTGGCCATGACATTGCTGCAACTGTTCTACGTTCACAGCCAACTATTCCTGTCGAGCTACAGTGCCATCTACGGTTCTTTTGCTGCCCTACCCCTCTTCATGCTGTGGCTACTCATCTCGTGGTACATCTGCCTGTTCTGTGCCGAACTGTGCTACACCAACCAAAATCTGGACTACTACACCTATCTCGTGAATACGAACGACATCAGCCAGCACAACCGGCTGCTCATGGCAGCCGTGGTGATGGGGCACGTGTGCCGTCGATTTGCTGTAGGCGGTAAGCCTCACACGGCCCGCTCGCTAAAAGTGGCCACGGGCTATCCCATGCGTGTGGTGGCCGATTTGTTGGACGAGCTATGCCGGACGAACCTGCTCACCGTGAGCATGGGCCCCGACGGACAACGACAACCTTACTACCAACCGGCTGCAACACTGACCACAATGACCTTGGGAAGACTCACCAAAGAACTCGAAAACGCCCAGCAGGGTAACCTCAGACGCATGGACATAGAGCCCGAAAAGCAACTGGCTGCGGAGATACGCACACAAATTGACCGCTCACGGGGCGACTATCTGAAGGCACTTGACGGCGTGATGCTGAAAGACCTGCTCCCTCCGGAGCAGTAGTGGGGCCGGAGGCCCGCCTGCCCCTACCTATGACAACACACACAACGGGGAGACCTGCTTGCCATCGCAAGCGTGTCTCCCCGCTGTCGGTATTCGCCCGTTTCGCGTTATTTCACGCGCTTGAGGTCGTAGTTGAGTTTTGAAGCAGCCTCCTCGAGTTCGTCATTGACCATACGCAAGGTAGAGTCGTTCACAACGAGGAAGTATTCGGCATCGTTATCACCGAGCACAAACTTGTATGCAGTTTTCTTGGTGCCATCCACTTCTTTCTCGATTTTCTCGGCCTTGCCGGTGAAGCTTTCAGCCTTATCCTTGCCGTTTTCGGCTTCAAGGTAAGTACGGGTCATGCTGAAACCATTGGTGGTATCGTTGGCCAGTGCCACTTCGTAGCGGATGCCCGGGCCGTCGGCTGCAGGCACTTCACCCTGAAAGCGCAATGAATCCATCGTCTCCGTAGAATCTACATTGTCCATAGCTTCTGCGGTCTTACCCTTCTGTTGACAAGCAGTCATGGCTGCACAAGCAACCAACATCAATAATACTTTTTTCATAATTCTCTTTGTTTGGTTTATTATGGGCGCAAAGATAGAAAAGCTTTGCGACATAAGAACATAGTTGAGCGTTAAAAAACAATAAACAGGAAAAAACATAACCTGAAAACGACTGTATAAACAGTCCCAAAACGTTGTCTTCCAGCAATTAAGAAATCAAAAGCAACAAACGGCCAATCATCTTTCAAGGAAAAGGACAAACAAGCAGACGGGCCGGAAAGTTTACCGTCTATGGTCATGCCCACGTTTTAGAGAACTTCCAGACCACCGGCTATCAACCTGCCATCCCGCCTGCCTTTACCTGCCCGGCTGCTCCTCACTGTGCATTCACGCAATGCTCGCACTCAGCCTCACACAGGTCTTTGCGCCTGCAATAACGTTCGCACTGGATGGTGATGTCGTAACCGAGCAATGCTCCGAGAATAAAATCCTCTTCCGGGGTAAGGGCGCTTAATGGTCTCTTTACCAGATGCTGGATAGTGTCCATACAGGCCTTACGCCCGAAAAAGAGATTTATCCTGTCGTTGCCCACAGGCTGAACCAGATAGTCGATGCCCTGACTCTCGAGTTTCTTGATGGCTAAAGATTCATATCGCTTGTGAAAGGTGTAGAGCACCATTTGCCTCACACCTTTCTTATATTGATAGATCTGTTCGGAGAGCACACGGATGTCGGCCGGTATGAATTCAGTCTGCTGCATACATGTCATCATTTGGAGGGCTCAGAAGCCGGAGGCTGAGGTGCAGATACCCTTTCTCACAGCCGGAAAAAGCTTCTCCTCTCATGGATAGGGAATCCCATCTTCATGCCTTTCGGCACCTTCGCTCCTTCGCCCGTTGCAGAACCAGTAACGGTTCTTCTATAAGTGGTTAAGTGTTTACAGTTCGCTCTTGAAGCTATCGAGCCATGCGTCGATACGCTCGTCGGTCTTGTCGTCTTCGTTCACCTCGTCAAGAGCCAAACCAACGAATTTGCCATCCACCACAGCTTCGGAATCGTCGTAGGTGTAACCATCGGTGGACACGGCACCAACAAACTTCACACCCTTGTCGGCCAAGCCATTGTAGATTTCAGCCATGCCGCCACAGAAAGTATCGGAATAGCTCTCGGCATCACCGCAACCGAAGATGGCCACCGTCTTGCCGTTGAGATCGGCACCCTGAAGGGTCTTGAGACCGTCATACCAGTCGTCCTGCAACTCGCCTGCCCCCCAAGTGGATGTACCCAGCAACAGGTTTTGGCAATCGGCCACGTCTTCAGCTTTCAAGTTAGCCACATCGATGATGGCATCATCGCTCAGCCCGAGTTTGGCACCGATTCTTTTTGCAATATCCTCACACGTTCCGGTGGAAGATCCGTAGATAACACATGTCTTGTTCATAATTTCGTTTTTTTTAAAGTGATAGTTATAATTGTGGTTGCAAAGATAACACATCTCACAGAAACCTGCAATACCTAAAAATGATGGTATGGCCACTCACCATAAATGATGAGCACCCAACAAGTCATCCCTCTGCCAACAGAAAGGTAAAATACAAAAATACAAGAAAAAACGCTCCTTGAGATACAATCTATCAGAAAAAATGTTATCTTTATAGCGATCAAAGACTAAATGACATGAGAATATGAAAGGGGATTTTCTTAGACTATACGCTTTATGGGCCACGCTGCTGGTGTGCGCGACGATGACGGGCCAGCAGCTGAGAGAGGTGAGTGGTGTGGTGCGTGATGCGCAAACGGGCCACCGGCTGGCGGCCGTGAGTGTGTCGGCCGACCGGGGCGGAGCGGGCACAGTGACCAACGATGAGGGGGAGTTTGTCATCAAAGTGCCTCACGAGACCACAACGCTTTTCTTCCGCCATTTGGGTTATGCCACTGAACGGGCTCTACCGACCGGCGGCACAGTCAAAGTAAAAATGCGGCCGGAAGCTATCATGCTGAGCGAAATCGTCGTGGGCTCACCCCTTGATTTGCTTAGGGCTGCCATCAAGAAGATTCCACAAAATTATCCGGCACAACCTAATCTGATGCGGTGCTTCTATCGCGAAACCACTCGCCGGGGCCATCGCTACATCTATGTGGCCGAAGCCGTGGCGGAACTTTACAAATCGGCCTACACACAGGGGATTGCGGCCGACCGCGTGGCCATCGTCAAAGGGCGGAGACTGGTGAGTCCGAAACAGACCGACACGCTTGGGGCCAAGATTCAGGGCGGGCCCACAATGCCTATTTATTGCGATGTGGTGAAAAATCGCGACTACCTACTTTCGGAGCAGGAGATGGCACTCTACTCTTTTGCCATGGAGCTGCCCACGCACATTGACGGACGGCCGCAGATAGTCATCTCTTTCCACCCCAACAGAGTGATGCCCTACGCACTGTTCACAGGTCGCTACTTCATCGACCGCGAATCGCTGTCGCTCACGCGCATGGAGATTTCGCTCGACACGAGCGACAGACAGAAGGCTACAGCTTTCATGTTGCACAGTAAACCGGCAGGCGTGCGCTTCAAGCCGCGCGAACTCATCATCGAGGTGAATTACCGCACGGAGAACGGTTGCACACGCATGAGTTATGTGCGCAACTCATTCCAATTCAAATGTGACTGGAAACGCCGTCTCTTCTCCTCTTCCTACACGGTGGTTTCAGAGATGGTGGTCACCTCGGTTGACTCTACTGATGCGCGGCCCATTCGCGGCCGCAACTCTTTCAGCAGCCATGACTCCTACTACGACCATAAAGAATATTTCCGCGACGATGCTTTCTGGGGTGATTACAACATCATCGCACCCACCGAACGGTTGGAAAACGCTATCAACAAACTGGTCAAGAAGAACGAATAAACCGTCCCTTCAGAATGTCCGGCTTTTTCGCATCACATTTGCATTGAATCCTCTTTTTTAGTATCTTTGCACCAGCAAGGGAAGCACACACGTGTTTCCCTTCTTTATTCTCTAATGCCACTACCGGTTTCCCAACTCTGAAATGGTGTGACACTCGACCCAAACAGCATTGTAAAAAGGGTCGTTCGAGGTTGTCGTTCGGGCTCTTTCACCTTTTGAGTGTGGCTCTTTCGCATCACCGTCCGGGCCAAACTGCATTGAGAAGTCATTTTTCTGAACAGTTCAAAAGGCTATTGTCATTTTTCCAAACATTCTCTTGCAACTTGCATGTCAGGCTTTTTCACAACCTCGGTAAGTTTCATACTATATACCGGAAAACCGCCAACAAGGCAGTATTAAAGAGAAAAACAAAAAAAATGGAAACCGTGCAAAACGCTCGGTTTCCATTTCCAAATATAGTATGTCGGACAATGCCCACAACATGATCAGTCAAGCCACTTCACATAGCAGAAGTCCATACGATGAGGCAACTCCTTGTTCTTGGGATACATGCGCACACAAGAACGGAATGCACCGGCCTCGTCGGGTTCCACTTCGGCCTGGAATGTGAAGTTGTTGCCCTCACGGCCCACTACCTTAAACTCATGCACGGAATAGATCTCGTGATCGTCTTCGCTATGGTCGTTCTTGAGTGTCACCAGTTCAAGGCCCACTGCATCATCGAGCCCCTGCTCGTCAATGACATAAGTCACTTTATATTTCATACCGGTTTCACCGCCGTTATCAAGCAAACCTGCATCCTTGGACACCACATGTATGGCATCCCAACGCTCGGCTACTGTCTCCTTCCAAAGAGCTATCTCCTTGGCCAGACGGTTGTCCGAGGCAGCGAGTTTCTTGAAACGGGTGGCCTGACGGATGTAGAACTTGTCGTAATAGTCGTCGAGCTGGCGCTTCATTGTGTAGTGGGGGGCAATGGTGGCAATGGAGTTCTTCACCACCTTGAGCCAGTCTGCGCTGTAGCCCTTCTTGTTCTTGGCATAGTAGAGCGGAATAATCTCGTTTTCAAGCATCCCATAGATGGTGGCCGCATCAAGCTGGTCTTGATACCCTTGATTCTCGTAGGTGCGCTTCTGAGGCAGAGCCCAGCCGGCACCCTTGCGATAGCCTTCCACCCACCAGCCGTCGAGCACGGAGAGATTGACCACACCATTCATCTCGGCTTTCTCACCGGATGTACCGCTGGCTTCAAGCGGACGGGTCGGGGTGTTCATCCAAATATCTACACCAGACACCAGACGACGGGCAAGCTGCATGTCGTAATCTTCCAAGAAGATGATCTTGCCAAGGAACTCAGGCCGCTGGCTGATCTCGAAGATCTTCTTGATGAGTCCCTGACCGGCACCATCAGCGGGATGGGCCTTGCCGGAGAAGAAGAAGAGCACGGGATGCTCGGGGTCGTTGACAATCTTAGCCAGACGATCAATGTCGGTAAAGAGCAGATGGGCACGCTTGTAGGTGGCAAACCGACGACAGAAACCAATCATCAGAGCATTGGGGTTGATGCGTTCAAGCAGCGAAACCACACGTGAGGGGTCACCTTGATTCTTGAGCCAGTTTTCCGTAAACTTCTCGCGGATATAGTCGACGAGTTTCTTCTTCAACGCCATGCGGGTGTTCCAGATTTCCTCATCGGCCACATTATAGATGCCGTGCCAGATGTTTTCGTTACTCTGGTCGCTCATAAACGAGGCATCGAAATACTTATCGTAAACCTTGCGCCACTCCGTAGCAGTCCATGTGGGGAAATGTACGCCATTGGTCACATAGCCTACGTGATTCTCCTCCGGATAATAGCCACGCCAAATGGGGGCAAACATCTTCTGACTCACCCACCCATGGAGCTTGCTCACACCATTGACTTCTTGACAGGTATTGCAGGCAAAGGTTGACATACAGAAACGCTCTCCGTGGTCGTCTGGATTCTGGCGTCCCATACCGATAAACTCGTCCCAAGAGATGCCAAGTTTGGCGGGATAACCGCCCATGTACTTGCCGAAAAGGGCTTCATCGAAATAGTCATGACCGGCCGGAACGGGAGTGTGGACGGTGTAGAGCGAAGAGGCTTTCACGAGTTCGAGCGACTGATTGAAAGTGAGCCCGGAATCAATGTAATCACACAAGCGTTGGAGATTGCACAAAGCGGCATGGCCTTCGTTGCAGTGATAAATTTGCTTAGTGATGCCGAGCTTCTTCAAGGCAAGAATACCGCCAATACCGAGCAAGATCTCTTGCTTCAGACGATTCTCCCAGTCACCGCCATAAAGGCTGTGGGTTATGGGCTTGTCAAACTCGGAATTCATATCGTTGTCGGTATCGAGTAGGTAGAGTTTGATGCGCCCCACATTCACCTGCCATATATAGGCATGCACCTGATAGTTCATGTAAGGCACGTCGACAACCATAGGATTGCCCTGCTCGTCAAGCACGCGCTCAATAGGCAGCGAATTGAAGTTCTGTGCCTCATATTTGGCTATCTGCTGACCGTCCATGCTGAGCGACTGTGTGAAGTAGCCGTAACGATAGAGGAAACCTACGGCGCAAAAGTCGACATTGCTGTCGGAAGCCTCTTTCAGATAGTCGCCGGCAAGCATACCCAGACCACCGGAATAGATTTTCAGCACCTGATTGAGGCCATACTCCATGCAGAAGTAAGCCACGCTGGGACGTTTGCTGTCGGGCTTCACATCCATGTACTTGCGGAACTTGGCGTATACGTCTTTCACGCATTTCATGGTAGCCTTATCCTTCACAATGGCCTCCTTGCGTTCGTAGCTAAGACGCTCGAGCAGCAACACAGGGTTGTGCCCCACCTTCTCATAAAGGTCGGCATCAAGGCTCATAAACATGTTGCGTGCTTCGTAGTTCCACGCCCACCACATGTTATGTGCCAACTCATCAAGACATTTCAGTTCCTCTGGGAGTCTTGATTTGATCGCCAGTTCTTTCCATTGCGGAGCATTGGCATAATCAGCTTTAATTTTCATAACTTTTGATACTAAAATATTCTATTTTTACTAAATCAGTTCATTCTCGTTGCTGCCCTCCGCAAAGCGAAATCATAGGCATCGTAATAATTCTTGATGAAGTCACTCCATAGTGCCTTCTTGGACAGCTTCTCGGCATTGCTTCGGGCTTTCTTCACCTCGGCATCGCTGAAGGCCGAATACTTGGCGACGGTATCCTTGATGGCATCAGCCACTTCCGAATAGTTATAGTCGGTGCGGTGGATGACCTTCACCCCGTCTTCTATCTCGCTGTAACCTCCTTTCACACTATTGGCCCAAAGTCCGAAACCGGCAAGGTCGGTCGTGATGCAAGGCACCTTGAAAGCAATCGACTCAAGTGGTGTGTAGCCCCACGGCTCATAGTAGGAAGGATAGATGCAGAGGTCGTTACCCAACACCACATCATAGTATGACATCTTCATGATGCCGTCCTCGTCTGTCAGGTAACAAGGCATGAAGATCAATTTCACGCGGGAGGCTACCTCATTACGCATATCAAGATACTTCAACATGCTCAAAACATTGTCCTGACTCATGTTGTGCAACCAGTGGGTGATCTCCGGCACAGCAAGCGGAGTGTCATATTTCAACCCACTATCCAACCGTTCCTGCAAGTCTTGGCGCGGTTCTCCCACCCAACCGGGCACTTCTATAAAAGCGATGACATTCTTCTTCAAGTTACCGTCTCGCTTCAACCGGTTCATGGCTTCAATATAGACATCCACTCCCTTGTTTCTAAATTCATAACGTCCACTGGTTGATACAAGCAACGTGTCATCACCAAAATCTGTGCCCATTAGGGCATTGGCCACTTTCAACAGGCGTTCGCGAGCCAATTTACGTTTTTTGATAAACAAGCTGCCCTTGGGCACAAAATTGTTTTCGAAGCCATTGGGCAACACAAAATCAACCGGTTTGTCAAGCAATTCTTTGCATTCGTTGGCCGTAATATCGCTCACCGTAGTGAAACAATCTACATTCCAAGCCGTCTGTTTCTCAATGGAGTGCTTGCTTTGCATGTTCAATTCACCGGCCATCTGGTCACCATTGTAGGCAAAAAGATAGTCGTAAAGCGGCTTGTTATTGCCGGCAATGCTGCGACCGATGCTTGTGGCATGGGTTGTAAAGATTGTAGCTATTTGGGGAACGGCATGACGAATGTACAGCAGACCAAGTCCTGTCATCCACTCATTGCCATGATAGATCACACGCTTGTCTGCACCAAGATAATAGTTGTAGAAACTTTCCACAACTTTCCCCGCTGCGTAAGAAAACATAGAGGCTTCGTCATAATCGCCATAAGCATGGAGACTATCTATTTGAAAAAGTTCCCAGAACTCACCATAAATCTCGTTTTTATGAGCATAAAAAGGAGAAAAATCAACTAACAGTGAAATAGGCTGACCGGGGACATCCCATCTGCCGGTCTTGACAACAAGTCCTTCCTTTGCTGCTTTGATTTTCCAATCGGCAAAGAGACTATCGTCTTCCTTAAAGTAGGGACATGCTTTGTCACCCCAACAATCCGGACCTATAAACAATATCCGATCCGTCATCGCGTCTTGCAGAACCTTTGCTCTGGTGGACAAAACCGTATATATCCCCCCTACTTTGTTACAAACTTCCCAACTGGATTCAAAAATGTAATCCGGGAATAACTTTTCTTTAACCATAAAAACACTTAAACCACGGCAAAGATAATATAAAAATAACAAAACACCAACTTTATACAACTTAAAATACGAAAAACCAGCAATTTATTGATGCAAAAAAATTATCTTTGCAATAACAAAAAGATTTTATGATATGTACAAGTTGATATTAAGCATTTTATCCATTGCTCTTTCACTAACTGCTCATGCACAAAGCCTCCAAGATTCAACCATCTATAAAGGCTATTTATACAACAGTGAATATGAAGTCTATCTAAACATCGACTTCTATAACAATTTGGCCATTCCCAACCAAGAGGTCTACGGGAAATTACCCGGTTACTTTGGCGACATCCATGATGGGCGTAAATGGCTTATTGTCTCAGCAAAAATCATCCCCCCCTCTAAAAAAAAGCTATCTGCCAACACCTCTACCTTTCAAGCCTCCCTTGATATCATCAATGATTATGGCAGCGAAGACCTCACCGCCACCTTAACTTATAATAGCATCGATAAGACTTATATCCTAACTCAAATTCAAGGCAGTAATATCAAAATAGCCCGTAATCGGAAATGGATTAAAATGCCAAAGATTCTGGTATTCAAACGCCAATAATAACATCTTTTAAACATCTCTTTACTTCTCGTAACTATCCAGTGGTACGGCATGCCCCATTTTCAAACCCCGAATAAGGCTTGGATCGCAGCATACGGAGTTTGGTTGTGTTTCTTGGGGCACTTGCCGGTTGACTTACTTTCCATAAATAATTGTGGAAATGTTTGGTTAAACGGCAAAAAAGCAGTACTTTTGCATTTGCTTATATTAATTTGGCAATATTGGTTCCGTAGCTCAGCTGGATAGAGCAACAGCCTTCTAAGCTGTGGGTCTTGGGTTCGAATCCCAACGGAATCACGGGAAGGGACACCGAAAAAGGTGTCCCTTGTTGTTGATAATCAGTTGATTATAATTTTAGGGTGATAACGAAGTTTTATGCGTGGGTAGATTTTTATGCCACAATATTTGTCGTTATTTACCGTTATTTCGTAAGCATCCCATTATAGCTCAGTAGAAAAGAGATTGGGAAATTTCCTTAGTTAATACGCCAGTTCGTGAAGAGAATGCAACTAAAGAGTCTGCGAGATAATAAACCAAACCAAGGAAAAAAGTAAGGGAAAACTTACTTGTATTTATCTATCAGCCCTTGTGCTCGGCTGTCACCAAGCGATTTGGCTTTTTCGAGGTTTGCCAACCCTTCAGCTTTGAGTTTCTTCTGTATCTGTGCCAGCCCGAGGAAGATGTATCCATCGGGATATTGTGGTGCCAGTTCGACGCAACGGGTGGCAGCGAATACTGCTTCATCAAGTTTATTCACGCGCAGATTCATCGAGGCCAATTCCACCCAATAAGTAGGTTCCTTGGGGGCAAGAACACAAGCGTGGGCAATATCGTTGAGGGCCTGTTGGTACATGCGTATTTTGTTCTCGCACTGATAGCGGGTATAATAGAACTCAGCAGGGGCCGTGCCATAGAACACGGTCATGATCGTATCGTAGAGATTGTAATCGCGCATGGCATCACGGTATTTGCCATCGGCATCGAGAGCTTTGCCGCGGGCGAGAATATAGGGTGCTCCCATCTGTGTCTTTCCACTTACATTGACAGCACTGTCGATCAGGGCAATGATTTCTGACGTGCCGGCTTTCAAATTGGCCTTGGCTTGCGCAGCCTCGAAAAAGACTTCACCATTGCGAAGACCCGACTTGGCGAGTGCCATAAACTGGTCGTAAGCTGATTGATAGTCGCCTTTCATGAAAGTGATTTGGGCCTGAAGATGCCGATAGATGGGCAGTGGATTGGCAGCATAGGCAGCTTGAGCCTCAGCCATAGCCTTATCCAGAGTCCACGCTTCAAAGGTCTTTCCGCTCTGACTGTAAGCCAAATAGCGATAGATGAGGTCAGCATAGTTGTAGTGGGCTTCATCTTTGAGAGCCGCTTTGGCGATACCGAGTTCCATATAGTGGGCTGCTTCGGCAAAGTCACCTGCGCGGAAAGCAATGTCAGCACGTTCTTTGTAACCATCAGCAGCCGCAGGAAACTTGACCATAAATTCATCAGCGTATTTACGGATCACATCATCCCCAAACTTGCTCTTGGCCAACACCAATGTCATGCGGGCATCTTCTTCTTTGGAAGGCAAAGCCGTGCGAATGACCGTCTGTTTCAGGGCCGGGTCGAGATTTGACATTCCATTCACTTTCAAGTCGTTGATAAAGAGAATATCGGCAGCCGATACATCGCTGTTACCCGCCAAATGGCGCAGCAACCCCATTACCTCACCTTTGGCATTGACAAAAGGGCAACCGATAGCATTATCAGGAGCATTGTAATTGAACACATAATAGGCATACTTGTCCATAAACTTTTCCTCCTTAGCTATCTTGACCGATTGGGCATCGGTTTTGCCTTTGGCATAATTCACCAACCACACTTGCGCACCCTGCATCACAGTGGTGCGGGCTATTGGGGCAGCCGGTGTAGTACCCGTCACGCGAAATTTAGCCACATCATAGAGTTCGTTGCCTCCAAGAAGACAGTCCACATCATAGCTCTTGCCCGCAGCATCTATCACCGTAGCCTTAGCCGCTCCCACGAAAGGAGCGAAAGTACTTACAGCCGTACCATCGGTGGCGATAAACACACCGTGGGTGGAAGACAGCAGAGATCCATCGGCCTTGAAAGTGGTGAGTGTAAATACAGCTTTGGAAGCCTTCTGCACGGCTGCCGGTTGGGCTTTAACCATGCCCGGTAACAGTGCCAAGCAAAACAACCACAACATTATCAAAAAGGGTGTATGGAAAATCTGTTTGAAAGTTTTCATCTGTTCCACGTGGGGCAGTGCCTCCCATGAAGTGGGTGTATGGAAAATCTGTTTGAAAGTTTTCATCTGTTCGTCTTACATAAAATCATATTTCTTATTTAAATCCACAGCACAAGTGCCATATCAAAATCATTCTACTTATCAAGTTTGAGCAACTGCCGGGCATTTTCCATAGCAGCCACCGTCACATCAGAACCGCTCAGCATCTGAGCTATCTCCGTGACGCGCTCTTCCGTAGTAAGCATACGCATGTGGCTCAAGGTGCCTTGCGCTGTTTCTTCTTTCGATACCTTGTAGTGGGTAGTTCCAAGAGCGGCTATTTGCGGCAAGTGGGTGATGGAAAGCACCTGACGATGACTATCCCCCATCTCCTGCATGATTTGCGCCATCTTTTCGGCCACACGCCCACTCACCCCAGTGTCTATTTCATCGAATATGATGGTCGGGAGTTTCACCGTCCCACTGACCATGGCTTTCAATGAAAGCATCACACGGGCAATCTCACCTCCCGAAGCCACCTGTTGCACCGGCTGTAATGCCGTACTCTTGTTGGCACTGAAAAGAAAAGCCACCTTATCGCCCCCCGTCGGGGAGAGCTCCCGCCTTTCTATCTGCACCTCAAAACGCACATTAGGGATGCCTAACGGCACCAACCGACGCAGCATCTCAGCCTCCACCTTGCGAGCTGCCGTGGTACGCAAAGCCGTGAGTCGGGCAGCACACTCTTCACAAACTCCTCTGTCAGCCGCCAAACGTGCCTCAAGTTCGTCGATACGCTCACTGCCCAATTCTACATTATCAAGTTCGTTTTTCAATTCTCCCTGCATTGCGAGCAATTCTGCTACAGTGCTCACATGGAATTTCTGCTGAAGCGAATAGATAGCATCGAGACGCGAGTTGATGGCATCAAGACGGGTCGGGTCGAAATCAACAGCCTCTGTAGCACTGCTTACCTCCGCAGAAATATCTTTCAGTTCGATGAGAGACGAGTCGAGTCTCTCGGCCAACTCGCGCACTTTAGGGTACACTTCCTCTATGTCGTGCAAACTTCTGACTGCCTGCTTGATGCTACCCACGACACTACCATCGTCACCATTGAGGCGGCTGTCAGCCTCAAACAATGCAGTCTTAATCTCCTCGGCATGGGCCAATGTCTCTCCCTCCTGTTCGAGCTCTTCCTGCTCCCCTTCTTCAAGAGCGGCCTTGGCCAACTCATTGTATTGGAAACGGAGGAATTCCTCATTGGTTCGCGCCTCTTCTATCTGCCGTTTGAGAGCATCCAGCTCCGTTTCAGTCTTGCGATAGCGAGCATAGGCCGTATGGTAATCATCCAACGCCTTGCCGTCGGCAGCAATGATGTCGACCACATTGAGTTGGAAATCTTCTTTTTGCAAGAGCAGATTCTGGTGCTGTGAGTGTATATCTACAAGCTGTTCGCCCAGTTCGCGCATAAGGGAAAGTGACACCGGCGTGTCGTTGATGAACGCACGACTCTTACCGGCGGCAGACAGTTCGCGTCGGATGATGGTATCGGCTAAGTCCTCATCAATGTCATTACAGGAGAAAAAATCCCCCATGGCATAGTTGGTAAGGTCAAAGTGAGCCTCAATGACACAACGGTCGGCCTCTGCCCTCACAGCCTTAGAGCCGGCCCTATTGCCCAGCAACAAACCGATGGCTCCAAGGATAATGCTCTTTCCCGCCCCCGTCTCGCCCGTGATAACCGAAAAGCCCGGCCCGAAATCGATGCGTTCTTCGTCAATGAGCGTAAAATTTTTGATGTATAGTTGTTTCAGCATCTTCTATTGTTTGATTTTATCCCAAGCTGCGTTTTGGCTTGCATTGATGGAAAAAAGAATCTCATAGACACTCTCCTTCTCCTTTTGCGTGCCCTTACCTTGATAGATATTGGCCAGTTCGTCTTTTTTATAGTCTGTCCATATCTGTGGCAACAGACTCAGCGGCTTGTCCTCATGTGATTTCTTGAGATGGCTCTCTATGGCCGTGGTAATTTCCGTGCGTCCCCGCTCGGCATTGTTAGCCATCTCGTCAAGCCCCTTCCGATAATAGTCATATTGCAGTTGGCGGAAAGGGGCCATCGCCCCATCAAGGTAATCACTGATAATGGCATAACGATTGCGATCATTTTCAAAAGCCTTCCACCCCGGATAGCCCAAGTCTTGGGCATTGTTGGTAAGGTTAAGGCAACGCTGGAGCACATCTTCACCGCCCCGTGGAGCAAATGAATCAAGGTCAAGACCAATGATGAGATAAGCGTAGTAAGCGAAAAGTGCCGTGAGTTGGTTGTCGATCACCTCCTCATTGAAATTGAGCTGGTCGAACTGTGTAAAGGTGAAGTCGAAATTGTCATCCGTATTATTATATAAGGTGGAAGTGTAGGCAGAGTTGTAGACCGGACGGTTGGCTTGGACGAGTGCCTTGCAGGAAAATTTATTGGAGCTCTTGTCATATTTGGTCACCGTGATGTTGAAGTTACACACGATGCGCTCATTCTTCCCGAATTGCAAGTGAGTCCACTGCCGTTCGTTAACAAACTGCTCAAGTGTATGTTGCAGATTGTCGAACACCGAGGCGTCCGTACCCTCTATCTGGGCATGGTTGACTGTGATTTTAGCCTGCAACTCCTGGGCATCAGCCGTTGCAGGAGCCACAAAACTCATAGCTATCCATAGCAAAACGATGCAAGATTTCAGTTTATTCATTCCCTATTCTTTATCCTACAAACAAGCATATCCGACTTTTGCCCCCTGGTTCAGAAGATAGCAGACAACTCATCTACAATGTCACGGGCCACCTCTCGTTTCGGTTTCTTGTCGTATTCCTTCTGCCCCCCGGCCGAAACGATCGTGATTCGGTTGTCATCGGTACGAAAAGTCGTACCCGCATTGCGCGTTGAGTTGAGTACGACGAAATCGGCATTTTTGCTTTTCAGTTTCCGTCGGGCATTAGCTTCTTCGTCATTCGTTTCAAGCGCAAAAGCCACGAGGCGCTGTGCGGGGGTCTTCATGCGCCCTAAAGCAGCCGCAATGTCATGGGTGGGCACCAACCGAAGCATCATGTCTTCCTTGCCACGTTTTATCTTATGCATAGCCACGGCTGTCGGTCTGAAGTCGGCCACAGCAGCACAAAGTATGGCTGCATCGGCCTCGGGAAAAACCTTGACAGCCGCGCCATACATCTCTTCGCAACTCTCCACGTCGATACGCCGGATGCCTTCGCTACATGTGAGAGCCACCGGGCCGGCTATGAGTGTCACCCTTGCACCACGCCGCAAACACTCTTCGGCCAAGGCAAAGCCCATTTTCCCCGACGAATAGTTGCCGATGAAGCGCACAGGATCGATCTTCTCGTAAGTAGGTCCAGCCGTGATGAGTACACAGCGACCTTTAAGGCTGAGCTCACAGCCCTCTGTCTCATTCTCCGTGACAGCAGGATTTACGCTCTCCATTCCACCGCCACCATCACGGTCGCCACTCTCGAAAAAGCCGTCAAGCACTTCCACGATGCGCTCTGGCTCTTCCATGCGGCCTTTGCCTTCGAGCCCGCTGGCCAAAAAGCCCTCGGAAGGTTCTATAAAATGGTTTCCAAACGACCGCAGTCTGGCAATATTGCCCTGTGTGGAAGGGTGGCGATACATGTCGAGATCCATAGCCGGAGCGATGAACACAGGAGCCTTCATAGAGAGATAGGTGGTGACAAGCATATTGTCGGCCACCCCGCCGGCCATCTTTCCAAGTGTTGCAGCCGTACAGGGTGCGATGATCATGACATCGGCCCACAACCCGAGTTCCACATGAGAGTGCCATGTGCCGTCGCGCTGCGAAAAAAACTCGCTTATCACCGGCTTGCGCGTCAAGGCCGAGAGGGTGATAGGGGTAACAAACTCCTTGCCTGCAGGAGTGATAACCACCTGCACTTCCGCCCCCCGGCGTATAAGGCTGCGAATGAGAAGACAGGCTTTATAGGCAGCGATAGAACCGGTGATGCCGAGAACAATTTTCTTTCCTTCAAGCATTTATTTGTTATTGAATTCGCGCAAACGAATACGGGTGAGCACCTGCTTGGTGTTGAACGTGAAGTCGGAACTCAGCATCCAAGAGAAATATCCCGGGTCACGACGCAGCACTTCAGCCACATCCCATCCCTTATATTTGCCGAAGTTGAACACCTCATGCCGACGCGGGTTTCCGTCCTTGTCAGTCAGCGTGTTTCCCTGCGCATCGGTAAGGTCTTTCCAGATGATACGACCCGCGAAATCTACATTGTCATTGTTTTTGGAAAACTCGGCCAACTCGTCCATATCGTTATGGAGCACACGGTCGGGTTCTTCCTGCACACCGGGTGCATATTTGTCCAATTCGCCCATGAGTACACGATAGGTGGCCTCGGTGTCCTGATCGGCCCGATGGGCCTCAAAGTCTTCCTCCATCTTGCGCCCCGTGTAAAACTTGTAGGCAGCAGCCAGGTTGCGGCGTTCCATCTTGTGAAAAATGGCCTGTGCGTCAATGAGTCGACACTTACCGAAATCGAAATCGATGCCTGCCCGCAAAAACTCCTCAGCCAACATAGGAATATCGAAGTGGTTGGAGTTGAAGCCGGCAAAATCGCAGCCCTTGAACTCCTCAGCCAACCGCGGAGCCAGTTCTTTGAAAGCAGGACGGTCTTTCACGTCATCATCGGAAATTCCCGTGAGAGCCGTTATCTCCGGCGCGATGGGTTTACCGGGATTGATGATTTCGTTGCCACGCAATTCCGTCCCGTCAGGGCACACTTTAATATACGACAACTGTATGACCCTGTCGTTGACCAAATCAAGACCGGTAGTCTCAAGGTCAAACACGACAAGGGGTTTGGTGAGATTAAGTTTCATTCTTTCGTTTTAGTCATTACGCGATTGTCTCTCCCACCCCTCCGATCCGGACAGAGAAGGAGAGACAATCGTTTTTCTTGTTTAGTCATTCAAGAGCATAGGCATGAGCAGCATGAGCACATCCTCGTTTTCGGGTTGCTGCGAGGGCATCACGGTGCCGGCCCGACTGGGATCAGCCAACTCTATCACCACCTCGTCGCTCTCAAGACTGCTCAGTATCTCTTGCATGGAGCCTCCCTTAAAGCCAATACTCATCGGCTGCCCACTGTACTCGCAGGTCACCTGCTCCTTGGCCGATGTAGCAAAATCGATATCCTCTCCGGAGAGTTCCATCCGTCCACTTTCCACATGGAAGCGCACCAACTGACTGCTCTCGCTGGCAAATGGCAACACACGGCGCAGAGCTCCCAACAGGGCACGACGGTCAATGGTGACACGATTGGGATTGTCTTGCGGAATCACAGAGTTGTAGTTGGGATAGCGTCCTTCTATCAACCGACAGTAGAGAACACCGTCGGAGAAACGCATCTCCGCACTACGGTCATTGAACTTGACGATTACCTCCCCACCGTCCTTGCTCAGCACGTTCTTCAACAGCGATGCCGGCTTCTTGGGCAGAATGAACGCAGCGGGAGTTTCACTCTTGATATTGAAATTCTTGTTGCGCACGAGCTTATGCCCGTCGCTGGCCACAATGGCCAGAGCATCGGGTGTAAGATCGAAATAAATGCCGTTCATCACAGGGCGCAACTCATCCTGCGCCGTGGCAAAAAGCGAACGCGAGATATTGTCCACCAGCACAGCAGCGTCCATTGTCATAGTCGTGGCTCCGTCTTCCACCGGTTGCATACGGGGATACTCCTCGGCATTCTGGGCCGTGAAGTTGTAGAGACCGTTCTGATAGACTATCTTGATAGCAAAGCTCTGCGTGTCGATGTCGAAATTGAGGGGCTGCTCCGGCAGTTCCTTCACGGCATCGAGAATAGTGCGGTTGGGCACGGCAAATTCGCCCTCACCCTCGCAGCTGTCAAGTTCCAGTGCGCTCTGCATCACGTTTTCACCGTCACCGGCTGTGATGAGAAGGCGGCTGTTCTCCACCTGAAACAGGAAGCAGTCCAAAATGGGCAGCGCATTTTTGCTGTTGATGACACGAGCAAGCGTGTTAAGACGGCTGCTCAGAGCTGTGCTTGATAATGTAAATCTCATTAGTATTTATTTTAAATGTTTTGTTTCTTTACTTTTTCCATCGTTCTTTCCCCATAGGAAATATAGGCTACAAAAATACGAAAATAGTCTCGGAATACAAAAAAAAGTGCGGGAAAGTTTTTCTTTTTAGAAGTATTTTAGTAATTTCGCAAACTGAAAGAAATATTTATAATACGGAAACGAATAATATGGAATTACAAGGAAGAGTTATCGCAGTATTGCCCGAGCGCAGCGGCACATCAGCGCGTGGCGAGTGGAAGTCGCAGTCGTTTGTCATTGAGACCCACGAGCAGTATCCGCGCAAGATGGTGTTCGATGTGTTCGGCACCGACCGTCTGGCTCAGTTCAATATCAAAAGTGGCGAGGAAATCACGGTGTCGTTTGACATTGATGCCCATGAGTATAATGGCCGCTGGTTCAACAACATTCGTGCATGGAATGTACAGCACATCGATCCGGCAGCTGCCCAAGCCGGTGCCACAGGGCCTCAGCCCATGGCCGGTGGTGCTCCGTTCGGTGCCCCTGCCGAAGGCGCACAGGCTCCGTTCCCACCCGCTCCCGCAGCCGGAGATGGCAACAGTGCCGACGACCTGCCTTTCTAAGCGGTATTTTTCCCTTACACACATACAAGACAGCAACACCGGCATACCGCCTCATGACGAGGTGGTATGCCGGTGTTGTTGTTTGAAAAATCTCCCCAAGCCTCTCCTTAAGAGGAAAGTGTCTCGCGAGACAAAGGTAGCTAAGTAGAGAGGCTGAACAAAGGAACAATCCCATATATAGCGAAACTTACCAAGATTGAGAAAAAGAATTACACAGGAGTTTTCCACGCCCTTCGATCCAGCCCATCCCATCTGCCTCATTCGCCCCATCTGTCCCATCAATTTCCTCACTAAGTCCAAACGATATTGCAAAAGAGCCACACTTGAAAGCTCATCCGGCCCAACAGAGAAGCTCGAAGAGCCCCTTTCGCAAAATCATTCGGGCCTATTTGCCCCCACAATAAGAAGGAAAGTCCCCTTCAAGAGGGGTGGAAACTAAAAAAGGGAACGCCACCGCGCTCCCTTTGCTTATGCAAAGATACTACCCAAAAAGTAAAAATGCAAATCAACAACGAAAAAACGCGACACTCGCCACAGGCTGTCTACATGGCAGTAACAAGTCGCAGGCTATCGGCTTTGGTGCGGGCCTTGAGCCATCGATGCAGCCGTATGCGTTCTGCCGGCACCAATCGCGAGCGGCTGTTTACCAGTGCAATGATATAACGGCGCGACACAGCCGTGTCAGTACGAACCTCGGTAGCGTTGGAAAGGCTCACCGCCGTCACCGAAGGAAACACGGCCTTCACCTCCGGACCTATCTCCTTACCAAGCGTCTCATAATGGGTGTATTGCGCCAAATGGTCTGCAAGTTGGTTAAGCTGTTCTGACTGTTCTATGAGTTTTTGGGTTTTGGCCTCACTCGACAGCGTGGCGCTGCTGAGTTCGCGGTTGAGCAGCAACACGCTGTCAGAATGTGAACCTTGTATCACATTAAGTTTGTAATCGCCAAGTTTGTATTCTTCCAAAAGTTTTCGGGCACGGGTCACATCGGCCCGACCTATAGTCTTGCCCACAGCCACCACATTGAGCGTTTTGTTGGCGGCATCACAGCTTTGCGAAATGATTTGAGTACCCTTGAAGGCCAACTCGTTTTTGACAAACCTGCGCACATTGTTGTCAAGCACACTCTGCCTGATGATTTGCACTGTCATGTAGGTGGCAGGCAGCATCGTCACCACCACGATACCCACGATGTAGCGATTTACCGTTGTCAGGCGCGTGGCATCAACAAACGTTTTGCGATGAAAACGCAACATGCGCACACCTGCGAACGTGGCCAGAGCTATGAATACGGTGTTGATGAAAAACAGGTAGAAAGCACCGAAGAAATAGGAAAAATTGCCCACGGCCAACCCATAACCTGCCGTGCAGAGCGGTGGCATGAGAGCCGTCGCAATGGCCACACCGGGAATCACATTGCCCTTCCCCTTTGTGGAAAGGGCTAGAATGCCGGCAGCACCACCACAAAGCGCTATCAACACATCGTAAAGCGTGGGCGATGTGCGCGCCAAAAGTTCGGACTGTGCCTCTGTGAGCGGTGTGATGGTGAAATAGACGGTGGCGGTGAGCACGCTGATGACTGTAGCCACCAGATAGTTTTTGATAGATCGCTTGAGCAAGCGCAAATCACTGATACCCACAGCAAGGCCCATGCCGATAATGGGGCCCATGAGCGGCGAGATGAGCATGGCGCCGATAATCACAGCCGTGGAATTGACATTCAAACCGAGCGAGGCTATGAATATGGCGAAGATGAGAACCCACAGATTGGAACCGTGAAACACGACTCCGCTGCTGATCTGGCTGATGGTCTCCTCTTCATTTTCTTTGTCGGGCAGGGCATTGAAATATCCTTTCACCACTTGCCATAGGTTTTGGTCTTGTTGTGTCATTAGTCAATGTATGAATGATCATGAAAATTACGAGACAGGCAGCTACAAAAGTTCTCGTCCGATTGCTTGATTGCCGCCTGTTTCTGTTACAAAGATAGCATTTTTTAAGAATATAACAGCGCAAAATGTGCTACAAAATACATTTCAGGCTGTAACCGACATGGAAAAACAACACCTGCTTTCTGTCTCCAATCATACTCCTTATGCAGAGAATGTGTACACTCGTAGTCGCTGAGCGTCCCTACTTCTTATGACTCGAAACTTTAGTCACAGTCTCGGAACACGCACCACGCACGTCCGGCATGAAAAGAGAACAACTGCAACGGAAATGTGTGAAAACGCTTTTATAGAATCAAAGTATCTGTAACGGACTGTTGCCCGTTCTCATCCTCATTATCACGTGGATAAGAGACCTGTTTCGGACACGTTTCCTCATGGACTATGTAGTGGCTGTAGCTCTCTACGACGGCTTGACCAGCAACCAGAGAATCATTGTCAAACAGGGTGGTTCGACCGTGTCTGCACTATTGGCCAGTTTCGTGGCCGACTAAACATGAACAATGGCCATTCGCCATAGTTTACTTGCAAGTTTTTTGCAAGCTTTCTTGTGAAAGCTTGTTCAAAACAGTATGAAAACATACAATATTACGTAAAAAAGAAAAGGGGCTTACAAGCGGATTTTCACTTGTAAGCCCCGTGTTTATGCGGAAAGAGGGGGATTCGAACCCCCGAAACGCTTTAGGCGTTTACACGCTTTCCAGGCGTGCCTCTTCAACCACTCGAGCACCTTTCCAAAGAGCTAAAATGCGAAGCCTTTCGGTTTGCGAGTGCAAAAGTATCTAAAAATAAGGAGAAACCGATATTTCGGAAATGTTTTTAAAATTCTTTAACCTTTGGAAATATACGGGCCACATTCTCGTTGGTAATGCGGGCCACCTCCGCTTCGCTCACGCCATAAGCAGCAGCCAAGGTGCGGGCCACTTCTACAATGAAGGAACTCTCGTTGCGCTTGCCCCGATGGGGCACAGGGGCCATGTAGGGGCTGTCGGTTTCGAGCACGATGCGCGAAAGGGGCACCACTGCCGGCAGGTCTTCCCGCAGATGACTACTCTTAAAAGTGGAGACACCGCCGATGCCAAGCACGAAACGGGGAAGGCGGAGAAACTCAAGGGCCTCTTGCCGGTTGCCCGTGAAGCAATGGAACACACCACCGGGCAGGTCGTCGGCATACTTGCGGAGTATGTGCAATAACTCGTTTTGGGCCTTACGGCAGTGTATCATCAAGGGCAATCGAGTCTCCACCGACCACTTCACCTGTTCCTCAAAAGCCTCTAATTGTTCTTGTTCAAACTCCCGGCTCCAATAGAAGTCAAGTCCGCATTCGCCCACAGCGATGAACCGTCGCCCCTCAGGACCCATAAGGCGGGCTTTCATCGCAGCCAGCACCTCGCGGAAATCGGCTCTCACTTCCTCGGGTTGTAACCCTATCATAGGGTAAGCGTAACCGGGATAGGCCTCACAAACGGCAAGCAAGGCATCGACCGAAGGCAGGTCGACAGCCGGAACAAACACCTTCTCCACCCCAGCCTCACGGGCCCGGGCCATCACTTCGGGAAGATCGGCATGGAAATCTTCCACGTCGAGATGGGCATGTGTATCTATCATCATCTTTGCTTAATAGTCATGGGGTTCATGGCGGCGGTAATAGTAGACCACGCCAAACTTGCGGCACGCGGCAAACCTGCGCTCGGGCGGTTCGCTCTCGTAATGCTTTTCTATCTGATTCCAAAGGTCAAGCAATATCTCGTCTACCTCCGGACGAATGGCCCGCAACACTTCAATGGATTTAGCCGTGCGACTCTGCAAGTTGCGCTGCTGTTCATTGATAGTGCGGAAGATGTCATAGTGGGTACTCACCATGCCGATGGTGGGATTGTAGATGGGGCGGCCTCCCTTTCGCACACGAGCCTTCTCGCCCTCTATCGCCTTCTGCCCCCAAGCTATCAGCCCGTCGGTTGTCTTGAAGTTGGGCAACGCCGTGGTGTTGGGTGGCAGCCCATAGAGTTCGAGTTGGGCCTTTCTGATTTCCCCCCGCTCCACCGCCATGAGGAGCACCTGCATGAAATGGCTCACATACATGGTGGCATTGCGCTGCAGGCGGTCTATCTTCTTGGCATTGCGAACCTGCGCATTGAGATTGATGCGATACTGTTCGGCCGCTGTGAGCAGTCGGTCATAGGCCGGCTGCGCCCGGTTGAGTGACTTCCAGTCGATGAAACGGTCACGCACGGTATAGACGTCGTTGTTATCGAGCAACGTCTTCAAGGCTTTCAGCCGTGCGGCATCGGTTTTAGGGAGTCTTCTGTAGGGCATCAGTACCGGCGTTTCATCATTCGTTGGGCATAGCGCATGAGTTCAGACTTGCGCTCGTCACTCACGCCCACCCGATCGAGGTAGGTCTTACTTTCATTGAAATAACCGGCGATTTTCTGCTGTGCAAGCCGGTCAATCCCCATTTCGTCATAGAGTCCGGTGACAGCCTTCACCTTTTCCTGACGATCGAAATCAGTGGCCCGAACCCACCTTTCGAGTTCGGCACGTTGGGCATTATCGGCCCGGTTGAAGGCATTAATGAGCATGTATGTCTTCTTATTGGAAACGATGTCACCACCGATAGCCTTACCAAACACAGCCGGATCGCCATAGACATCAAGATAGTCATCCTGCAACTGGAAAGCCAACCCTATCTTCTCGCCGAAGCGATAGAGATTGTCGGCATCGTCGGCAGGGGCATCGGCCAACAGGGCACCAATTTTCATGGCACAAGCCAACAGTACGCTCGTCTTGAGACGAATCATCTCGATGTATTCTTCTTCGCACACATCGTTGCGAGTTTCAAATTCCATATCCATCTGCTGCCCCTCTCCTATCTCCAGTGCCGTCTCGGTAAAGAGGCGCAACACTTCCGCCAAATGGCTGTCACACTTGGTCATGCGCTGATAGGCCAACACAAGCATGGAGTCGCCCGAGAGCACAGCCAAGTTGGCATTCCACTTCTTATGTACGGTGGGCTGCCCCCGGCGCACGTCGGCATTGTCCATAAGGTCGTCGTGGAGGAGTGTGTAATTGTGGTAGGTCTCCAAGGCGCAAGCACTGGAGAGAATCTTTTCGGGGTCATCCTTAAAGAGGTTATAGGCCAAAAGCATCAGCGTGGGGCGGATGCGTTTGCCCCCCATGGAGAGCACATACTTGATGGGGGCATAGAGGGATGCAGGCTTGCGGTCGTAGGGCAAGCTGTCAAGATAGCGGTTTATCAACTGCAAGAGTTCATCAGCTGTTTTCATTTTGAGTTTTTCCTCCGTTTTGATTGTTACAGTAACATTAAAGGTTGAACACCACCGGAATGGCCATCATCGTGCGGCAGGGTTTGTCGTTGTCCACACCGGGTTTCCACTTGGGCATCATGCGCATCACCCGGAGCACTTCACTGTCGAGCACAGGAGTGGTCGGATGCGGTATTCTGATGTCGGCAACAGAGCCGTCTTTGTTGACAATGAAAGTGACGACCACCTGTCCCTGTATCCGCTGACTCTGAGCCTGCGACGGATATTTAAGATTCTTGGTGAGCCATTTCATAAACTCCACCCATCCGCCGGGAAATTCGGGCAACTGCTGCACGATGCGAAAATCCTTGGCCTTCTCGTCGTCGGCCGCCGTCTGGGGCAAAGCCTCCGTCACCTTGGCGGCATCGACAGCTCCACCACCATCGCCCACGGGTTGTGTACCGGTATTGGGATTGAGCTTTTCGGGAGACGACACAGCGGCCTCCACAGGCTTGACACGGGCGGTGACGGCATGGGAGACGGGGGCTGAGACAGCGGAAATCATGTCTTTCCGATCGTTGGGAACCACTTCCATATCCTGCACCAAGTCTTCAAACATCTCGGAATCCATGTCAGAATCTGTCGGAGAAGAGGTGTATTCCAACCCCGCCAACAGCAACGAAAAAGCCAACACGAGCCCCAACAGCAACCGGGTGGATCGCTTGTTTTCCAAATCGGCCTGATATGATTTCTTCGTTTCCAAGGGTATAATAAATCATCGGATTCCGCGTTATCAAGGCGACAAACGCCATAGGCAAATCCACGAATATATGTGCAAATTTACCTCTTATATTTGAAAAAAGCCGTATCTTTGTGCAATAATTAGAATTTTTAAATGAAAAAAGGTGTTTTTACCCTCCTGTTTACTTTCGTCACAGCTTGGGCTTGGGCACAGGAAAGCCAGACGGAATATAATTTTCTCAGGCTTCCCGTGAGTGCCCATGCGGCTGCACTTGGAGGAGACAACATCACCATCATAGAAGACGACGAGACATTCATCTTCAACAACCCCGCCCTGTTGTCGTCGGTAAGCGACAAAACGGTCAACCTCAACTACATGAACTACATGTCGGGGGCCAACATGGCTTCGGCATCGTTCAACCGGAACATCAAAGAAAAGGCTTCGGTGGCCTTCTCGGCACAATACATTGACTATGGCAAGATGAAGCAGGTGGATGAAAACAATGTGCAGACAGGGGAGTTTTCAGCCAAGGACTTGTCATTTGCAGGCTATTTTTCGTATATGCTGACCGACCGGTTGGCAGGTGGTATCAGTGCGAAATTCATCACTTCATACCTCGGAGACTACAATTCCATTGCCTTGGGCGTGGATCTCGGGCTCAACTACTACGACTCAGACCGGGAGTGGTCGGTATCGGCCGTGGCCAAAAACCTTGGCGGACAGCTCAAGGCCTACAACGAAGAATATGAGCGTATGCCCATCGACGTGCAGCTGGGGGTGAGCAAACGGTTGCTCCACACGCCTTTCAGGGTGTCGGCTACGCTCGTCGACCTCAACCATTGGGACTATAAATTTGTCAACCATGCCGTCGTCGGACTCGACATAATCCTCAGTCCGAGCATCTGGGTGGGCGGCGGCTACAACTTCAGGCGGGCCGACGAGATGAACATCCAGACGAGTCAAGACGAGGGGAGCAGCCACGGGGCGGGCCTGAGCATAGGTGCCGGTCTCAATCTGGAACGCTTCAAGCTCAATCTGGCATACGGCAAATACCATGTGTCGAGCAGTTCCGTGGTTTTAAACCTTGCCTACACTTTATAAGATATGACCAACATAAAAAGATAACTAACAATTAAGAAATGAAGAAAATAACCATCGCCATAGACGGCTATTCATCATGCGGCAAGAGCACGATGGCCAAAGACCTTGCCCGGGAAATAGGATATGTGTATGTAGACACGGGAGCCATGTACCGCTCGGTGACGCTCTATGCCTTGCGCCACAATCTCTTCAATGCCGACGGCAGCGTTCGCGAGGATGAATTGCGACAGGAAATGGGTAACATCCACATCACTTTCAAATTGAATCCCGAGACCGGCCGCCCCGACACTTATCTCAACGGCGAATTCGTGGAGAACGACATCCGGTCGCTTGAAGTGTCCAACCACGTGAGCCCCATCGCTGCCATAGCTTTCGTGCGCCATGCACTGGTGGCCCAGCAACAGCAAATGGGGAAAGAAAAGGGCATTGTCATGGACGGCCGAGACATAGGGACAACCGTATTTCCCGATGCCGAACTGAAAGTCTTTGTCACCGCAAGTGCGCAGGTGCGAGCCCAACGACGCTTCGACGAACTACAGGCCAAGGGGATGCCGGCCGACTTTTCCGACATTCTCAAGAACGTGCAGGAACGTGATTACATAGACACCCATCGCGAAACGTCACCGCTGAAAAAGGCTGATGATGCCTTGGAACTGGACAACAGCCATCTGACCATCGCCGAGCAGAAGGCATGGTTGCTGGCACAATACGAGCGGACAGTGCGCTAATGGCCGGTGTTTCAAGACTCCGGTGAACAAGGCGGAGGAGCACTCCATGCATCCGAAAACGCCTCCACACGCGAAACAAAAAGTGACAACAGGCAGATTCGTTGAAGAAAAAGGCCGATTCGCTGAAAAAAGTTTCTGCAAATGGGAGAACAAAGTATCTTTGCAAATGTAAAAAGGAAGAAGCAGGACGAAGCCTGAATGAAACAAAAGGCCACTCCAAAACCACATCCCGATTCACCCACAAGCACGGATGAAATATTCGGAGAGTCTGCTTCCACCCGCAACCGACACTGCGGTGAAGGTTCAAACAAGAGGATATTAAGTTTTTGTTTATGTTAATTTTGATGCGTATAGACCTTGTTTATATGCTATTCGGAAGGCAAAAGGGCTATATGCCGGGAGGTATGAAAAGCCCTGCGCCACCCGAACAAAACGACAGAGACAACAAACGCCCAAGATATTTGCAGAGAGATGAGCGACGAAGAAAACTTTTTGGTTTCATACGACAAAAAGGATACATGAGCAATAGATTTATTGCTGTCCGGTAAAACTTTTTCCTCCCAATCTGTTTAAGAGAAATCGTCTTTAATATTGCATTTTTTGACATTAGATTTAACATTTAAGTCGTTATCTAGGAAATTTAAGTTAATTTCCTAAATATCAACTTAATATAGATGCGGTTACTATTTTATTGCACCACCAGTATTGTGCCATAATGGAGACAAAACCGGTAAATGCGGACGGCCACAAGGGCCGCACCTTGCTAAGCGACGAAATGATCATCAAATGATTGCACGACCGCGACCCACGGATAACCCGTGACTACTTCTACGGCTACCGCCGTATTGCCTGGCACATCTATGACCAACAGTATAATCTTACTCTGAAGCCTGGCATGGACTTCTACAGCATCGCCCATGAATATTACCTCGCCCTCGACAAACACGACTTCAAGCAGCTGGAAGACCGTAATCCCGGGTGTTCACTGAAGACATGGGTGATCAACGGCTTACGCTTTGTTCTACTCGACCGACTCAAAGGCTATCAGCGTGAGCACCGTATAGACAGTTTCGAAGAGCGTGTTGAGAAAGCCAACGTCAAGTTCGACATCCCCGACAATAACTTTCAGGAGAACTTCCGCAACACCATCTTTGAGTTCTGCCGCAGCTACTATGGGCGCGACTCCCGTGCATCCATCATCCTTCAGATGCTGCACATTGATGGCTTCAAAGGCAAGGAGGTTGCTACTCAACTTGGCATCTCTCCCTCCGCTGTCGCCCAACGCTTCCACAAGATGATGAACGAAGTCGTCATTCCCTATTTCAAGCGCTATTACGAGGCACCGATGGTATCCGCTTGCATGGATATGGAGGAGTCTGTCAAGGCTATGCCAATGCTCGGAACATTATCTTATTTACAACATACTATGCAACCAAACTATTCAAATCGTATTACCTCTGAGTATATCACCAAGCTCCAGCCCAATGAGATATTCGTCTTCGGCAGCAACCTTGCCGGCATGCATGGTGGCGGGGCAGCCCGCACTGCACACCTCTACTTCGGAGTCATCATGGGCAACGGTGATGGCCCCCAGGGACAGAGCTATGCCATCCCGACGACGCAAGGCGGTGTAGAAACAATCAAACCTTATGTCAACAAGTTCATCGCTTATGCTAAGGTTCACCCCGACCAGACTTTCCTCGTCACCCCTATTGGTTGGGGCATTGCCGGCTTTTTCCCTGAAGACATTGCCCCACTCTTCGAGGATGCGATAGATGTGGAGAATATCCATTTACCCGAAAGTTTCTGGGAGATCTTGAGATAATAATGAGTGTTGGGAATCAGTTTAGTGAAGGAAATTGATGAGATCCTAAAAATCATAGAAGGAAAATGTTTAAAAATAAAATGAATATCCGCAATCATCCAAATCGGTAGATTCTATGCTTGAAACTCGTCCTATAAGTGCATGCGCAAAGTTCAAGCCTGTCGAACAGGTGAAATCCGAAATATCTTCGGTTGAACTTATAGCAGAACTCATTGAGATAGAGCTGCAGGAAGTCTGCCTTGACATCGTGATATGTGTCAAGAATGCTGCGCTTGGCATTGCTGATGGATATGTGTACCCACGGGAGCACTCTGCCGACCATGGCCTTGTCCTTCATGACATAAGTTTCATGTCCAGCAACCACACCATTCCTGACGAGTGTTGAATAAGAACCGGCGGCATCGGTCGTTGCCTCCGCCTTCGCATCCACCGACCTCTTTATCCTGTCTTCCTCCGTTGCGGCATTCAAGTCAGGTATGACCATCATCTTGATGTGACCGACCTTTTTACACGTACTGTACTTCTTGGCCGGCATGTCTGCGGGGACGGAGCTCTCCGCCATGACAAGCACCGCCGTCTTCCGTTGGCTCCCATGTCCACGCTTGAGAGGATGCCATTTTTCACTGTCAGGCGTCTCCGTGGAGAAGAATCCTTCATCAAGTTCCACCTAGTCAAACAGCCTGTAGAGACTGTCACGCTTCCCCATCACGTCACGCAGCTTATGCATCATTTCCCAGACGGGTTGGTAGCGTTTCCTTCCAAGCCGGCGCTGTACCTCCAAGGCGGATATGGACCGCTTCGTACTTACTATCAGAAACATTGCCACGAACCAATCGAAAATCGGCAGATTACTGCCTTGCATCACTGTGCCGGAACGGAGGGTAACCTCATGACCGCAATCCATACATGTCCAAGACTTATGGCTCGGATTCCAACTGAGGTGCAAGCCGCCGCATTCCGGACAATAAAGAGTATGGCATTCACGAAATTCCCTGAGAGCGTGCTCACAGGCTTCCTCGTCAGGATAAACTTCATAGAAATCAGTCAAATTCATGATCATTCCTTTCCAATAGTCAAATATAAGCCTATAATTTTTATACCAAGGATTGTCCGGGCAGTGTAAACTTTGCTAATTTGGATGATTGCGGATATTCATAAAAAATAATCTAATAGTGCTAGGAAAGTACCTGGCACTATTAGATTTACTAGTTTACCAATGATAGAGTTTCTATGCTGCTTACTCCACTTCTTTCTGAATAGTATCCTCTACCCCATCACCGATTACCTTTATCTCATGCTTACCAGCTGTAAGAACAACGGGACAGAAGGTCCAGATGACACCCGAAGAATCATCACAATGTGGAAGAGTCTGTACCCATTTGCCATCAATCAGGAGTTGTAGGCTACTGGCATTGCTGTAGACTTTTACAGAATAAGGCTTCTCTGAAGACAGTTTCTTAAGTCTACGTCCTGTAATATAAACCGTTTTGGCTTGATGGTTCCACAATGCCTTATAGAGGTAGAAAATATCCTTCTTCACCTTTCGGTCCCTTGTCACAAGTCCTTTGTCGTTGATATATTTCTTTTTCTCGTCAAGTGTGAAATGGATTCCATCTTCAGAATCCATGAACCCTTCCTGACGGGCTGCAACAGGAAAGTCGAAGAGTACCCATGCTGATGTGAAGTTCAGGAACGGCATCCTCAAAATCTGACGCACATGCTCCTCATGAACGAGGTTGCCATGCTCCTCGAAGTGATACTTGTCATCAGCCCGCAGTTTATTCATATCCGTTTCTGTAGTATGGCAGAATGGATCAATGCCAGCCCCATATTCAGAGAGATTACAGACGACATGTTTGGTATGGACCTTTGCCATCTCATCGAAGATATGTGCGGGGGCTGCTTTCTGATAATACCATCCGTTGTATCGGTTCTCAGAGAAGAAGTCACCTTTTAGTCCAGTATAGCCTTCTCGCTCGTATAGGCTGCAGTCGGTGACACCGACGAGGCGCTGTGGATCGAGGCTTTTGGCGTAGTCATAGAGCCGGGCTGTCTCACTGACCACTTGCTTGCAGTCGATCGGCCCTTGGAAATGGTCATTATTGCCCCAGCTGTCGATTTCATTCCACATTCCCCAGAACACGATGGAAGGGTGATTATACAAAGTGGTAATCATCTCTTGCATCTGTTGATGGATATTGTCAAAATAGACCTGTTGCGCATGGGTGCCGCAGACATCGACCCACGGAATCTCTGTCTGAACGATGATGCCTAAAGAGTCGCAAAGCTGGTATTCATAGTCACGGTGCGGATAATGGGCAAGACGGAGAAAGTTGCAGCCGAGTTCTTGGATGATCTGATAGTCTCTGTCGATATCAGTTTTCGTGACTGCAGATGCCTCTCCGGCCATATCCTGATGCTCAGCCACGCCGCACAGTGGATAAGGATAACCATTGAGCAGGAACCCCCTATCAGCAGTAACTTGATAGAAACGATAGCCAATCTTCGTACGTACCTCATCGAGGACAGTACCCTTCTTATCTTTCAAGGTTATGACGGCCTTGTAGAGATAAGGAGCCTTGACACCGTTCCACAGATGGGGATGTGAGACTGTGAACTGGTCTGATACGGTCAAGAGTTTGCTTCCCGTAGCAACTTGGTAAGGAACAGCATGAGAATAAACTTGATCACCTTCGGCATCGACCAAAGAGAATACGACGGTCACTTTACTTCTGTGTCCCGTATTGTTACCAAGCTGCGCAGTTATGACAGTTGTTGCCTGTTCCTCATTGACTTTAGATGTGCTAACATGCAGCCGATAGAGACCAGTCTGCTCAGGCGAGAAATAGAGTGGGCTCATCTTTAACAAGAATACAGGGTTATGCAGTCCTCCGTTCTTGTTGAAATCAGAGTTGACAGGGATGAGGTTGACGTCCTCGTGGTTATCACAGGTTACAGTGATTGTATTCTCTCCCTCATGCACATGCCCGTCAAGGGATACCCAAAAAGGGGTGTATCCGCCACGATGATAGACCACAGGCTGATTATTGATAAAGACGGTGGCTTGTTGAGCTGCTCCTTCAAACAAGAGCATCAGTGGTCGTTTCAAATCAGTCTTACTCAGGAAAATCACCTTCTTATAATAAGCCTTTCCCCGGTAATACTTTGAGGAATGACCATCTTTAGCGTTATACGAATGTGGAATAGTAACCGTTTGCCAATGAGTGCTGTCGAGGCTGAACATCCAGTCAGATAGACTGATGCTTTGTGTCCCTAAAACCTGTCCTCTTATGGTTATGATGCCCAATGACAACAACAAAAGCAGTAGAAAAGTTTTATATTTCATAATATTATCTTAAAATGGGGGCAAGACAGTTTCTCTTGCTATCTGCCCCCTAACCTTAATGGAACAACCTATTAATTGTATTCTGGATTCTGTTCGATCTTAGCATCCTTGTTCAGCTGAATCTCCGTCAAAGGAATTGGCAACAGAATGTTCACCTTCGGATCAAAGCCGGTAGAGAGTTTGCTCTCTGGCACCTTAGCTCCCTGGTCGTGATATTTCTCCCAGCGCTCAGCCAATGTACCAGTACGGACGAGTGTATAGCGACGGTTCTCTTCAGAAATAAGCTCACGAGCTCGTTCATCGAGGATGAAGTCAATGTTCATCATGCTGGCCGTAACCTTTCCGGCATTCACATCGCCAGTTTTCTCGCGATATTCCTTGAAGGCGCGGTCACGAAGAACATTAATGTCAGCTGCTGCCTCTTCCATTTTCCCCTGACGCATACGTGCCTCGGATCGCAACAGGAAAGCCTCTGCATAACGCATGATAGGCCAGTCTTTCACCAGTGCATAACCAAAATCATCCGTAGTATCATAGCCACCCCATTTGGTAGGATAAGGATAATACACATTCAGAGAATCGCCTTCGCGCGGTACTACCTGATCGCCAGTCTTCACAGTGATATCTCGCACGCCCTTACCTGCTTCTACACGGAAACCGTTGGCATCAATACCTATGGTTTCCTGATAACCGGGACGATTATACCACAGCACTCTGCGGATATTGAAATTGGAGTTACGGATATCACCCTTTTCGAAAAGTCCGTACTTCACGAAATTACTCAAACGCAGGCGGCCATTGCCACGTCCACCAAGAGAGTCACAGTTTTGCATGCCTTTGTATTTATGGAAAGCACAAACCCAGTTGCGGCGCTGCTGTGGATTATCAATGGTACCACCAGTGACATCACGGTTATACTCATTCTCATAGGTCCAGACTCCCTCTGTATTACCCTGTGACCGGCGCTGATTGCCCCAACGAAACATGTCATGATAAAAATCGCCAGCCTCACCTGTATACTTACCGTAACGGGCAGAGATAAGCTTATAGTTGCCCTCTGTGATGGTTGGAGTGATGACCTTCTCAGCTCTAGCATAATAGGATTTGTCGCACATGCCCATACGAAGATAGGAAGTGGCAGCAAGCATACGAGCAGCATCCTTATTGATACGGTCTTCAGTCACTGTTTTATCCACTGCCGGTAGATTGGCAATGGCATCGGTGAGGTCTGCCTCAATGACCTTATCAACATCAGCCACCGGCGTACGAGTATAGTCTGTACGTGGCGTTGTTGTAGACTCTGTCACTAGAGGAACCGGTCCCCAAAGCGTTACCAGCAACTCATAACTGTAAGCCCGGAAGAACTCAGCCTCCGCTTTCAAGGCTGGCGTAACATTCTTGTCATTGATAACAATGTTCGCCTCATTGATGATGCCATATAGACCATTCCAAAGAACTGTCACGCCCTTTGCCTCTGATGTCATCTGCTTGTATTTATAGAAAGGTATCTCTGCCCCTTCTATATCACCAGGAGAACCTACGTCTGTTCCATCCTGCCAACAACCGGTGAAACCCTGTGGATTGGACACTCCCCATAGCTGGGCAAACTTATAATGGAGACCGAGCACCTTGGCGTTATCGTCGTTGACATCCGTACCATAGTTGGAATACATTTTCTCGTCAAGGAAACTGTCACTGCACGAAACGGAAGAAAGAGTTAGTGCAGCTCCCAAGGCAATAAACGCTATATTTTTTAGTTTCATAATTATCAAATTTAGAAAGTTACATTAAGACCGAACACATAGCTCTTCGTCATAGGATAGGAGTCTTCATAACTGTCCCATCCACGCTGAATCTCTGTAGACTCTGGATCCCATCCAGTCCAGTCAGTGAAGGTAAAGAGGTTTCTGCCGCTGGCATAGACTTGCAAAGAGCCGATATGAAGAGCATCAGTGACTGACTTTGGGAAAGAATAGCTCAGTGTGATATCCTTCACACGCGTATAACTCGCTTTCTGTGGAAATCCATAACCATGAGGATTTGAGTTCTTACTCAGTGAGCGCCATTTGTTACTCTTATTTTCCGGTGTCCAGTAGCCAATCTCAGTTGTCGTATTACGGCGGCCCATCTCGTCACCTGCCATTGCCATCAAAGCGTTATCGCGCTTGATTCCCTGTGTAGTCTGAATAAAGACATTCAGGGTTAAGTCCTTGTAGGTAAACGTATTTGTAAGGCCACCTGTCCACTTTGGAGAAGTCTGTCCCTGAATGACCTTATCTTTATCTGTTATCTGATGGTCACCATCGACATCACGAAGTTTCAAGTCACCAACCTTGGCAATAGGATCTACATTCTTATATGCTCCACTGGCAATCTCATCCTCCTGCCATATACCATCGCAAACATAATCGTAGATGACACCAATAGGATGTCCGATAAACCACTGGTTACCAATATCGTCCTGACCGTCTCCATAGAGGTCTTTGATCTCATTCTTATTCCATGAGAAGACAAGACTCGAAGCCCATGTGAAGTTCTTCGTCACGATATTCTTTGAGTTGACCGTCAGTTCAATACCTGTGTTTTGCGTTTCACCCATATTAGCGAACACATTCTCGTATCCGGAGATACGCGGAAGGTTACGCTTGAGGAGCAAGCCCGTAGTCTTTGACCTGTAGAAATCAAGATTTCCATTGATACGGCTGTTGAGAAATCCGAAATCGAAACCTATATTGAAGGTCTTTGTTGTCTCCCAACTCAGATTTCCATTACCCATTAAGGCACTGGGATAGAGCACTGTGGCTGTTTGACCTCCCATTGCCAGAGCCGCCGATTCCATCTTACCTAGAGTCTGATAAGAACTGATGGCCTCATTACCCGATTTACCATATGAGAGACGGAGCTTCAGGACACTGAGCCAGTTCTGAGTGGCTTTCATAAAAGCTTCATTGGCTATGTTCCAGCCTAAAGCCACTGATGGAAAAGTGCCCCATTTGTTGTCTTTGCCAAAGACAGAAGAACCATCACGACGAACGGTGAACGAGAAGAGGTAACGACTGTCATATGAGTAGTTGAGACGTCCCATTTGTGATGCCGTAGTGTATAAGGAACGGTAAGAAGCCACGGATGCTGTTCCACCGCCGCCAAGGTTGTTCCAGCCCAAGTCATCATTGATGAACTTGCTGGCTGCAGCTGTACTGTTCTGATATTTATTCCGATAGGCAGCGTAGAGAGCAGTAATATCAAAATGATGCTTAGCAATATCACGGGCATAGGTGACGATGTTCTCTACTGTCCAGCTGCTACGCTCAGCATTGTAGATTTTTCCGTAACCAGTGTTGTTATTCTGTGCCTTGCCATCATAGTAGTTCTCACGTTGAGGTACGAAAGCGTAACCGATGTTAAGCTTATACTGCAAGCCCTCCAGCGGTTTCCAGATATCCCCAAACTTGATTAGCGTATATCCATTGAGGTTGATGTTCCATTGGCGACGCTCATGCTGCTGCGTTGTCGAAATCATTGGGTTGAAGAACAATGTCTCCGAATACATCGGATAGATACAATAAGTTCCATCGTCATTATACTCCTTGGCATACGGAGACATGGCTTCGGCCATCACGAAGTTCACACGACCACCGTCACGGTTGTGCGCTACGATATATGAGTTAGTACCGACACGCATATAATCGGTAACATCAACGTCAAGATTCGTACGCAAGGAGAAACGTTTGTAGTTAAAGCCCTTCAGCAAGCCCTTCTGATCCATGAAACCACCAGAAACGAAATATTTCACTCGTTCAGCACCACCATTGATACTAACACTGTGATTTTGCAAGATACCGATTTGAGTTGCTTCGTCAATCCAGTCGGTCTCCTTGCCTTCAGCCTGGTTGTCAGCCTCGTATTGGTTCTTGACATATTCATTGTACATCGACTCGCCAGGGTTCTGAGCCACATAGTCCTTGTATCGCTGGGTAATCTCTGCACCATTACAGAATTTTAACCTGTGGGTGAAATCTTCAATACCCATATAGCCGTTATAACTGATTGATGGCTTTCCATCCTTACCATGCTTGGTGGTTACCAAAATGACGCCATTGGCACCGTTGACACCATAAATAGCCGTTGCAGTGGCATCTTTCAAAATCTCTATGCTCTCGATATCGTTAGGGCTGATATCATTCAAGGAGCCACCCGACTTGGAGATAGGTACACCGTCCACTACGACATACGGACCCGAATCGGCATTGATGGAGTTTCGGCCACGTACGGTTGCAGTAGGAGATGCACCCGGAAGTGCAGAGCTCTGCTGGATAGTGATACCTGCTGCTGCACCCTGAACAGCTTGAAGTACATTGGTAACCGGCAGATTCTGAAGCCTGTCTTTGTTCACTGACGTCACAGATCCAGTGATATCACTTTTCTTTTGAACACCATATCCTACAACAACGACCTCATTGAGCATCTTGTCATCTTCTATAAGCTTAATGTTCACAGGCCGTCCACCGCTATAGGCTATTTCCTGTTCCTTATAACCGACATAAGACACTACAAGAATCCCTTGTGCCGGTACTCCTGAAATACTGTAGTTACCATTAAGATCCGTCACGGTACCTTGCTGGATTCCCTTAACTTTGATAGTTGCGCCAATAACTGGTTCACCTTGGTTGTCTACGACCTGACCTTTGACTGTAACAGCTTGTTGGACCACTTGAAGGCCAGGCCCGACCCATGCTTGCGATGGAAGTCCAGAAGTTCCGGCTACCATCGCCATCAGAAGAAATATCTTCCGGTGATCTTTTCTGAGATTGCTTTTTTTCATGTAGATGGTATTTAAAGGTTTATATAAAAGATTGAACGCAAAGATTGAATTTATTAAATTCTGTCGCAAATTTAAGTAGATAGAGCCAAATATTAGGCTATAAAATGATAATTTTAGGTCGAAAATCAACAAAAAGGATAAAAATGTTGTTTTACTTTATATTTTTTGTATTTTCGCAACGTGAAACAAAAAGACAGATGACAAAAGAATCAAAATATCTACTTCTACAACTTTGCCTTATCTTTTTCATCTTCATACCATTCAAAGGGCATGGAGAGATGACCCATACTCTACCATACAGAATAGTCAACACCTTCCGAACTTCTCCTTCGGATGAAAACCGGCGACTTTTTTCTGATCACTTTGGCCTTCTGTGGATAGGTACAAGCTCTGGATTGAAATCGTATGACGGTTACAGTTTTCACACTATAAAGTCTACAGCAGATCATCCGAATGTGCTTCCACATAACACGGTTTTGAACCTGACGGAAGATCATCATAACCATTTATTCATAGGTACAAGAAATGGCATCGTTAAACTCGATGAGCAGACAGGCAATATTTCTTCTTATCCGAATATCACCCATGGAACAAATTTGGTGACCATGCTATACACCTCTCATGACGGTCAAGTGTGGATGGGTGATAGAGAAGGATTGCTCAGATATGATCCCGTCAAAGACCGGTTTGAACGGTTTGATGCCTCAAATTCTTACCTTATAGACCTCCAAGGGAAAAAACATCGGATGAACGATTACGACGTCTGTGCTATCACAGAGAACAGTCGTGGAGAACTGTTCATCGGTTCATGGTACAGGGGTGTATTACGTTTCGATCCCCGTAAACGATTATTCTATGCCTACCCTCATATTAACGAGCGGCAGTCGGCTTACTCGCTGTTTTTCGACAGCCGACATAGACTTTGGATAGGTACCTGGGGCTTCGGACTTCAGCGAATGGACAACCCCGACAACCGCAATCATCCCAAGCTGCATACTTATTTCAGGGGCAAAGGAAGTTTTGACGCCTATTATAAAATCATTGAGGATCCGGTAACACATACTATCTGGGCCGGATCGCGCGAGGGGATCAATATTATCGGTCTTGATGATGACTTTTCGAAGATACGTTATTATAACAGTTATCAATTTGGATTCACCTATCCCCTGCCCTTCTGTAACGATCTGATTACGGATGAGCGTGGTAATATCTATATTGAGACACTCTACGACGGCATCATTCATGTCAATACCGTCCCTTCACCATTCCACAAATGGAATCTACGATCTTCAGGTTATAACCTCACTGTCAATTCGGTATGCAGCATTTTTACAGAAGATGGCAGAAAGATATGGCTTACGATGAAACCATACGGCATAGCCTGCTATAATCGTAGCATAGGAAAAGCACTATTCAATGGCGAAATCCCTGGATTCTCCGGACTTCCAGATGACTTTCTCAAGACCAGCATCACTTCTATCGCAAGACGCTATAACGGTGAACTGTGGTTTGCCGACAACAGCTACGGAATTGGAGTATATAAAGTTGGGAAACCAGTTACGATTCTTCGCATCAACGACTACCCACAACTTGTCAATAACTATATCCAGACACTGCTGGCTTCTCGAGACCATACAATGTGGGTAGGTCAAAGAAGTGGCATCTCCGTATTCTATCCTGACAACCAGTGCATCGCCCTCACAATGCGGGAATATGGTAAGGACATCAGTAACTGCGCACCTCAACAGATTATGGAAGACCATAATGGCACAAAGTGGGTTGCTACTGATAATGAGGGCATCATCCGCATCAAAGGCGACATTTTTCATCCTTCAACCTTGCGTTTCCATCAATACAGCAAGGATCAGCACAACTTCAGCGTAAATGATGCTACTGCATGCTATGAGGATTCCCGTCATAGGATCTGGGCCATCTCCAACAGCGGAGGGTTGTTCAAATACAACCAGCGTACCGACAAGTTTGAATCCATGAACAACCGTTATCATATTCCCGGTGATCGTATCTTCACCATTCAGGAAGATGCACATGGAAACCTGTGGTTGTCGACCGATAATGCACTGATATGTTTTCCTTCCGATAATACGATACAGACTCGTATCTTCGGAGAGGAGAATGGTCTCTCAGATATATTCTTCTATCCCAACTCATCTTTCAGGTACGGCAACGAACTGTTCTTAGCATGCCGTAACGGTTACTTCTGTTTCGCTCCAACCCATCTCAACACTAACCGCAAGAAACAAAACATCCGTATCATTGTATCCGATATTCTCATCAACGACAAACCCCTTGAGGAGATAGACAGCGCTCAACGCGTTAGCATCTCCACTTCATTGGCTTCCTTCACGCACCAGCTTAAGATTCCAGCAGGACAAAACAAAGTTGCTTTGAAAGTCGCCTTACTGTCATATAATAATGAACAGGCTCAATATGCATATCAGTTAGAAGGACAAGATAAGTCATGGAAAGTGTTGAACAATGGACACCATATCATAACGTTTGAGAACTTACCTGCTGGCACTTACACGCTTCATTTGCAAGCCTCTGACTCACATGGCAATATATATAAACTTCCTTACGACATCACCATCATCCAACAACCTCATTGGTATGCTTCTTCTTTTGCTATCTGTGTTTATATTCTTTTGATAGTTTCCGGCTTTTGGTTGGGAAGTCGGTGGTATAGAAATCATTTGAAGATTGAAAACCAACTCCAGATGGGCGTAATATTCACGAACATAACCCATGACTTACTGACACCACTCACCATTATCTCATCCATAGTTGAGATTATGCGACAGAAAGTTCCACAACTGGAAGACAACTACAAGATGATTCAAGATCATATTGTAAGAATTAACCGTATGTTGCGTCAGATTTTAGAGGTTAGGAAAGATCAGGCTGGTCAACTCAAGTTGCTGACAAGTAAAGATGACTGGTCTATGGAAGTAAGAAAAATATGTGAAAGCCTACGCCCAATGGAGATGGCTCATAACAACACTTTGGTTCTCAATATTCCTGACCAACCTGTTGAGGGATGGATAGACAATGACAAACTGGAAAAGATACTCTATAACCTTTTGTCCAACGCTTTTAAATATAGCCAAGAAGGTGGAACGGTGACTGTTCAACTTAGAAAAGAAGACAAGAATGTTGTTCTCTCTGTTCTTGATCAAGGAATAGGAATAACTGAAGAGAAATTCAAGCATCTCTATACCCGCTTTCTTGATGGCGATTACAGGAGAATGAAAACAGAAGGCACCGGGATAGGCTTATCCCTTACTTATGACCTAGTTAGGCTTCATCACGGAACCATTGACTGCAAGAGCAAGGCAGGTGAGGGTACCGTCTTTACTATAACGTTCCCTCTGTCAGCCAGTGCCTATAGCGAAAAAGAAAGAGACAAAAAGACAAAGCAACCGGAAATCTTTGTAAACACCGAGAGCGAAGCTCAACTTAAGGTCATAGGAACATCTAGAACGAAAAGACCTAAGGATGCAGCAAGAATATTAATTGTAGAAGACAACGCCGAGCTCCTTACGCTTATGAAGACCCTCCTTGAGAAGGATTATCAGATTCTCACGGCAGCGAATGGACAACAGGCATGGAACATGATTCAGAGAGAAGAGCTTGATCTTATCATCAGCGATGTCATGATGCCCGTCATGGATGGTATACAACTGACTAAAAAGATTAAGAATAGCAACTTCAGCCCCTTACCCGTCATTCTATTGACAGCGAAGACCAGCGAAGCTGATAAAGATGCTGGTATCCAGTGCGGAGCTGATGACTATATCGTTAAGCCCTTCCGTTTTGAAAGTCTGCGGTTACATATCAACAATCTTCTTGAAAACCGTTCTAGGTTCAGAAATGTTGTTCAACAGCAGACGCAGGAGCAACAACTTCATAATCATCAATCTAAAACAGCTCATCTGACGAGTCCTGATGAGCTCTTTATTAGTCGCGCCGAAGCCTGTGTGATGAAGCATCTCGCTGATCCTGAATATTCACGCGAAGAGTTTGCAAAAGAAATGTTGGTCAGTCCCTCGACATTATTCAAAAAACTACGGACGCTCACTGGTAAAAACATAGTGGAGTTTATCACCGAAAATCGCCTGCGTGAAGCGAAGCGAATCATCCATGACAATCCTTACGTCAAGTTGTCTGAAGTCGCATTGCAAGTGGGCTTCAATACAAGCAAATATATGAACTATTGTTTTAAAAAATATTTTGGACTGTCGCCAAGAAGCTTTGCAGAACAGGTTCGGGAAAAGTTATAGGTAGACAGAGCTAAGCAATTCCGACGATACTATCGAGGTAGAGAATATCCATCTGCCCAAGAGTTTTTGGGAGGCTTTGAGATAATTATCTGCGCATGGACATTAAGAGTAGTTTCTGTTTCCAAGCTGCTCTTTGTCTATGTTGCTTTATTATCTGAAGTAAATCTAAATATTCCTCAGCGTTTTAAAACCGGTTTTCCGCTCTGGTTGAAGAAATTCCGTGAGTGCGATTTTGTTAATATTATTCACCACCATCCGACAACTTGCAGAGACTGTTTTTATAGGTGTGTGAGCAATACGCAGATTCACCTCCCCATCAAATGTCAACTGTTCCCCTTCAAGGCCGGTCGGCATCAGGCCTCCACATGACTGAGAATATAATCCCGGCACTCTTCCATGAGCCACTTGGGAGTACTCGTGGCTCCGCAAATGCCTATGGTGCTGACACCTTCCAACCACCCCAAGTCGATCTCCTTGGCACTCTCTATCTGATAGCTGTTGGGATTGACACTCTTGCACTCGTTGTAAAGCACCTTGCCATTGCTGCTCTTGCGCCCGCTCACAAAGAGGATAAGATCGTGCTTCGAGGCGAAATTGGCGATATTGGGCATACGGTTGGCCACCTGCCGGCAAATGGTGTCAAAACTCCTGAATGTTGCCGTGGGGGCAATGTGACGCTGTATATAGTCGATAATGCGGTGAAACTCGTCAAGGCTTTTGGTGGTCTGGGAATAGAGATAGATGTCACGTTCGAAGTCAAGTCGCTTCACATCGTCAAACTTCTCTATCACAATGGCATGGCTGTTGGTCTGTCCCACCAGCCCCAGCACCTCCGCATGACCGTTTTTCCCGAATATGACAATCTGCGTTCCCTGCTTCGGTCGGGCCGGTGCAAGCATGGCCGAAAGTGCCTCGGAGGCCTCCCGGTGCTGTTCCTGCTGTTCGGGGGAGGAGTTCTCGTATTGCCGTTTGATGCGCCGCTGCAATGCCAATACCACCGGACAGGTGGCATCGATAATCTCGATGTTGTTGCGACGGGCCAGCGCATAGGTCTCCGGCGGTTCGCCATGGGCCCTGAGCAGCACTTTCACGTCATGCAAGTGTTTGAGGTCTTCGTGGTTGATGGTGACAAGTCCCTTGCTGTGCAGACGCTCCACCTCCATCCCGTTGTGCACAATGTCGCCCAAGCAATAAAGTGTCTTGCCTGCGGCCAATTCTTCTTCAGCTTTCTTGATGGCAGTGGTCACGCCAAAGCAGAAACCACTGCCACTGTCTATCTCTATCTGTATCACTACTGTCTGTCGTTTGATTCTACTGTGCCGACACATTGATGACAATCTTCGGATGTTCCGGATCGTTGGTAATCATCAGGATGCGGGGCTTGCTGCGCGCCTTCTTCAGTTCGCGGGCAATGGCCGTCACCTTTAGTTTAACCGTTTCGCCGGGGGCAATGCGTGTCTTGCCAAGCGACACCTGCAAGCCCATGGTAAACATCTGCATGGAACGAATGTCGAGCTGTGAGCGACCCGTATTTTTGATTTCGATGCTTCCTTTCAACTTGGCTTTGCCGTTGAAACTGCCTAAATTCAAATTCTCCGTGGAAAGCGAGATGTGCGGAACCTTTGCCTTCTCCACCTCTGTGAGGCGATCGAAGTCGGGCAGCAAGACTGCCGACACGCTGATTTCCTTCTCCGGAGCCACCCGGTCGCCGGGGAACATGCCCAGGTAGATGCTCGTCTGTGTCAGTCCGAAGTTGCGGATGAGGCGCGACTCAAGCGTAAGCGACACCACGGCATCGTGGTTGGGGGCCACCGTGGAGGGCGAAACATTGGCCTTCATGTAGGGCGGAAGGTGCATCACCTGGGGTTTCAGCGTCTCGCCCGACACGTTCTTGATGTGTATCTTCTGCACCGGGCGGTCCCCACGGTTGACATCATCAAACTCCACATTGTTGTTGTCAACCCTCAAACTTGCTATCGTGTAAGGGTAATCGCCGGAGAAGTCGACCACTTCGCTAACCACAACACCCTTCATCGTGAGGACGAGAGGTTCTTGTTCGTTGCCGGCAAAGACGGCTATCTGTTTTTCGAAATGCCCCAACTGCGATGCGTCGTAGGTGGCCCGCAGGCCTATTTTCGACTTCGGAGCAATAGAGGTGTTGGAATAAGTGGCCGTGGCGCAACCACAAGCGGTGCGGACACTGCGTATCGTGGCTGGCCGGTAATCGTCGTTGAACACCTCAAATTCGGCCGTGGCAGGCTGCCGATAGACCACCTGCCCCAAGTCTATCACCGCTTGGGATGTAGTCAACTGCTGTGCTGAAAGTCCGAAACATCCTGCCACCAGCAGGAATAAGAGCACACACGTTCTGTTCATCTTGCTATCTTGTTTTTTATTCATTCTTCATCTGAAAGCCTTTTTTCCCTTTCATTTCTCTGCAACGGTCAGTTTCCGGCCCGCACACCGTCCGTTGAACTCGGGGGCGTATGCACACTGCACGGTCACACTGCCTCCGGTATATTCACCGGCACGGTCGATGAAATATTCCGTCTCGATGACGCGTTTGCCTTTAGGCAGACGGTCGAAATAGTAATTGGTGGCGTTGTCGCGCGGAGTCAGGTAACAGCCCATGCGGTAACCGCTCAACTGCTCCACGGGTTCGAGGCAGGCGGCACGTTTGTCCACCACCTGCACGAAATCGTAGTCGCGGTCGGCTGTGATGGTGATTCTGACCTTCACGCGGTCGCCCACCCTACTGCCCCCGATGATTTCGCGCTTCACGGCGAGCCCGGCAGCACTCTCTTGCTTCCCTCCTATTCCTTCCGTCATGGCCATGAGCTGTTGCACATAGAGTGCCCCCCAGCTCGTGCCCTCGGTGGTTTTCTCCACGGTAAAGGTCTTGGCATGATCGTCCTCCACACGCATCTTCACGTAGCCAAGACCGGCAGAGCCCTCCGGCAGGGCGATGCGCTTGCCGTCGAGTTTCATCACAGCCGGTGCACCACCACTGCGGGCGATGGCCTTGTCCACTCCAAAGGCATAGACAGCATTCACCGTATTGACCGGTGTGTCCCAAGCCTGCGTGCGCTTGCACTGCAACAGCCACCGCTGCATCTCCTCGATGGTCTGCTTGGCTTCGGGCTTCAGCAGACGCAAAGCCTCAATGGCAGCCACCTCGGTGGGTATCTTATAGTCGAACCATGAATAGCCGGCCTTACGGGTGTCATAATAGCGTCCCATCTCTTCTTTATATACGCTGTATTCCTCCATGCTTTGGAGGTAGTCGGCAGCCTGCCTTTTGTAGCCGTTCAGGGCCAGAATGACAGCCGAATTGGCCTTTCCATAGATGGTCAGAGCCGCCGGACGGGCTGCCAGCATCTTCAGTAAATAATCTTTGTCGGCCTCGGCAAAAACCGAGAATGCACGCCCGTCGAGTGCGCGGAGATAGAGATAGTGAAGTGCCATTTCACTCGGCAACAACTGCCTCTCGCCGTTTTTGGCTTTTTTCTTCAATTCGACCACTTCATCGGCCACCTCCTTTTCCATGAACCGCAGGGCACGAGCCAACATGCCGGCGGTCTCCTCCTGCGTGCCAACCATCTTGTTCAACCGCGCCAACGCCTCACTCACGGCCACCGTTATATACATGTTGCCCCTCATGCCCGGCCACCAGCTCCACGAACCGTCGGTATTCTGCAAGCGACGCAGTTTGTCAAGTTGGCCGGCAATTCGGGCTGCCGTCTTCGCTTCGTCAAAATAGTCGACGAGCAACTGCTTCTGTTCAGCCTCGCCCTCTGCCTCCAACAGCCACGGCGTATCGTTGAGCACGAGGGTTTTCAGTTCTTCGTTTCGCTGCAAACTGCTCTTGAGCGACCCTCCGCCGGGTTCTTTTTGCCACTGCGTCATCACCTGTCTAATAGCCGGAACCTGCTTCAGCAGATAACGGCTGATGCTATTGGCATAATAGCCGGTGACAAGACTCACGGCATTGTCTTCCCATGGATTGCACACCGTAGGCAAAGCCTGAATCATCAACCACGAGGGATTGTTGGTATATTCGATGGTGAGCGACCTACCGGAAGCATTGCTGCCGGCCAACGAATCGAGGTCTACGGTCTTGACACCGGGCCCATGCTGGGTGAACGGGAAAGTCGTCGTGACCACTTCGCGAGTGGAAAGTACGGGCAGATAATGCTGCTCACCATCGCTGAATCCACGCCCGTCGGCTGTCATGCGGCACACGAGCACCGACGGTTGCACACCGATTGCGGCGAGGTCTACACGGAAAGCCACGCTCTCCGTGCGACCGGCGGCAAGACTCACAGCCTGCTCCTTCGTATAGAGCGTGCGACCGGTGACCGCATCAAGCAGTTCAAGGCGGGCCGTAGCCTTCACTGCCCGCTCGGAAGTGTTGGACACGTTGCCACGAATCAGCGCGCAGTCACCTTCGCGCAGGAAGCGCGGGAGATAAGGCTGCACCATCACCGTCTTCTTGGCCACGGCTTCAGCCTCAATGCTGCCATAGTTCATGTCGTGGTCGTGGGCCAGACCCATAAACCGCCATGTGGTGACACTCTCAGGCAAAGTGAACTTGATGGACACATGGCCCTGCCCGTCAGCGAGCAGATTGGGATAGAAGAAAGCGGTCTCGTTGAGATTTTGCCGCAGCTGGGGATGCCGGCCGACTTCCTTTCCACCGCTGTATTCTTTCTTCTCATCGGTGGATTCCGCTCCTGACATCACGGTATTTCCGGTCATGGTGTCGGCATCTCCCACCACGTCATAGGCCATTACAGCCGACTCTTTCATCAAAGCCTCCGGCCTTGCAGTCCCCACGCCTCTCACCCGAAGCCCTCTTGCACTGCCGAATAAGGCGGAATAGACAGACAGATAGTCATAGAAATATTCTTTGCGGAAATCACTGAAAGACAGCGAATGGAGCGGAAACAGCCGCAGCGGACTCTCACAAACGACCGACATGGGGCGGGGATTGGAGAGGCTCACGGGCACCTGCCAACCGGTGGAGGGCAGATACAGCCGCCTGTTAAGACTGAAAGGCCAATTGTGCCCGGTGATTTGGTCAAGCGACTTGTCATAGAGCACGGCCAGCAGTCCGGCCTTGGCCGGTTTTCCGTCGGGCTGTGCCACAGTCAATGTCCACTCCTCTTTCTGTCCCGGGGTGAGCCGGTCGCGGAAGGTTTTCCACGAGATGTTCAACTTCTTGTCGGGCAGTGCGCGCCGGATGGCAGCCGAACGGGTATAGCCCACTCCGCCTTTCATCCAAGCATAGGTGAGGAGTATGCCGTCACCGTATTCCGGTTTATAGGTGAAGCGACGCGTGTTGACGGCATTACTCTGGCGGATGACGCCTTGTTCCAACATCTTCTCGCCGGAGAAAACGGTGTAGACGATGTACTGGTCTTTGGCAGATGAGCCCACCTGCACACAGACCGGGCGACCGTCGCCGGCAAACTCTTTGCCGCTGACATAGAACCAGCAATCGGTGGGTTCGGCAGGCACGGTGTCATCCATCGAAAACACCACAAACGCTTGTTTGAGCGTGTCTTTGTCACAATAGGCCGTGAGCAGATGCCTGCCCGAACGGAGTGTGCCGGAGAGGGAAGCCAGCGACACAGGTTCATTGGTCTTGGCCCGCTTCATGGGACCGTTGTCAAAGAAATAATTCACCGTGGAAGCGATGTTCGCCCCGGCACCGTTCTTATATATAAAGGTGAGTGTCTTGAGACTGTCGCGTTCCACCTTAGAGGGCAATGTGGCCGAGAAAGCCGTCGGCCATGTGCTCAAGGGGAGCGTCATCTCGCCTTCGCGCGTCTCTCCACTGCGGTCGGTGACAGCCGCCGTGACCACAAAATTGTAATAGCGGGCATCGCGATGGCTGCGGGCCATGGTCACACCGGGCTCCGGCGTGAGCGGAACACTCACCGTGAAGTAGCCGTTGTCGTCGGTCATCACGCTGTCTTCCAGCACCGTTTCGCCATCATAGTCACCATAACTGCGCCACCACCATGCCGTGCGGCGCACCACCCGATAGCCCACATTGGCACGCTGCACCGGTACACCGGCATAGCTCCGGGCCGTAGCTTTCACCATCAGCGTGTCACCGGTCTGATAGCGGTAGTTGACTTCCGGGAAGTCGACCTCGAAAGTGGGGCGCTTGTACTCTTCCACATCGAAGAAGGCACTGCCCCCATCACTACTACTGCGGATGGAGAACCGCCCTGTAAGCCCCGCGGCAGGAAGTGTGAAGTCAGCCGCAGCCATGCCAAGTTCGTCGGTGGTGACGGTCTTCTTCTCCACCTCCTTGTAGTTGGCATCGCGCAAGGTGAGCACCACGGTTTGTCCGCTTCTCACGTGGGCCTGCTTGCCATCCACCAGCTGATGGGTGAGCACGGCCACATGCACGGTCTGCCCCGGACGATAGAGAGCCCGGTCGGTGAAAAGTTGGGTGCTGTTTTCATATTTCTGCGCCTCCCAATAGTGATATCCTCCCCAAGCATTTCCATCAGGACAATAGCGGTCGTCGGCCGTGGTGGCATAGACGGAGATAGGGCGGACATCGGCATAGCGGTAGACAGCCTCGCCCTTATCGTCGCTGGTGAGCGTGATTTCGGCTCCCACCCTACCGGTATATTGACCATAACCCAAATGCAGAGTGGCCCCGGGCAACGGTTGTCCCGTGGTGGCATTCACGGCGATATAGCGTATCTGATTGTCGGGCAACGCCTCCTGCATTGTGGCCACATTGGTCACATAGAGCAACAGACCGTGTTCGGCCACGTCACTGCCGGGTGTGGTGGCATCGGCCAGATAGACACCGGGCTCCAATCCGTCGATGACGAGCGAGTCGGCCGACAGCTGATAGTCCGGGATGCCCACATAGCGGAAAGTCTTCGTGATTTGTCTGAACGGCTGCACCAGCTTGCGCAACGCAGCCAAATCTTTGGCCCGCCCGGGGTCAAGACGCGTCGTGGCATCGACGGTGAGCCGCGACACGGTGAGTGTGATGCTGCCCACGGCCCGCACGCGCCGCAAGTTGAGCACGACACGATGGTTGGGAATCGTCACCTCATTGCCCACAGCGAGCGTGAACGAGGGCCGGGTGAGCTCTTTCAGTTCATTTCTCAACCGGTTGATCCGCGGCCACCGGCCCCACTTGCCCACGGCATAGTTGATGTAGCGCACGCGTTCTTCCACCGTGGCATCCTCCGCCTCTTTCATGAAAGTGTAACGCTCGATGGCCAGTTCACCTGCTTCGGGCAAATCCTGATACACATGGATGAGTGAGTCGATGGTGTTCAGGTATTTCGACTTGCGCACGAGTTTCACCTCATCTTGGCGCTGTTTGCTCACCAACCGATAGGCGCAGATGCAGGCCGCAGCCCGGTTGCCATGCGCCTGATAGTAGTCGTGGAGTGCCTGATAGTCGCCAGCAGCGAAACCGATAACATGCAACAGGTCATCGCCAAAGATACGGCTGTCGGTCCCTCTGTCGAAAAGCGGTTCGAAGGCGGTGGTCTTGTATTGTGCCAACAGGTCGGGATACTGCATCGAAAGGCGGTAGTATTCCTGCGATGTGGTGGTGAAGGCCTCCGGTTCTGCACCAGACTGTAGCAACAGACGGCCCAAAGCCGATTCGTAGATGGCCGCCATCACGTGGTCGCTGCTGCGCACCGACCGCTCCTTGCTTTGCAGGCGCATCAAAGCCGGCATCAGCGAATCGGGCGATATGGCCGATTCGGCCTGCACCTTACTCAACTCCGCTGCCAACAACTGGCCGTAGGCCTTTTCGGCGGATGCCTTGTCAATGATTTTCTGCAACCATTCCACCGTGGTCTTAGGCAGATCTTTCTCTCGCGCACCGGCCACTTTTTTCCACAATGTCGTGTAGCCGTCGGCCAGCATCATTGCGGGAACCAACAGCACAGCTATCGCCAAAATCAGTCTCTTACACTTCATAGCCAAATATTCTTTATCGCATTTAGGATGCCGAGCGCAGCCTATCTTATGCAAAGGTAGTGCCAGTGAGCGCAATGGGAGCTTGCTCAACCATTGCTGAGCGCAGCCTACCTTATGCAAAGGTAGTGCCAGTGAGCGCAATGGGAGCTTGCT